>Ga0208643_1000062_pt1 | contig 63180 bp, 87 predicted proteins | sample VirMetDEL_Nov_12_FD_184516 | JGI IMG/M metagenome (GOLD analysis project Ga0208643, IMG submission 184516) | Aqueous microbial communities from the Delaware River and Bay under freshwater to marine salinity gradient to study organic matter... | ecosystem: Environmental > Aquatic > Marine >...
TTTTGTGTGTCTGTAAATTGTTTCATTTGATTTGGATTTTTTCGATTAGTATTTTAATGTTGCTTTCATCGCCTTCGTAGTATAGGTGCGGTAATTCGTCATCCTGACTGAATGTATTCGGATTAATATCTACTGTGCTATGCACATGCTTAATGTAGTTGTGATGTACGGATAAGTAGTCCGTATAAGTTTCTTTTGCATCCTCAAATGACGCAAATAGCTCTGTCTGACAATAGTCAAGGAGTGAGTCTAATACGTGGACGGCATATACGTGTGTCATGATTGTTTTTTCGTTCATTTTGCTTGGTTTTCTAAGGTTTCTAATTGAAGACACAATCTGTCTAGAGTTGCCTCTGCATGACGTATACTTAGTTGTTGCTTCTTGATTTCATCTTTAGTGCGGGCTATTAGGCCTGCTCGGTTTGTCTTCCACTCACGGAAATCTCGTTCTGATTGAGTTAAACTAATGTTATCCATTTGAATTGGTTTTTAATTTGCGCTAATGTATAAGGTTTTATTTCTATATCCTAATTTGGTTCCGACTTTCTCGGTATTAAGTAGTATATGTATTATATATCTCTCAATTACATTGAGATATATAATACTATACTTCTAAAGGTTCAGCCTTCAACCTCTCCTCCTTGCTACGTAGGTACGCTTGCTCTGGAGTTTCCCCATCTCTAATTTCTAAAGAAATCGCACACCTCCGTGCTTTGTAGCTTGGTTCGACTTCACTCTTCAGATACGTAGTACATATGTTGGTACGTGCTTGCCTATGCTCCATTCTTTGGTTGCTATTCAACCCTAGCCTAACCTTACGTGCAAGGTTCCTACCACTGAAATCTTTTACCTCCTCTAAAGAGGAAATGTGAACAGTCATCTCTTTAATTAAGCGCATAGCTATCCGCTTGTTTTTTGTAGTCGGTTGCTGTTTAGCTAATCGTACAGCTGAACGTATGTCTGTGAATTTCATCTGTTTGGGTATGAGTATGCTGTGAATAGAATAGAGACTGAGATGATGGCAATGAAGCACCAAGCTATGTATGTAACCATGTGAACTGATTTGATTTGTTACTGACTACCCCCTTAGGGGTAGTTTCGTCCACTCAGGACTCATCAGAGCAACTTACTTACTTAGCGTAGCTAAGTGTTCAAGCAGTTGTGCTTTGGTCATCTTCGACAACCCCTTAACAGGAGTAGCTTTTGACTTGGCTTTGGAAGTCTTCGACTTCGCTTTCTTAGGCACAACCACCTTCAAGGCTTCAACCTCAGCAGTCAGTTCCTTTAGGAACTTCAAGGCAATAGCTTTCTTTTGCTTCGTGCAGTTGTACATAGCTTTGTTTACTGCTGACTTCGTCTCAGCAAGGACAGATTTTGATGTAGATTTTGACATCTGAAATTGGTTTTGAATGAGAGGGGATTTGCATATTTAAGTTGTTGTATGTATTAAATATATCTCTCAGTAAGAACTGAGATATATTTAATACTACAACTACTAAGGGTTCAGTGCAGGGTCAGTGCAGAGTAGTAGTATACTACTCTATATAGGAGGGGAGGAGTTGTCCCCCAAGCCTATTAGACTACCTTCGGTAACCCAAAACTAAACGCATATACACACACATAAAGCTGCGCATGAGGTCGGTGCGGACAAATGCCTAGTCGTCAGTGAGTTAGCAAAAGCTGAAAAGTATGCGCAAATGCGTGAATGCACTGCGTATACGTTGATGCGAGTGCGTTTCGGTGTGCGTCAGCTAGCGTCTACATGTATATATAATCCCCAAGCTCTATATTTCTCAAAAAAATTTTCACCAATTTTTTCTACAGGCGCTATTTTCGCCGTTTTTTACTCTTATGCGGCGGTTGCCAAATTCTTTAGGATCAGAATTGTGACTACCTAATCCTTATATTATCAATCCATTACAAATCATCACTTGAAGTAATTATTTACGATTGTTTTTAAGTTTTTTATGGGTTAACTTTGCTCAAGTTTACTAAACGAATAGCTTTTGTAACTGTTTATGATGGTTTTAGTGTATTAGTTAATTTGTTTTTGTATGGGTTGATCAAGCCCAAGCTATATCCATCACTAAATGACACACCCCCTTAATATATGGGGGTTTTTTATTTCTTATCTTTGCTTTATGGAGAAGTCTAAGTTCAGAAACAATAAATTAAGAATCCTTTTAAAAGAGGGCTACCCATTTAAACAAGCGGTAGCTATGGCTTACGATAAGGGGAAGAAGGGCGATGAGGGATTAACTACTGATCCAACTGATCCAAAGAAATCGGCAGCCTCGTCAGACTCTTTAGATGTAGCGTCTTTTAAGTCTGGTATTTCTCAGGTAGAAAGTGGGGGTGGACAAGAGATATTTATGATTAATCCTGAAAGCTCGGCTACGGGGTTGTATGGTCAAAGATTTAGCGAAATCGAGGATGATTATGATGGTACCAGGGAAGAGTTTTCTACAGATTTAGAGGCTCAAGATAAATATATGGATCAGAGGATAAATGAGGGTATTAACGCCCCTTCATTGCAACGTAATGCTACAGATCTTACTGCAGAATATAAAGATCAACTAGGTGATAAGTGGAATTTTTCTCAAAATGAAGTTGCTGCGCTGACCCATTTCTTAGGTAGGCAAGGAACTAGAGAATATTTCGCTGCTCTACGTGATGGAAAAGAGTATGTGGTTTCTGGCACCAATAAAACCCCAGAGGAATATCTAGAGATATTTAATGAGGGGGAAGCAAAAGTCAAGAACTATGGTGGCTATGTAAGGCCTATTAAAAAAGGTGAAAACGGTACAACTACAGACGATGGAGTTTTATCTAGCTTGATAAACCGAATGAGAGAAAAGCGTGACGAAAGGATAGATAGAAGGGGTGAGAGAAGGGTCGCTAGAACAAATGTTAAACAGTCTGAAATGACTGATGAAGAATTAGAGCAGATGATGGATATGATTTCATCTACAACAGGTGGGGATCGTGTTCCTTCTGCTGGTTATTTTAATCCTGCTACTAGAACTGCAGAAGTAGACTTTGATGAAAGATTTAAACCAGACGACTTAAACAAACCTACAGACCCTAATGAGATATTAGGCCACGAATTAATACACAGCACTCAGTTTGGACCTTTAAGACAGTTAGCAGAAAAGCTTGGGATTGATACAGCTCCTAGAGTTCAAGACCCAGATATAAGGAAGTCTTTCAGAAAAGTAAAAAGAAGTATTAGACAGCGTGATATGGAAGATAGCTTAAGTGATTACGGTAATTACATGGCTGGCAGAAGAGGGCAAAGAGGTGAATACGAAGCTATTATGAAAACAGGTATTACTTCTGCTCTTTCACAAGGTGTAGACCTTTCTGGAGACTTTGACTCTATAGCGAGAAATCTTTCACAAAATGCTGGTTCAACCAATATTAGACAACTTTCTGACTTCATGAACAACAATGATTGGGATAGTAATCAAAAACAAATTATTATGCAAGCTATTAGAGCTAGTGAAGAGTTTACCCCTTATAATATAGATCAAACTCTATAAAGAATAATATCTTATATTTGTAAAAATATCATATGGCAACACTTACTGTAACAATTAAAGAAGAATTAGTCCTTAACGGAAAGGATGTAGGGGGTACTAACATACATACCTATGGGGCTACAGAAGTATACCATCGTGTAGTAACCATAACAAATACCGAGAAAACGATATTGTTATTTGGTGCAGCCGTAGAAGGCGGTACTATTAAAGACAATACGCTTGCTTATTTAAGGATTACAAACTTAGACACATCTAACTCTATGAAGCTTAGAATAAGAGATGTAGCACAGGAGTTTATGATTCAAGTAGACGCTGGGAGCTCTTTTATTTTAACGGAAGATAAGCTGGATGCAGATGCTACTGGTAGTGATGAAACTATAACGCTAGCTCAAATAGACAGCATAAAAGCTACTGCTGGAACTAGCACTCAATCAATAGAAATATTTGCAGCATCATGAAGACTATAAGGGCAAATAAATATCAAGGTCTTTTAGACGCACCTAAAATGGACGCAGGGGGTCAAACTAATCCTGTTAGTAAAGGTAGTAGGAGTGTAAAACGGTCAAAGTTAAGAGATATTGAAGATAGACAGATAGCACCTATTGAATCTTTATTAAGGCGTATAGCTATGAAACAAGAATTAAAAGAAGGTGAAAGTAAAGGAGATGCAGAAGCTTCTACAGGAGAGATAGACTTTAGCATGGGATCAGAGGGGGAGTCTTGTAAAGAGGTAGATGGAAAGATAGTTTGTGGGGCTTATGGTTACGATCAGGGAGATGCAGCAGATTCAGCTGCAGGAGAAGATCGTGAGAAGAAATCTATGGCTCTTATATTAGCAGACTTAATTCAGGGCGGAAGAGACGCAAGACAAACAAGCCTTAAGAATAGAATGAAGAGGGTTGGCAAAAGAAGAGAGCTATACTCTAAAGACAAACAAATTGGCATGAGAAACCCAATTGCTAGGGCTAGATACAAATCACTACAAAGAAGGTTGGCTAGATCCGAGGGTCGAGAAGATGCAGGGGAGTCTGGTGGAATGCAGTTAATAAAGGCTTCTTTCTAATTGAAGAAATTTTACTTCAATCCTATAAAAAAAAGAAAAGATCACGTAAAAGAAGCGGAAAAGATTCGACTTAATAAACTTAAAAATGAAATTAGAAGTAATAAGGTTCAACAAAGGAAAGGACTCTACTAACGGTATACTATTTGATATAACTAATGAAAGAAAATTTTTATGCTATACTCTCGAAGATGAGAGCCGCCAAGAAAAAGTTTGGGGAGAGACTTGTATACCTGAAGGAGAGTATCAAGTCAGGTTTAGAGATGTGGGTAGATACCACGCCAAGTACTCTAAAAGATTTGCTGACATACATATGGGCATGCTTGAAGTCTGTGATGTTCCAAATTTTAAGTATATTCTTATTCATTGTGGTAATACTGATGAGGACACTGCGGGATGTTTATTGCTGGGTGATTCGCAAGAGAACAACAACATCAAAGAAAACGGATTCATCGGGCGCTCCACACAAGCCTACTTCAGGGTCTACCCGCCCATCGCCGAAGCGCTCAAAGAAGAAGAAGAAGTAACTATTGTGTATAGAGACTTCTCTACGTCAGTAGTCTTAGATCCATTATCTTTGTAACATGTTAGGATTAGCAAACACAGCATTATCAGGTTCAACACTAGAGGCTTTATATAGTATAACTCTTGACGGTACGGATGATTATATAGACTTAGGAACGGGTATAAATCTCGGTAGTAACGATTTCACTATTTCTCTTTGGGTGAAAACAGCCGACTTCCATTCCAAGTTTTTTATTTCAGAATACGAAGATGCAAATAATAGATGGTATTTCCATACTAATAGTGTAGATCCACCTCAATTACATTTCGTTCAAGTTATAGGTGGCGTGGCACACACTACGTATGTTGATACAAGCGGAAATACAGATTTAGATAGCCTCCAGAACGCTTGGACACATCTTGCTATATCTGCAGATAGAAATGGAAATGTGATAGGTTATGTAAACGGTGTTGCAGGAAGTACTACTTCTGGGCAGGCAACAAGTTTAACCACTGCAGCAAATGCAAGGATAGGAAGATACGCCGTCTCAACTTACAGTGATTTTCAGATTGACGAAGTTTCTATATGGAACGCAGCTCTAACCTCAGGCTCTATACAAGCTATATACAACCAAGGGAGTGCAATAGACGTAGCTTCAGGAGCAAGCATAGACTCTACGTATCTTAGAGGATACTGGAGGATGGGGAATGGAAAGGATGATGATAAAATAAACGGAGTTATTCACGATCAGCATGATCCTGGGTATGGGGCTGATGTAGTTACTGATGGTGATTTTCCAAGCCTTGATAATTGGACTATAATAAATGCAACAGGAGCAAATCAGGTTACTCTTGTTGATGGTACGGCAAAAATAACATATGATCATACTGTGTCAGCAGATGGTTTAGGTGTACGTCAAAGTGGTATACTCGTGGTAGGCAAAACGTATAAGTTAACGATGGATGTTGTTTCTATAAGCGGTGGCGGTGTGAAATATTTCAGTGGCTCAACGGAACATGAGAATTCAATTGGTACTGGTGCTCATGAGTCTTATTTTATTGCCACTGGTGTTGATTTTACTGTATATCGACAAACACCCAGCTCATCTTCAGTTTCAACTTTAGATAACATTGTTATAAAATCACTAAGAGGTATCCCAGGTTTAACTTCTGGCGGGCCAACATTTAGCTCTGACACCCCTTAATAAAAGACTATGACTACATACGTAATACTAAATACAACAGAGGTAAAGGATGAAGATGGTGAAGTCCTTATAGATTTTTCTCAGCTATCTAACCGTAATGCTGATATGTTACGCTACAGTAAAGACGGTAGTAAAGCCTTAGTTAAGTACAAGGGAGATCAACCATCGTTTTTAGATGGTAAGACAACGTATACACACGCAGAGATAATGGTTGTGTTAAGAGATACTGACGGAGATTGGCACGCAGAGGCTGAAGACTAACCTTCTAAATCTTTATAAAACCGTTGAACAAAAAGCCTAGCTTTTTGAGTTAAAGCATATCTCACTCTGTAATTATATTTAGTTTCATCTCTAAATAAATGGTCTTCATATGTGTCTGAAGGTGTTAATTTATCAAAGTGTTTATATATGTATCCAATTTTCATTAATGGGTACACATATCTTTTTCCCATATTAGATCGGCTTGATTCAAAGTCTTTGCTAGCGTAATCTAAAGTAAAAAATTGCAGGTCGTATGCCCATAGCATAAACTCTATTTTAGAAAAATCCATTTCTAGTTTTTCCGAATACTTATTTTTTAAAACTTTTAAGTTTTTAAGATAGTTGTTATTAATATATATCTTATCTTGTTTAGCGAAGTCTCTAAATAAGATTTTTTTTGATATCTTACTTTTAGGCATTTGTATTAAATTTGTATTAAAGCAAAACTATGACAAAAGATTTCGAATTCTTACTTCATATGCAAAGACTTATGTTTGAAGCAGAAGCTTTGGCAAAGCAATATGACGTAGAAGATAGATTTATTTCAATTATGTTTGCTGGATTAATTGACCCTTTACATGGTAATATATCAAAACTTAATGCAATGTATAGTTATAACATACAAGATGTTGATGAATTAATGGAGATACAAGATTTTATATTTCATACATACAATGTTGACGAAAAAGATGAATTAGACAATAGAGATCTAGGTAATTTACTAGATGGAACAGGAATAGAACTAGAATAAAATGGAAGGAGTTATCAGAAAAATTATTATTGGAAAAGATCCAAAAGACGCTATGGCCTATTATATAGGAATGAGAGCTGGAAGAGGGGAGGTTAGCGCAATAGTACGTGACGAGAAACATCTTCACAGATATGGCAAAAATAGATATTTGGTATATTTACAAGATGATAACGATAATTCTCAAGCGTTATGGAAAAGTGTGGATGACATGCCATGCATGTTAGAATTTGATTGCAACTTTTAAAATGGTAAGAACAGAACTATATACATCTGGAGGTGAATTTAACCTTCCTAATGGAAAAGAATATATTGGGGCATATCATGTTCACTTTGATAAAGGTGCTATGGTAGGAGGGTTTCATAAAGTAAAAGCTCACGACAGATTAAAACCTATGAATAGAGCTGCAGAACAATTGGTTCAATCAATAATGAAAAATCTTCAAACAGAAAGAATGCAAGAAATTGCAATAAAGTCTTTATCTAGCGGCACATCTTCAAGGTCAAGCTCTAGTGGATCAGGAAGCTCAGGAGGTTCAGGAGGTTATTAATGAAAACAATTAAAAGTAAAGGGTTTGGAGACACAATAGCTAAATTCACAAAAGCTACAGGATTAAACAAGCTAACACCAAAAGATTGCGGTTGCAATCAAAGGCAAGAAAAATTAAATAAAATATTTCCTTATAAAAAATGAAAACATTAAATCTATTTATTGTTGAGTTAAAAAAAATTATTAAAGATACAATTACTACAGAAAGCGGTTTTGAGCTATATGTAGATTCTAAATTTGAAGGCGGTGAGTTTGAACATAGAATTACTGAAGGTCCTGTTGTCTGTGCTCCCTTAAAATACAATACTGGGGTAAAAAAAGGTGATACTATATACTTTCACCACTTAGTAGTAGTTAATGATGGTCAAGCTTTAACAGGCGTAGACGATCATTATTTAATATACTATGATGACAAAAACACAATTAATAATCAGGCAATAGCTTATAAGTGTAAGGATACTGGAGAAATAAAACCTTTAGCTGGATGGTCTTTACTAGAGCCTGTAGAAGAAGAAAAGAAAGTAGAATCTGAATTAATAGAACTTGTGTCTCTTAAAGAAAAATTACCTACTACAGGTAAGGTTGCATTTGATGCTCCTTGGTTAAAAGAAATGAATATTTCATCAGGAGATATTGTAGGGTTTCAAGAAAATAGAGATTACCGTATAAAAATAGATGGAAAGGAATATTATCGCACTCGTGCAGAAGACTTAATGTATAAATTAAATTAAAATGTTTGATAAAATAGAATTATGGGAAGAGCTTGAAAGCAATGAATGCCTTTTAGCTGATGGATTAAACGATGCTGTAGTTGGTATAAGCTATGGAGTAGAACCTAAAACAGTATATAGTGTTCATAAAATAATTGAAATACTTATGGAAGACGGTATGGAATGGGAAGAAGCAATCGAACATTTTTCTTACAATATAGGTGGGGCTTATGTAGGTGAAAAAACACCAATCTTTATTTATGATTTAGATGAGCAGGAGTAAGTTTACTACCATATCTGCCTCTCAAAGGCTTATGAAAAGTATGGAGGAAGCTATAGATAACATGATAGAAGAAATCAAAAAACCTGTTGATCCTGAAATCAATGGTAGCGCAAGAAAAGCTGAACTTCAGTCTATTAAACAAACAGCTACCGACTGTAAGGAGTTAATTATAGAAAGGCAACGTTTAGAACAGATGGTTAAAGATCTAAAAACAAGTGGGGAAATAGGGGATACAAAAGATTATACTGGAGGGTTTGCAGAAAGATTTTCTAAGTAATGGCATACAAAGACCCTAAAGATCAAGCAGCTGCATCAAAACGTCATTATGAAGCTAATAAAGAAAAGATTATAAAGAGGTCTAAAAAAAGAAATATTAGACAAAGAGATAAAAATAGGCTTTATGTAGAAAACATAAAAAAACAATCAGGTTGTGTTGACTGTGGAGAGTCAAATCATCTTGTTTTAGATTTCGATCATATAGAAGACAATAAATATAAATGCATATCTAATATGGTTTATGAATCTTACAGTATAAAAACCATACAAAAAGAAATAGATAAGTGTGAAGTAAGGTGCTCTAACTGTCATAGAATAATTACACATAATAGAAGAAATAATAATAGTAACTTGCAAGAGTTATGAGAGCTATAAAAAAGAAAAGAAATTATAAGAAGGAGTATAAAAAATTCCAATCTTCATCTAAGTCAAAGAAGAATCGTGCTGCAAGAAATAAGAGAAGAAGATATGCTGTCAAAAAAGGTAAAGTAAAAAAAGGTGATGGGAAAGATATTCACCATATAGGAAGTAAAACTAGAATAGAATCTAAATCTAAAAATAGAGGTAGAAAAGAAAAGTCAAGATTAAAAGGATCTAAACGTAAATAAAATTTAATATGTATTTAATTAAAAAAATGAGATGGCTATTCATTATAGCTTTTTGGTGTGTAGTTATTTCTATGCTTTCTTCTTGTTCTTTGCAGAATCAACATAGAAGATCTCAATCTAACGATTATAGCCAATGCTGGTGTATTGACCCGTGGGTTGGAGCTGCTGAATGGTGTTGTCCTGGTAAAGAGCCAAAATATATGGCTCCTTATAAGCATAAGAAAGGTTATACTAAAGCGTCATTCTAATGGCTGATTTTAAATGTGAGTGTAACAATAAGGTTGTAAGTAAATCTTCAGTTACGATAAGATACATTGAAGGTTACGGAGTGATACCTGATGTAAAATGTGAAAGTTGCGGAGAATATATGACTTCAATTACAAAAGAAAGAAATTACACAAAAGATGGAGTTGCTTCTCTTGGTAGGATGAATAGGAACGGTAGCAGCTATTGATGTCTGTATTACTAAACATAAAAGAATATGAAGAACCTGCTGTTAAGATTTGTCCCAACGGTACGGAAGGTGAGCTTATCGAACTCGGTGGGTTACTCATTTGTCTTCCGAAAAGGCCGCCGAAGAAAGAAATTTTCGGATATAAAGAATCAGACTCTATGCAAATGTGGAGAAGGTTATCTATGCCGACGGAATTGTCTCGTATTCGTTCTATGGATGAGTGGGCAGAAATGCCAAGGGAGTTTAGAGAGAGGTTTCGTCCATATGTCGAGGAAGAGTTTAGGCGTAGGCGTGAGGGTTTTTGGTTTTATAACAACGGTGCAGCTACATATATTACGGGGAGGCATTACATGATGCTACAATGGACTAAGCTAGATATTGGCTATCCATATTATTTAAATTTTCAACGTGAAATATTTTTACACATGGCTGCTTGTGAGGCTGACCCTCGTTGTATCGGTCAGCTTTACACTAAGTGTCGTCGCTCTGGGTATACCAATATATGCTCTGCCGTACTTGTTGATGAGGCTACACAAGTTAAAGACAAGCTTATGGGGATACAGTCTAAGACTGGTAAGGATGCACAAGAAAACATATTTATGAAAAAGGTTGTTTTTATGTTTAGGAACTACCCTTTCTTCTTTAAACCTATTCAAGATGGTACAACTAACCCACGTATGGAGTTAGCATTTAGAGAGCCATCAAAGCGTATTACCAAGAAAAACAAAACAGCTCAAACTGGTGAAGCGCTTAATACAGTGATTAATTGGAAAAACACAACTAATAATGCATATGATGGTGAGAAGCTGCACATATTATATTTAGACGAAGCAGGAAAATGGGAAAAACCAACAGACATAAGAGACGCTTGGAGGATACAGAGGACCTGTTTGATCGTCGGAAGAAAAATCGTGGGAAAGGCTCTAGTGGGAAGCACAGTAAACCCTATGTCAAAAGGCGGAAAAGAATACAAGAGTTTATGGGAGGATTCGAATCCTTCGGAGAGGAACAAGAATGGGAGGACTAAAACTGGGTTATACAGATTGTTTATATCAGCAGAGCAGTCTCTTGAAGGCTTCTTTGATTTATATGGGAATCCAGTTTCTGAAGATCCAGAAAATCCTATAGAAGGTATAGATGGTGAAGATATAGTTATTGGCTCTAGAACATACCTTAAGAATGAACGATCTTCTCTAAAAGATAATGCTTCTGAAATGAATGAGGTTATACGTCAATTTCCTTTTACTTCAGACGAAGCATTTAGAGACAGTATAGAAGGAAGCGTATTTAATATTGGAAAGATATACGAACAAATAGAATATAACGATGAGCTTTTTCCAAACCCTGTAGTTACTGGTAACTTTATATGGAAAGGAGGTAATCAAGATACCGAGGTTGTGTTTAGTCCAGATCCAAACGGCAGATTTAAAATATCCTGGATGCCACCTGTAGATTTAAGAAACAAAAAAGCAGCTATAAGAGGCAAAAAAATAGCCCCTAACTCTCATATGGGTTGCGGAGGAGTTGACTCTTATGATCTTGATGCTACTGTAGACGGCAGAGGCTCTAAAGGAGCATTACATTTATATAATAAATTTCACATGGAGCACCCTTCTAATATGTTTGTATTAGAATATGCCTCTCGCCCTCCTCTTGCAAAAATATTTTATGAAGACGTACTTATGGCTGCTGTGTTTTATGGGTATCCTATCTTAATTGAGAACAATAAGTACGGCATCGCAAGATACTTTGAATCAAGGGGTTACGACGGATACCTAATGGACAGACCTAAACACTTAAAAACTGGTACGGCTAAAGTTAAAGTAAAAACAAAAGGGATCCCTTCAAACTCTCAAGATATAATTCAAGCTCATGCTCACGCTATAGAGTCTTACATACACGAACATGTTGGGGTAAATCATGAGGCCAATAAAGTTGGTAATATGTATTTTAATAAAACTCTTGAAGATTGGATAGGTTACAAAATTGATAATAGAACTAAGTTTGACCTTACTATTAGTTCTGGTTTAGCTTTACTTGCTGCTCAAAAGGTTAAAAAGAAAAAAGTTAGCAGCTTTGATGAAAGGAAGTTTTTTAGGCGATACAAAGTCGTCGGCTAATTTCCTATATTTGCAATATATACTCCAACGTTAATGAAACAATATAGCGGTAAAAAAAATTTCCCAGACCCACTTGCTCCCCAAGAACAGAAGGAGAGTAAAGAATATGGTCTAAGATATGCTAAGGCTATCGAGTCTCAGTGGGGGAAAAAGTCTGAAAACTCATCTTTATTTTCAAAAAGATATACGCTGTTTGAAAGAAACAAGGAGTACGCTAATGGCGTTCAAGATACTTCAATCTATAAAAGATTATTAAACGTACAAGACCCTAATGCAGGGGATGGTAGTTTAATGAATATTGACTATACTCCTGTTCCTATACTACCTAAGTTTGTTAGAATTGTAGTAAATAAAATATTAGGGAGAAATCTTTATCCAAATTTAGAAGCAATCGATCCTTTGTCTTCTTCAGAAAAAAATAGGGATAAAAAAAGAATTGAGATTCAGGTTGCTTTAAGGAAGCAGCTAATGGCTTTTAAAGAAAAAACAGGCGCAACTATTGGTATGGATCCAGAAATGATTCCAGATAGCGAAGCTGAAGCAGAAATATTTATTGGAGAGAATGTAAAAAGCGATGCTGAAATAGCAGCTCAAGTTGCTACTGATATGACATTGTCTTGGAATAATTTTGACGATAATATATTTAGAAGGTGTGTAAACGATTTAGCTACAAATGGAATGGCTGTAGTTAAAAGATCAAATGATCCTAATTACGGAATTAAAACTCATTATGTAGAACCTAAAGATTTTATTCATAGCGAAACTAATGATCCAAGTTTTGAGGATATAACCTACGGAGGGCATATTAAGAGTATGCCTATTCAGGAATTAAAAAGAATAGCTAGTGGGGAGTTAGAAGAAGAAGATTTTGAAAAAATAGCTAAGAAAACTTCTGGTAGATCATCTAATGGTCGCACTTATGATAACAATTTAGGGAAAAACGTATATGACTACGATGAGTATTCAGTTGATGTACTAGAATTTGAATTCTTGTCTACTGACTGCATGCATTTTGAGGAGAAGGAGAATAGATTCGGCAATAGAAACTTTTTCTATGAAGGCTTCGATTATAAAGAAAAGGCTGGTAGTGTTTTTGAGAGAAAGCCACATAAAATGGAGATTGTAAATGTTTACAAAGGCTATTACATTGTAGGCACAGATTATTTGTTTGGATACGGTAGAATGCATAATGTGCCTAAAAACATATACGATATAAGTAAAGCAAGACTTTCGTATTCTGTTGTTGCAACAAACCTTACCGATATGATGCCAAAATCTATGGTTAATAGCTGTATAGGTTTTGCTGACATGTTACAATTAACCCACTTAAAAATCCAACAAGCTATTGCTAAGGCAAAGCCAGATGGACTTATCATTGATATTGAAGGGTTAGAAAATGTTCAGCTTGGAAAATCAGGTGAATTGCAACCATTAGATTTGCACGATATATATGAGCAAACTGGTGTATTCTATTACAGAAGTAAAAATCCTGAAGGTGGATTCCAAAACCCGCCAATTCGTGAGATAGGTAATAGCATTAGAAATATTAATGAGCTTATTGGCCTGTACAATCATTATCTAAGAATGATACGTGATACTACGGGAATTAATGAAGTTGTTGATGCTAGCACGCCAAAATCAGAAGCTTTAGTAGGAGTGAGAGAGCAAGCTATTGCGGCATCTAATAACGCAACTTATGATGTAACAAACGCATCTATGATTCTTTACAAGAATGTTTGTAATGATATAGTTAAGTGCATGCAAATACTACCAGAAGAATCTGTTATTATGGATGTGTATAAAAATGCAATTGGCGAAACAAACATGAGTGTTCTTTCTAGTTTTGCTAGATTACCTATGTATAATTTTGGAGTTCAGGTTCAAAGAGATATGGATGATAAAGACCAGGCTTATTTAGAGCAGGCCATTCAAATTTCTCTTCAACAAAAAGAAATAGATCTTGAAGATGCTATGGCTATTCGAGAGCTTAAGGATGTAAACCAGGCTGAAAGACTTCTTATAGTTAGAAGAAAAAAGAAGATGCAGCAAGCTCAGGCGATGATGATGCAACAACAGCAAATGCAAGCTCAGATGGCGCAGCAGGCTAAAGCTACTGAACTCCAGATGGAAGGTCAGAAGATGCAAGCTGAAGCTCAAATAGAAGCTCAGAAAATGCAACTTAAAGCACAAATAGACGCACAACTATCTTCAATGAGGCATGAGTTTAATAAAGAAATTGAAACTATAAGAGCTAAGGCTACTTTAGGATTCAAAGAAACTGATGAAGAATTTAAAGAAAAACTTGAAGTCCTTAAAGAAGACAGAAAGGATGATAGAGTAGAAAAACAAGCTGTACAACAATCTAAACTTATTTCTCAAAGGAAAGGAAATAGAACTGAATTACAGCAAGGTGGTGAAAATCCAATGAGACAAATGTTAATGAATATGCAAAATGGCCAGTAAAGTAAATTTAGACGTATCGGAAGTTTTAGACATCACTTGCCGTCAAGGAGATACATTTAGCCTAACCCTAACCCTAAAGGATTCTTCAGGGGCAGGCCTTACCTTGTCTACTTCAAATTATGCATTTGTCATGCAAGTATGGCCATCTAATAAAAGAGGATCTAATCCTTTAATAGCCACTACAGAAAAAGGTTTAAAAGGAAGAAATTTAAAAACAACAGAAATTCCAGGAGGTGCTTATTTTGAGCCTTTCGTTGTTGATGATAATGGTAATGTAACTATTACGGCTACGGCAGCTACTATGAGGAATGTGCCTTCAGGAAGGCATTTGTATGATCTTCAATATATTTTACCTACAACATCTGGAGTTGATACTCACACTACTGTTCTTCGTGGTTCTTTTGTTATTAATGAAGATGTAACTAAGACAAACAGGAAGTAATGAGCGTGAGTACAACAACTTCTCAGGGTAACACTGTAGATGTTTCAGTATCTGGCGGCAATACGGTAAGCTTAACTCAATCATCAACCAGTATAAGTGTATCTACTCCAGCTACATCTAATATTGTTGTTACGGAAAAAGGCCCAAAAGGATTAACTGGAGCTACAGGAGCTACAGGAGCTACAGGAGCTACAGGATCCGCAGGAGCTGCAGGGCCTACATATAGTGTTTCTTGTGTAGATGGGGATAGCTCTGACGAAGAAAAAATAAGATTAACAGGAAGCGACTCATCTACAGATGATGTTGTTATTAAGGCTGGCATTGGATTAAGTATAGCCAGAAATACTGATAAAATACTTCTTACTAATACTGTATCAGACACTAATACTACTTATACTGCGGGAGATGGATTAAATCTTTCTGGGACTGAGTTTAGTGCTGATCTAAAATCTGATGGAGGATTAGTTATAGAGTCTGCAAAACTTGCTGTAGACTTAGCGGCCTCATCTATTACTGGAACTTTAGCTACAGGCGATGGCGGAACGGGTAGCACTTCTACCACATATTGTGCTTTAGGATCTAATGTGTCTGGAACTCTTCCTGTAGGTAATGGAGGTACGGGGGCTACAAGCCTTGCAGATAACTCTATTCTTACTGGTACTGGAACTAGCGCTATAACAGCTGAAGCTAATTTAACATTTAGTTCTAATGTTCTTGCTATAGGAGCAGACGCAGATATAGAGCCTAAGATAACATTAACTAATGATGAGAACTCTGTAGAAATAGGTATAGCCAACGCTGCAGACGATATGGTAGATTTATCTACTGATGGAGATTTAGTTATTAATTCGGTTGGGAATCATAATATTATTTTTGCTAATAATGACGCACAAAGATTAACTATAGAGTCAGGGGGGGCTACTAAATTAGGAAGAGCTAATATTAACTCTTTGGTGAATTTTGGGACGATTCAAAGGTCAAATAGCGGCGCAGGTAAGGCACTAAATATTTCTGGAGGAAACCCAAAAACTGGAGAAACAGATACTAATGGAGGAGATTTAACTTTTGAAGGTGGTAAGGGAACGGGTACTGGAACAGGAGGTGATGTAGAAATTAAAACTTACCCGCCCTCTGGGAGTACTGGCACTAGCTTTAATCTTTCAGCTGAGATTTGGAAGTTTACTGATAATGGAGTGTTCCAAACACCTGGCGTTATAGAACTTGGTAACGCAAACGATACTACTATAGCTAGAGCTTCAGCTGGTAAAGTTACGATAGAAGATAATCAAATAGTTACAGCTGGCGCTGTCAGTGTAGCTAGTGAAGCTCAAACTCCTGTAGGTATAATGGTAGCGAGGCGAACTATAACTACCGCTGAAGCCAACGCAATGAATTCAACACCTATTGAAATAGTACCAGCTCAAGGATCTAATACAGTTATCGTGCCTTTAAGCGGTATGATAAGAATTGACAGAGCCTCTACACAAAGCGCAAGTGCTGCTGATTGGAACATGCACTATGCTGATCAAGAGCCAGGCGCTTACCTTACCGCATCAATTCATCACATAAGAAGATTTATGTACAACGAAACTGGTGATAGAATATATCACATAACACCTGGTCTTGCGTCCACAGAGGTAGGTCAAAGTTTAACTGAAGACGTTAACAAAGCTGTAGAGGTTAGCTTTGATTCAGCCACAACAACTGACTGTTTTACTAGCATAGACGTATATTTAACTTACCAAGTAATATCAATAGCATAATGGCATTATCAACGGCAAAACACGAAAAATTTTATGAAACATCAGGAAGTGGTGCGGATAAAGTTTCAACTAAAAACTTAACTGCCGCAACGAATGGTTGGGCTACAGAAAAAGCCGAGGGATGTTCTAAGTATATAGGTGACCCTATACTAGGTCCATTAATATACCAGTTGCAGCAGATGCAAGATGAGATAGATTATCTTAGAACAGAGATCAGCGCTAACAAAGATAAAGCTACGTTCCCAGGACTTGGTACATCTGGTAGCACAGCGTTAGCAGGAGACACTACTACTATATCTGGGGCTCAAGCTAGTGCTATTACAGCCAACACAGCTAAGACTAGTATGGCTTTAGGGACTAGCGGATCTACAGCTTTAGCAGGTGATACTAAAATCCCAGCGTTTACAGCTGATGACACAAGCGTGGCTAACACTACCAAATCTACAGCTATTACGTTCGGTAATTTTACAACAACAGTTGTAGGTAAAAGCACTACGTATACCTTGCCTATAACAGTGGCAGAAACAACTGTAGTTACAGGTAGTAAGCCAAGTACAACCACTTTAACTAAAACAGCAACTTTAACATTAACGTAATATAAGTATATTTAAATTATGTCTTACTCAACAAATAAAACAACTAAAAAAAGAATAGATTCTCTTTTACAGAAAAATTCTTTATATCAATCATCCAATATGTGTGTTACAAATAGCAAAACAGCTAGAGAAAATATAAACAGGCATTGTAGAGTGAATTTTATTAACCCTATAAAAGATATTGATGAGGTTTTTTATAAAACAATATCCGTAGGGTCTTAACATGGCTAAAGTTATAAAATATAAAAAAGGGGGTAAGCTTTCTATAAGTAGTAAAACTGTATCTGTTGATCCCCCACAAGGTTATCACTGGATGGAAGAACAAGGAAGATACTATCTTATGAAAGGTGATTATAAACCACATCCAGGAGCTGTTGCTAAAGCAAAATTTAAAACTGCCAATCATGCCAAAAGCAATTAAAAAAACCGAAGAATATAAAAAAGGAGGCACTACTAAAGATGCTTGTTATCACAAAGTAAAAGCACGTTATAAAAAATGGCCTTCTGCTTACGCTTCTGGCGCTTTAGCTAAGTGTCGTAAAGTAGGTGCTGCAAATTGGGGTAATAAGAGTAAAAAGTAATGGCTGTTCGCAAAACCAAAAAAGGCCTTGCTTTAAAAAGATGGTTTAAAGAAAAATGGAGAACACCTAGAGGAAAGAAAAAATATAAAGGGAAAGACAGAACCTTTAGACCTACAGTTCGTGTGTCAAAAAAAACACCAGCTACGTGGTCTGAGTTAAGTCCTTCAGAAAAAGCTAGAGCCGCAAAAGAAAAACGAAAAAAAGGAAGAGTATCTAGATATAAGGTCAAGAAAAAGACAAAGAAATAATAACTATATTTGCATATAAATAACTATTAATTATGGCAACAACAACTGCAACATTAACACTTTCGAGCGCTGACCTAACTGGTGACGCTCTATCGTTGTCTACAACGGCAACACTAACTAAAGCTGGTACAGTAACTGGATTAAACCAAACTACTGGTGTGGCTAGAAAAACTACATCTGCTACTTCTCAATATACATTGTTTGACGGAGACGCTTATGGAGATGGATCTCATAAGGTTTATATTAAGAATACAAGTGCGGTAGCTACAGAGTATGTAACTATAGAAATTAATTCTGAGCAAATGGGTAAACTATATGCTGGAGATTGGGCATTCTTTCCTTGGGAAGCTAATGCTGATACTAACGATATTAAACTTCAACCAAGCGTTGCTACAGCATTTACTGTAGAGTACGCTTTATTCTACGAATAATGGCCACACTTAGAGTAACAGTAACATTAAACAGCGCTTCTGTTTTAGCTAGCCCCGTTAATGTGGCTGCAGAATTTTCTGCTGCTGCTGATTCTGGTATTCTAAGTAGAGCTAAAGTTGTAAAAACAGCCGTTGATGCAAACGCATTAGAGGTTTATACAGCAAACGATAAAACTGAATCTGCATACTTATTCTTAAAAAACTTAGATCTAGAAAAAGAAAACTATGTAACGGTATATAATGATACTGATTCTGATGGTCATGTTTCTAAAATTGGTGGAGGTGAGTTTTGTTTTATTCCCGTTGCAGTGAATAAATCATACAGGGTATTTGGAACTAAAGTAGATCAGATGGTAGAATTCGGTGTATTTGGACTAGACAGTTCAGCTGCAGGACCTTTTAATCAAAACTAAATAAAGACATGGCAACATTAGCAAATCAAGGAGTAGCTTCACAAGCATCATTCGGACAATTAGGTAGTACTCATATTGATAGAACAGGAACGGATTACACATGCCCTAGCGGTATGGTGTTTGTTGCTGTTACTTGTCTTGAAGATACTACATTTACACAGCTAGAAGCTGAAGATAATACTAGGTATTTTGGAACTGACGGTACTGATCAAGATGTAGACGGTCCTGGTGATTATGTGACTACAAGCACTGTTTTTCCAAAAGGATTAACTATTTATGGGAGATGGGATACTATCGACCTTGCGTCAGGAAAAGTAGTTGCTTACTACGGCCCATCAAAATAAAAAACAACTAATTTAATATAATGGAAGACAACAAAGAAAATGTCGGAGGGTTTGAGATATTTAGCTCACCCGAAGAACTTTCTGCATCAATGAATGCAGAACCACAACAAACAGAAACAGTAACTGAAGAGGCTCCACAACAGGAGTCTCAAGTAGTTTCTGAGCCTACTGAACAAGTAGCTAGCGAACCACAAGTGGAAACTGCTAGTGAACCGCAAGTAGAGCAACAACCTGAGGGCGATCAAGCTCCTCAAGTTAATCAAGAAGAATTGACTCAGCAACAACCTGCTGAAGTACAATATAGTGATAATCAAATAGAGACTGCTGTTATGACTTACTTAAGCGAGAAGCTTGAGAGAGATGTAACTTCTTTAGATGATTTATTCACGCAACAAACCCCCGTTGATGAAAGGGTAGAAGCTATAGCTAAATTTGTATCGGAGACTGGAAGGCCTCCTTCAGATTGGTTTGCTTACCAGTCATTAAGCACATCTGAGATGGATGATGCGACTTTGGTAAAAGTAGACATGGCGTTACAGTATCCTAATCTTTCTGCTAGCGAGGTAAACACTCTTATTCTGAATAAGTACAAGTTAGATCCAAACAAGTACTCAGAAGACGAAGTAAAAGTTGGAGGCCTTCAAATGAAGGTTGACGCAGCTAACGCTAAAACTCAAATCGAGGAAAAACGCATGAGATATGCGGCTCCTGAGGTTAAAGAAGAAGTTGCGGAACAAGAAAGCTTTGTTAACGACGAGTGGATTTCTCAAATGAAAAAAGAAGTTAATGATTTAACTGGATTGGAATTTGATTTAGGTAATGAAAAGACCTTTACCTTCGGATTGGATGACCGATACAAACAAGACCTTATGAATAAGAATACTCGTCTTGATGAGTATTTTGACGCATATGTTCAAAACGATGGAAGTTGGGATTTCGACACATTAAACTCACACCGTGCTATCATTGATAATATCGATGCTATTGTATCGTCTACTTATAGGCAAGGCCTTAGTGACGGACAGAAGGGAGTAGTACAGAATGCGGCTAATGTTTCAGCTCAAGTTCCTCAACAAAGTTCGAAACCTAATGCTAATCCTTTACAGGAACAATTAAAAAGCATTATGGGGTCAACTTCAAGTAAAATGACTTTTAAAATATAAAAACTAAGAAAATATGGCTACAATTACTGGGGCATCAATCGATCAGGCATCACCTGATTTACGATTAACGCCCGAAACATATACAACTATTAACCAGCTTTTAAAAGCTAACAAAGATTTTGTTATGCCTGAGCTTGTTCAATCATACGGTGATCAAGGTATCACTGGATTTTTACGACTAACTGGTGCTGTTAACAGCGGAGGAACTTCTGACCAAATTGATTGGTGGGAGGCAGGCCGTCGTCACAGAACTCTTTCTGGTGCTGTTTCAGCATCTGCTGCTGGATCAGCAGGAACTGCACCTGGTGTAGCTACTTTTACTGTAGATGACACTAATGGTTCTGGTGACGGTACAGACAGTGCTCTTGGCTTGGTTCAAGCTAATGATGTGCTTATGAATGCTACTACTGGTATAAAGTACTTAGTAAACTCAGCTCCTGCAAGTGCTGACGCAGCTTTAAAGCTAGAGCGTTTAGACGGAGCGAATGCTTCTCCTGCAGACAACGCTTCTGGAATTACTATGATTCACCTTGGAAACATCTATGCTCAAGGTACAGATCAACCAACTCACTTCACAGATGCTGACATCAAGAAGTATAGCAATCCATTCCAAATTGTAAAAGATCGTTACCAAGTAAATGGATCTCAAGCAACTAACATTGGATGGGTTAATCTTGGAAACGGAGAATACCGCTGGTTCATGTACGGTGAGCAAGAGGCTCGTAAGCGCTTTGAGGATCGTCGTGAAATGATGATGCTCTTTGGTGAGAAAAACGCAGCTACAGCAAGTGATGATGGCGATAACGACCTAGGTAAAGCACTTGCTGGTTCTGAAGGTTACTTCTCAGCTATCGAAGATAGAGGTATTAACGTCTCTAACGCTAACGCTAACCCTATGGACAGTTTGTCTGAGTTTGATGATCTTATCATCCAGCTTGATAAGCAAGGCGCTCCTGCTGAGTACGCTATGTACTTAAACAGAAAGCAAGACCTAGCTATCGATGACATGCTTGCTTCGGGTATTGCTACTGCAACTACTGCTGGTCTACCTGGACAGTTTGGTGCGTTTAACAACGATGCTGAAATGGCTGTTAAACTTGGATTTAAGTCGTTCACTCGTGGTGGATACACTTTCCACAAGCATGACTGGAAGCTACTTAACGATCCTACTCTTCTAGGTGCGTCTAACTACATTCAAGGAGCTATGGTGCCTCTTGCTAATGTTGCTGATGCTCGTTCTGGAATGAAGGCTCCTTCTTTATCTCTTTACTACAAAGAGGCTAACGGTTACAGCCGTGAGATGGAGCACTGGGTAACTGGTGGCGGAGTAATGGGACATAACAACAATGGTGATGCTGGAAATGACTCTATGACTTTCCACTACCGTTCAGAGACTGCTCTTTGCGTTCGTGCTGCTAACCAACACGTCCTTATTAAAGGATAATATTAACTAAGGGATAAGAGTTGGGCTTCGGCCCTTCTCTTTGATCTTTTAAATCTTTTAATTATGGCTACATATAAATATCCGAAAGGGACAGTAAATATTGTAAAAACAGTTGAGGTTGACGAAGCCTTTGTTACTAACAGTTACGTTGAAGCAACAATGGTTCAACCAGCTAACACAATAATTCAAGAGATTAAGCTTGTTGTTACTGAAGGACCTACTATTACTATAAACGCCGCATCAGATCTGGGGTATAAAGTTGGTACAGACACATCTACGGCGATTGCTGACGGTGCCGATGATATAGTTGAAGATGCTGATGGCATTATTGACGCTGCAGATGCAACGGATTCTCTTCCAACTGGTTTCGTACAAAGCATCTTTGCTTCTTCAACTGCTACCGCTGGCGGAACAGCTGTTCCTGCTAAAGCTGCATCTCAAACAGCTAATGTTGGTTACACGGCAACTGAAAGAACATTATACATGAACACTCTAGCAACTTCAGCTGCGGCTATTACTACTGGGAATGGTGGTAAAGTTCGTTGGGTTGTTGTGTTTGCTTTTGCTTAATTCTTAAACTAACACGTGAAAGGAGGCTTCGGCCTCGCTTTTGCATTAATATATGATTTTATTAACTATATAAACTTTTAAAAAATGGCTGCAAAATTTTTATACTTCGATCCAGATTCTAACAACGCTTTAACTATGCCAGTAGAGAAGCTTTTATCTATGGATCAAACTGGCAACACAACTATCGTACTAACGTTTGAAGACAAAGACGCAACTGTAGGCTCTACAACTATTGCTACTCTAACTGTTGATGCAGGCACTGAAAAAGCTGTTATGCAGTCTATTTCAGAAGCTATAGCTTTCAGTAAAGATCAGTTTGTCGTTGTTGCTGACGCTGTTAATAGCGATTACATTAACGCTTCTATTACTGGAGTGGCTGTAGATGCTGACGTAACTTCTTCTAGCGGTCTTATGAGTGCTGGATCAGGTGCTGATGGTGGTGAAACTTACAAAAGCTCTGTTAAAAGAGTTGGGGATATAATTGAAACAACAATTATTTTTGATCTTGATGACTTGGCTTCTACTGCTGCTGACGGAAATATTGTCGGTGAAGGAACAACTGCTAGGGCGTACATAGCTTATTTAACTTCCGCAATTAATGGTAGTATTTTTCACTCATGTGAAGTTACATGCGTTGAAGCTATTGCAGGTGGTGAGCCTGACTTACATTTAGTTGGAGGTGCAACTAGCACTGACGCAGCTGGAGGGGCGGTTACATCTGGAGACTTATTAGCTGACTTTAATGGAGATATTACTCTTGGAGCTCAAACTAGAACGGGGATAAACTCTGCTGTAGTTCCAACTATAGCTAAACCTTATCTATTCTTAAGAAACGGTCATGGAACTTCTGATGCCGCTACATATACTTCAGGAAAACTTATGGTTAAAATTATAGGTTCGGTTTAATCGAATAACATTAAAAAGAAAAGCTCCTTCGGGGGCTTTTTTTATTTGTCGTATATTTGTACGTAAATTTAATCTTCTAAATGAAATTTTTTCTGTTTAATATATCCGAAGTATCCTTAGGTAGCGAAAGAGCTTCTGACTCTGGTATAGGGATAAGTAATATTAGTATTCCAGCAGACAAGTTATGCAATATAACATCTTCTAAAGGCTTCATTAATATAACCTTTGATGATGCTGGCATATATGAAGAATCTTTTTTAAATATAGGGGAAGCTAGAGAGAAAGTTAATATATCCGTAGCTTCTAAAGAAGGAGAGGAGTCTGATTTAATAACACAGATATTAGAATTTATAACATCTGAAAAAGGAGAGCGAGTGTTAAAGTTTGACGCTATTGCTCAATCCTCATCAGTTAGATCGTCTAGTATAAACTCATCATCTGATCTTCGTGTAAAAGTTTCTACTGTACCTGTAAGTATGAATACAGGGAATATGTCGGTTGGAACTGAAAAACAAAAATTTCAAAACACAATAGCTGGTATAAACTTTAGGGGAAACCTACCATCTCTTGATTTTAATCACGAAGGATTAACTCAGTTTGCTGATGGAGCTGAGGTAACGTCATGGTATAACGCTGGAACAGGTGGTAATACTTACAGTATAGCTAGTAATGTAAATGATCCACTATGTGAAACTTCTGCTGCTTCAAGTGGTATAAATCAAAAGTCAGTTTCTCTTCAGTTTGGAGATTCTTTTGTAATACCAAATGATTTTACTGTTAGAGGAGATTACACTATGTATTGCGTATTAGGCGTTTCAGTTAGATCTATGGTACTGTATGGAGATTCAGCGGGAGAAACAATGGGATTTGGCGGAGGGTTAGTAAGTGGGGCTATTGCAGATGCAAATGATGTAAGCCCTAAGGCTCAATCTTTTACCGTAAGGCATAGTGGTATGACAGGCGCTGCTGCTAGCGTACAAACAGACAACACAAATGACTCAACTGTAAGTTATAAGTGGCCAGATTACTATGAAAGCGAGCAAGATGTTTCTAAAATGGATGTAGATATATGGATCATTAGAAGAGACAAAGAAGATAATATGTATTTACATAATAGAGATGGAGATATTATAGGATTTATAGCAGCAAAATCCTTAAAAACAGACGATACTTTATTACCATCATCTTCAGGAAGAACAGATGGTGATTTATTAATACAAGAGTTAGGAACAAGTGGTGGTGTTGAAACTGCTTCATTTGTTTACTTTAGAGGTTTTATATCAAGATTTGGAGTTATTCCTAACGATATAGGATCTTCAAAAGCTGCAACCTTAGCTCAAGACTTATTTGAATTTTATAACCCTTAATTTATTTTAATAATGCAAACAAAAGAAAAAAGGTCTACTGGACGACCTAAAATCCAAAACGAAGCAGTGGCTAAAGCCTCTGTAATGGAAGCCCCTATAAAGGCTTCTACTAAGAAGAAAAGATCTATTAAACGTAAAGAGACAGTATCTACCGTTTCAGAATATGAAATCATAAAAGGCGGAGGAATAGTATTTATGTTACCACAAAAAGGCGTAACTATTTACGATAAAGAAAATGACACAGTAAGAGAGATTAGGTATTGCCCTAATGAGCCTTCTATTTTTGTAGATGAACAGTCTGAAAACGCCTTAAGAGAGTCTGTTATTTTTAATAATAGCCGATTGTTTATTCCAAAAGAAAAACCTAATTTAAAGAAATTTTTAGAATTACACCCAAGTAACACATTAAATGGAGGTTCTTTATTTAAAGTCGTTAACAAAACAAAAGACGCTTCAGAAGAGCTAGAAAAAGAATTTTTAGTTTCTGACGCAATATCTATTGTTCGAGATAGAGATATTAACGATCTTCTTGCTATTGCAATGTATTATGGTATTAACATTAATGCAGACACTACTGAAATTAGATACAATCTTCTAAGAATTGCAAAGTCTAAACCAAAAGATTTTTTACAGTCTTTAGACTCTCCAGAAGTAACGTGTAGATCATCTGTAAAGCAAGCTGGCGATTATCAAATTATAGCATTAAAATCAAATGGTGTTTATTGGTTTGACTCTAACGCTTTAATTATATCTGTTCCAGTAGGTCAAGATCCTGTTGATACAATGGTAAGGTTTTGCCTTACGGAAAAAGGAGCTTCTACCTTCTCTCTTATTGAAGAGAAATTAGATAAGCTTTCTTAAAAATAAAATTATATATAGAAAGGCCGCCTAAAATGGCGGCTTTTTTATTTCGTATATTTGTCGTATGGTAAACGTAATTGATGTATATAATGCTGTAAGAGATCTTTGTAATAAAGATCAAAGAGGGTTTGTCACCCCAGAAGTATTTAGTACGTTTGCTGGTATAGCGCAGCAAAATGTATTTAACGAGATGTTTCAAGAACTTCTTGTTGCTAATAAATCTAGGAAAGCAGGTATTGACCCAGCTCGTGACAAGTCTATGTATAAGATGATAGAGGAGGATTTAGCCTACTTTATTACAAACATGGATCTTAGTGATGCAGCGGCACAGCCTGATGATTGGATAACTGATCCAGATAGTGCGGATTATGTAGGTGAGTATGTAGATCCAGCAGACGAAGGGGCAAGCACATTTAGTAAGCCTTTAGATTTAGCTAGAATTATAAGTATTAGATCTACAGAAGGTAGTACTAATTTAGATTTAGTGTATAACTCAGAAACTGCTGAAAGAATACTAACAAGCAATTTATCTGCTCCTACTCTTGCATTCCCTGTAGCTATTATATCTAATGTGATAGAAGTGTTTCCATTTGAACTTAATGCTATAAGGCTTAAGTATTATAGGCAGCCAAAATCTATTAATGCATATGATTATTCTGTTGACATAACTTCTACGCCAGTATATATAGAAATGTCAATGGGTGGTGCCATAACAGTACCAGATATGCTTAACTCTAGACACTTTGAGTTGCCAGACCACTATAAAAATGAATTAATCGTTGAGATAGCCAAAATGATTGGTATAAGATTAAGAGATAGTTATCTATCTAGTTTTGCTATTTCAGAAGAAAAAGCTGAATAATGCCGTATGTAGACGTATCAAATAGAGGGATGAACTACATCACTTTGCGCCAAATAATAAATGATTACATTATTACAATGGACGGTGATGATTTTGCAAGCAATGCATCTGATGCAGCTATAAGAAATATTGCACTAAGAGGTATTCGTGAGTTTGGGTTTGATGTAACTTCTAGAGTAAAATCTATTAAAAGAACTATAGCAGCAAACAATACTATTGCTTTGCCAGACGACTATATTGATATAGTAAAGCTAGGCTCTGTAGGTAGCGATGGTATTATTAGGGTTTTTAATCAAAACAAACATATTAATTATTCTCAAAGGATTCTTCAAGATACTAGCGGGGACGTTGTTAACGACCCTCAATCGACTGTAGGAGATACTGTTTTAACAGGCGATAGCGAACAAGGACCTTTAAATTTAGATAACAATCTAATCCTTAATAAAGAGGATGATAAAGGGGCTACTTCATCTTCTAGTGCTGATAGCGGAAATTTAGATCATTACATATTTGAAAATTATCTATCCGAAGGTAGTTTAGGAAGGTTGTATGGTGCTGGCGGGGCTTATGCTCCTGGAGCATACAGAATAAACTTAGACCAAAACAGAATTGAGTTAGATACTAGTTCAGATACTACAGACATTGTTTTAGAATATATATCTGACGAGGCTAGATCTACAAACCCTGTAATACATGTCTATGCAGAAGAAGCCTTAAGGTGTTACTTGTATTATAAACTTTGCGAAAGGAAGTCTACTATACCTGCTAATGAAAAGACAAGAGCTAGGGCTGAGTATTACAATGAAAGACGTAAGGCTAAAGCAAGACTTTCTAACTTTAGTAAAGAAGAGGCATTTAAGACTATTCGTAAAAACTTTAAGCAAGCACCTAAGTATTAATGATAGATAAGGTAACACCTCAAGGTATAAATTCTGACGCAGACTCAAGGGTAAGACCTTCGAGTCAAATGATCGATGCATTAAATATAGCATTTGAACAAAGCTTTAAAGATAGTGTAGCAGGAGCGCAAACGAGTGATTACTCTGGAGATTTTACATCTTTAAAGCCTATGACTTCTAACCAAAGTATAGAGGATATATATGATTTAGACCTTCAAGATCAAGTATTAGATGAAACACAGATTAGAGTTATAGGATCTGTTTCAGACGATATATTTAACCTTATTTTCTTTTTTGTTTGGTCAGACGATCCTAACCAAATGGGAGTTTGGGCTTGGGATCAAGAGGGGCTGTTGCCAGGCTCTTTAGGTCCAGGACGATATATCAAAGTATATTGTTCAGAAAAGTTTAATTTCCCAAGCGATGGGTTTGTAAAAGGTGACGTAGTTCATATAGGCCAAAGAGAATCCTTTAACCCTGAGCTTAGAAATGCTAGCTTAGAACGGAGGTCAGCTGATGCTGGAAACTTTGATGACGGAGGATACAATCCAGGTGACGTTGAAGAACCGCCTAGTTATATAGACCAAAATGATAGGCTTGACAGGGTAAGGAATATACTTTTATATTTTACAGATAATAGAAATGAGCCTAAGAAATTAGATGTCTTTAAAGTTATGAGTATGCCTCTTCAGGCTCTTTATCAAGATTATAATAATGATGATTTATTAGATCTAATATGTGCTTGCCCAAGGACTCCACAAACTCCTATAACTTTTGTTTTTGATTTTGACAATGATAGACCATCTTCAAACTTTATAAATCTGCCTGGTATGCAATTCGCATATCAATATGTTTATGATGATAATGTAGAAAGCGCAATATCTGCATATTCAAAAATAGCTATACCTCCAGCTTATATACAAATGGGGGCCGCTACAGGAAGCCCCTTTTTGCAAAACAGATGTAGATTACTCGTTAGCCGAGGGACTAGAGAGGTTAAACATATACGTCTTTTAGTTCGGTATGGTAATGCTGGAAGTTTTAGAACAATTGATGTTTTAAGAAACATAAATGGTAATAGCCCCCTTTTTGACAATGCTAGCCCTACTATACTTTATGATTTTTATAACGATAGAGTGTTGGTTCCTGTTTCCCAAGAAGAACAAAACGCTCAATACAGTAATTTACCTAGAGTAGCTCAAGCGCAAACTATAGTTTCTGATAGACTTATATATGGTAATTATTTAGAAAATTATCCAGAAATAGCAACTTCTTGTGAATCAGAGGTTATTTACGGGGGTACTCCAGAGGCAGGGTATGCAATTGAGTTAAAAGTAACTCCATTTATAGTAGCTCCTGATAACTATAACAATCAAGCGACTGTTTCTACAGTTGGTAACTCTAGAGTTGCTGGGTGTTATATAGATTTAAGTGGCGTACCAAACGGAGCTCTTGGAGGTGGATCAATAATGAATGTCTCTTGGAGCATGATGCCTGATGATAATTTTCACATATACAACCATCACAAGTCTTATCACGGTACTAGTGAAAGATATTTTGGGAATAACGATGTAGGTAATTACGATCCTGCAAGCAATAACGAATCAGCAGATGTTCTATGGAATAATGGTGAATATGACCCTGAAATGTATGATTTTTATCGAGAGGGAAGATCTACATTTGGCAAAAATAAAGGGGTTAGATTTTTAGACGGGGCGGGAGGTGAAGACGACTTTAATAAATGGAAATATCAAAGGCCTGACTTTAATAATCCTGGAAGCTTTATACAAGAAGAAGTCCCATGTGTTTATGGTACATCAGCAGCAAATCCTTTAATTTTAAAGGGGGAAGGTCTTTATTTTGAGCTAACTGTTCAAACGATGTGGGCTATTTCTGATAACCCTCAGGATTATATTAAAAACGGATTATATAGCCTTCTTACTAATACTCCTTCTATGATGCCAATGCAAAATGGAATACCGTTACTCCAAACTGTTGGAGATTCAAGTCAAGTAGAATATGTGCAAAATATAGATCTTGGTTTAAACGGTAATGTGCAGTCAATTGGTGTTACTAGTGAGAATAATGACGAAAGGAAAAACCTTATATGCTCTTTGCTAGATGCAAATGTTGACAATCCAGAACACCAAGAGCCTATTGGTTATTTTATAGTAAATGAAGCTACTGCCACTTGGGGGCTAACCGCACATCCAGATATGGAGGGCTTAGGGGGTGAAGATAATGCTGGATTATTTTTAGGGTTGAACCTTAAGTCTTTAACAAATATAGATGTTAGAACATGTATACCTAATGTGCCTTGGGATCATGGCGGGTATAATATAGGAATTCCTAATAGTTCCGCTACTGAATATCACATAGAAAATTCTGGAGAAAACGACGAAGACTGGGGTAATTTATTTTTTAATCTTGGCAACCCTTCAACAAACGTTAAAGTGCAGGGCTGGATGCCTCCTCAGATAATGAATTGCACTGTAACTGAATGGAAAACATTTAACAACAATTATTTAAACGGTTCAGACCCCACCAATATCGTAGGTAATGCACCGTGGGACAATTTAGGGTATCCTTACAATTCAACTCAAGTTAGTAAAGTAGGTCATAAGAATTTACTTTTTGCACAACCACAAAATATAGCTGTTTTTTTAGAGTTGTTTCAACAAGATGAAGGCGCAGGAGTTACAAATAATTATACCCCAAGTGTATCTACAGACACAATGGGTTCCGTTGCTTTTCCTTGTATGTCAGAAGGGTTAAATAGATATAAAACTATAGGTGTGTTAACTGGACCATCTGGGGATACCAATATTACTAGCTTAATCGATTCTCCAAGTAGAGTATCTAATCATTATGGGGATTTAAACTGTATGTTTTCTTTAGTAGATGGCGAGGGTAATATGGGGCATTCTGAACATGGTGGAGCATTTGACTTAACGGGTTTGTCGACTATTGATCTTGAATTACTAAATCAAATTGACTCAACTTTAGGTAGCGTTCTTCCCGTGCAGGTGTTTACAGGTCAAATTACCCCGCAACCTATTGTTAGTGGCGGAATTGCTCAAGGGGTTAGCGCTATGGCAGCTTTAGGTTTTAGAGCTACACCTTTAAAACATCTTCGCACACCTGTATATCCTGGTTCAGGCATTTCAGAACAAGGGCCAGCAGCTGCGTTTCCTTCACCAAGTCAAATAACCAATGAAAACTGGCTTTGGGATGCCCCTGGATCTCAAGGTTCAATAGGTATTTACTATTTAGGAAATGCATGGGAATATTATGATGATTTGTCGTCATATGGTGGAAACGGTACTGCGAATAACAACTGGGTAGAGATTGTATCTGAAAACTCTACTGTAGCTTTAGCTGGGGGTGAATATTACCATAGATCCTTTAAAACAAGAGCCCATCATGAATTTGGTATTGTATATTATGATCAAAGAGGTAGGTCTGGTCATGTTAATTATTTAACTAACGCATACGTTAAAGGTTATTCAGCTATAGAAAGGCCAGCACAATTAAAGGGAAGGGTTGATATTATGTTAACTCTTTTTCATTTTCCTCCCAGATGGGCTACTCATTATCAAATAGTGTATGGGGGTAATAGTACAATAGGAGATTTTGTACAATACACTACAGGATTAGCTTTTGTAGAAAACTTAGATTCAAACGAATCTATTGTTACTACTGGTTCAGCTTACGATACCCCAGTAGACAGCGACGACGCAATTATATATGTTAGCTTAGGATACCTTCAAGGAGAAAACAACGCTTCTTATAGCCACGCTTTTGGAGCTATGAGAAAAGATGGATCTAAAGATTTATATACATACTCTGAAGGAGATAAGCTACGTATAAAACAATACACAGACCAAGACGGGGTAGTCCAATATCCTGACAGTAATAAATATGAATTTGAAGTTATTGGTGTAAAGACTATGACATCTAATGCAGACGAAAATATAATTCATGATGGGACTGGAATAGTCCCAATGCATAAAACGGGTTCATTCCTTATGCTTAAAAGCAATCCAATGGCCATTGGATTTAGGTATGTTGACGTTAATGGAGATATGCCAATGTTGGGTGGTGATTATGTAGCTCAACATCATAATTGGAATAATAGATGTATTGTAGAAATCTACTCACCTAAAAGCGTAAGAGATTTTGACGATAGATTGTATTACGAGGTAGGAGAAAAGTATGATATTGTATTAAATGAAAATGGAGTTAAAATTCATAGTCAAAATAATATTTTACTTAAAGACGGAGATGTATATTGGAGGAATATACCTGTTAACGAATGTATTAGGAATACAAATGATAACTTATTCTATAGTATTATACAGGGTACATCGGAACATGACGGAAATACTAGCAAACCTAGATTTAGAAACTATTTTTTAGAAACCGATACATTTACAGACACTATTCCTGAAGCTGATGGAAAAGATTGGGGGAAAGTAAAAGTTATTGTACCTAAAGCTCAGACTTTATATAAAAGATCGTCTGTTTGTTTTTCAGACAAAAACAATTACTCTGCAAAACGTAATTCATATACTATGTTTAACGGGTCTAAATTTAACCATAAGGATTTACCTAATGAATATGGATCAATTAATTACATATTAAATGATTACGATAGTCTTTTTGTTATACAAGAAGACAAAGCAAGCACCATTCCTGTTAGCAGGTCTATTCTTTCTACAGCTGGGGGTCAAGAGTCCTTAATAGCTGCAGACAAAATTCTTGGTACGCAGAAGTATTATCAAGGAGATTATGGGACTGACGGTAATCCAGAAAGTGTAGTTAGAGCTGAAGAAAATATTTATTGGGCTAGTAAGAGTAGAAGAGAAGTATATAAATGGAGTAGATCTAAAGCTATAAAAGTTATATCTAATGTTGGGATGAAGGCATATTTCAATAATATATTTAAAAGAGCGCTAGAAGATCAAGAGATGGGTGAAGGTCAAGTAAGAGTAGTAGGGGGGTATGATTCTCTTCGTGATGAGTTTATCATATCTATTCACAATATGTATGATTTTAGTGATGATGAAGGATTTTATGATTTTGAATATGACGGAGAGTATATTGAAATAGAAGATAATGGAGATGGTGATGATGGGGATGGCAATGGAGGCGGTGGTGGCGGCGATCCAGATGTTGAAGATCCAGTAGAACCTGAAGGACCTGACGAACCTATAAAAGAATGTCCAGAATTAACTTTTTCTTCTTTCACCTCAGGTTCTCTTTCAGAGATGCAACCTGGAGATCAAGCTACTGTAACTCTTACTATTCAAAACACCTCATCTGTAGTTGCTAACTTAAGTAATGCAGATATTTATCCTATTCCAAATCACATTACTAGTATTGACGGTATTAACAGTTTACCATTAGGGTTACCTTCTGGAGGTTCAATTTCTTTTGTATTTAACATTACTATTCCTAACAATTATAACACAGGTATTTATACATACAATACTGCATTTCACTACGATGGTAAAAACGATGACTGCCCTAAAGAGTCAATTGAATTCCCAATTGAGCTTGAAGTAGATAAGCCTCCTAGACCAGAGGACCCAGACGGCGGTAGCGGTGGCGGTGGAGATCCAGACGTTGATGAACCAGGCGGTGACATTAAAGACCCTGCTGACGGAAAAAAAGACAACCTTTCTGATGATCCTAAAATTATTTTTAATACAGACGAAGAGAGTAAATTATTCGTGAAAAAAATAGAAAATGAATCAAACTATATCCTTTAACAACACTACAGAATATTGGAAAACTAGGTATTCATACTCTCCTTCGTGTATGATGAATTTGAATAAATTATTCTTTACTTCACCGAGAGAAAAGCTTGAAAACGATGGTAATGTTATGATATGGAGGCATAATGATACCAATAGTGGTTATAATAGTTTTTATAATAGTGGGGGTCACTCCCTACCATCAGCTATAGGTGTTAGTTTTAACGGATATACAAAAAATAAAATGGCAACTGGCAATAACGTGTCTAGTAATAAGCTATTTAAATCATTTTCTATAGAAGGAAGTAGTCAATCTTTGTCTTTAGGCTCTAGTATGTTTATAGTAAACAATAATTCTACAACAGAAAATCTTATTGATAACCATCGTTTTACCCCTCTTACAAGAAAAGGAAGGGCTATATATGGGGAGATAGGTAAAGAACAAGCCTTAACAGGAACAAATATTAAGGCTATAGGTAGAATACGCAATGTATATCGGCATTGGGATTTTGATGATGATTCTGGAGTTAATAGATGGGTTAATTTAAGTACTGGCGGTCCAAGTATTGCAATTGAAAGCATTCCTGGATTACATGTAGACTCTAATGGAGATGATGTTGATCCATCTATTGGTAATAGACTATACGCTTTTGAGATTGAATCGTATATGTCTAACAATCCTATCCCTGCAACTATTAGCGGTGGTAATGCAGGGGAATATGTAAAATTTTTTAGTGGAAGAATTAATAATGATCAAGACGACATGCAATCAGCTCCATATAGGACAATTCCTTCAGATCCTCCGTATGTTCCTAACGAAGCTCATTATTTAGAAAATTTTGAAGAATCTTTTGATTTTGCACAGGGGCAAAACTACAATAGTTATCTTTCATATGGAGATCCATATTCTGACGCAAACAATTCTTTTAAAAAAAGAAACTATTTGATGATAGAATATAATTCTTTAGCAACAAGCCCTCATGTAAGATTTGAAAGAACTCCTGGGGGACATAGAAGTCACAACCTATTAGGTTCTTATACATTTTCACAGGTACCTACTTCTGAACATAATTATGTGTATCAGGAAAGAGAAGTGTTATTTGCTATGACTCCTGGAGAAATAAACGGATCAGACGCTCATGGCACATTTGCAGATGCGTTTGTTGTGTTGGGTAGTAATAATTTTGAAGTAACATCGTTAAACGTAGAATATGAACTCACAGAATACGATCATGGAGGCAAACCGAGTAAGGTTGCTGCTAAGAAATAATTTCGTATTTTTGTAAAACAATCAGAATAGTATGTTAGGAACATTAGCAGTAATAGGTCAACTTGCGGGAGCAGGTATGAATATATATCAGGGGTATCAGCAGAAAAAAGACGGAGAAACGTTAGCAGAACAAGGTAGAGAGGATATGTTAAAAACTGCTGGTCCTACAGATGAGTTACTTTCGTCTGTAGATGAGCAAAAAAGACTAGTTACAAGATCTGGTGATTTAGCGCAAGAAAGAATGGATATGTCTGTGACAGGTCTTTTAGACGCTTTAGCTTCTGGAGACCCTGCTGCTCTTCAAGGAATGCAAGGATTTGGATCTAATTTAGCTAAAACATCACAAGATGTAGGGTTAAAAACAGCTACTGCTATAGCTCAAGCAAATCAACCAGCAGTTGATGCTGCAGAATCTGCAATGGATGTTAGTAGAAATTTAGCTCAATTAGATTTACAATCAGGAACAGCAGCCTTTAACCAAGGACAACAAACTATCAATGAAGGTATAGGTGCTGTTGTTAATATGCCTATGGACATGGCTTCTCTTCAAACTGCAAATCCAGACGCATATTCAAATCTATTTGGTGAAAAAGGCCTTAAAACAAAAAGAAAAGAGAAAGATGTGCTGTTAGAGTTAGCTATGGGCGGTTTAGTTTATGGTGGTACTGGTATTTCTGGGAGGTCTTTTAGAGATATTGTATCAGAATCTAACGCTCCAGGGGCATCTCAAGACCAGTTAGAAGAGGAAGAAGGGGGGTATATGGGATCTTCATTTGAGTCTAAAGAAGAAGCACAAGCAGCTTTAGATGGCATGTCTGAAAAAGAAAGAGCTAAATATGAAAGACAAGCTAAGAGAGAGCTTAGAAAAAATAAAAGGATTGCAAAAAGAAAAGGTTATGATGTAACTGGTTACGAAGAAGATGAATCTGTATATGCTGATGAAACTGAAGGAGAAACTGCAGATGAGTCAAAAGGTAAATGGGCGCAAAGGCTTGAGCAGGCGTTAGGCAAAGATAAAAGTTGGGCTCGTATTGTAGATAAGTTAAAGAAGGAAGACGCTGAAATTGGTAAGCGAGGCCTTGTAACCAATGAGCCTACGAGCGAAGGACTTAATGAAGAGATAAAAATGTTGCAGCTGCAACTGGAAAAAGAAAAAGTTCAAAAAGAACTTAGTGAATATGCAATGGGAGGTGTGGTCGATCAAATTATAGGTGCAGGAGGTAGCTTTGTAACTCCTGGTGTAGAAGATCACGACAAACAAGAATATAATATAGAAGACGCTAATACTGGTGAAGTGGTAGCTAAAACTACTGGTGATGAAACCCATATGGTAAATGAAGATGGGACTCTTACTGTAATGAATAGCGAACAAACTGATTCTATTCACGACGCATTTAAAGATGTAGATGTAGATATGGTATTAAAAGCACTGCAAAAAAATCCACAAAAAGGAAGCGTAAGAGATTTACTTTCAGCATTAAATAAAGTCTTCAGTCAAAAACAATTTAAATCATAATGTCTGAGGTAACTGGACCAATATATACTGGGGCTGGAATACCCCTTAAAGGCTTTGACCAACTTATAGAGGTTGCAGCTAACGCATCAACACTTGAGCAAAGAAGAGCTCAACAGTTAGAAAAAGCAAGATTAGGCCAACAAAACAGAATCCAGAAAATGATGGATGATGTGTATACGGAAACTGGGGCAGACCTAGCTCCTGGCCTAAGGCCTTTTTGGGTAGAGCATGTAACTATGGTTGACCAGCAAATACAAAGTATGCAGCTTGCAGATGGCACAGCTATAACAAGTGTTGCTCAAGGTAACGAATTGTTACGTCAAGCAAATGCGTTTTACGATGAGCTCTATGGGTATAACCACGTAGAAGGTAAATATGTTGCGGATGATGAAGTAGAACTAATAGAGGGATTAATTAGAGATCCTAAAAAACAAAAATCCTTTTTAGAAAACGTACCCGTAGATCAAACATATAATTTTACTAACGCTGAAACAGCTAATAGTCAATTAGCTGAAATGACTAATTATGCAAATTATGGCTTTTTAGGAGTTACCGCAGATGAAATAACAGATGGAAGCTACATGGCTGGGGGTTATCAAAACTATGGTCAAATAGATTACTCTGGTCCTACACCTACATTAGTTTTAAATAGACCAAATGGGGTGACCGATAGGAATAACTCAAGTGGATTTGCACAACCAGGATCAAGACTAAACGGCCTTTCTATATATGGGGCAAACCATGAGCAACTATTTAATGTTCAAAGATTTGCTGTAAACAGACAGTCTGACGATTTGTTTAATTTAGGTCAGGAATTTTTACAGCCATTAGTAGAAGCAGACAGAAAAGCGCTAGGATGGAAAAGACAAACTGCCCAGCAGTTAGTTACAGGGCTTATTAATGACGACGGTGAGTCTGGTCAAAGAATTAGATACTCTATGCTTACTCAAAATAGAGATCTTAATCCAACTTATTTAAATGAAGCTGAAAGTAGAGCCTTTGTATACAACAATCCTTTATTAGCATTTGAAACAAACGACAGAGGCAAAACTACAGCAAGTAAAACTGATATTGAAGCTCTTCAAAAGAAATTTGAAACCATCAAAGGTAACAATGATTATATAACACCTCTTGTAAACGGAAGTAACTATGACAGGAATGTACGAGCAGATGCGACAGAGGATGAAAGGAATAACGCTTTAGAAAACACTCTAGGGGCTATGACTACTGTTAATCCTAACGATATATTCTCTATAGATCAAGTCTCTGACATGATCAACGGTCAACTATTGTTTACTGGGAATAATGAAGCTAATGCATTTAACGGTGCTTACGCAAGGCTTCTTGCTCAAAACTATGCTACTGTGGGTGGTGATATTCAACCAGGAATGTCAATAGCAGATATTGTAATGGTAGGAGGTCCATCATATGCATTGGCAGGTACTCAAACTGATTCAGATGCTGGTGTTACAAGACGATTTATTGAACAATTTGAAGGGGGAACAAGTAACTTACCGCAAACAGTAGGTAACTTTTCTGTTAACATGAAGGGTAGTAGCCAATATGCTTTCTCTCCTCAAACTGGAGTAGAGGGGTATATAGATAATGTATTTTTTACGCAAGCTCCAAATGGTAAAATGAAAATCGGAGTAGCCTTAAATAAGAGTGGAGTTGTTGGATATGGTGTAAGTCCTTCAGGGAAAAACATTAAGCCTCTTGAAGGTAGCGTACAGTTCCAGATAGGCGATCCATTCTTTACCGTAGGGGTAGATGGAACAGGAGCTAACATTTTAATGGATCAAGGACCTATTGCACAAGGTAGTAGTCTTATAGCTCAACCATATGAAACTGGTTCTCCTGAATTAGTATTCTATTTTGACCCAACAAATAGTGCTGATATTAGTAGACTTTCTACGCTTGGTTCTAAGCTTGACGAGTTCTATGGTAAAAAGGGACAAGGTTTCCCTAATGGGATTAACCCTGACTTTGGGTATACAATTAACGCTATGTTTGCTAAAATTCAATAATAGATATGGAAGAAGAAGAGATCTTACAATACATTGAAACTCAACGTAATGGCGGCATGGCTGACAATAAAATCGGTATGCAATTACAGATGAAGGGGGTATCCAATTATACGGACTACTTAAAAAAAAAAGACGATACTTCAGGATCGCCCTCTGCTTCGGACGAGGAAGATACGGAATCAACGCAGAATACACCTATTCAGGGAGGACAAGGAGCTGGTTCTTCGGTTTTACCTGTAACACAAAATGATCCCACTGTAAACACTCTTGTTAATGGAGAGCCAGATTTATCTATTGACCCTCTTACTGGTCAGGTAATACAGCCTTGGACAGATACTCCTGCAAATAGACAAAGATTAGAAATTGATCCAGTTCATTACGATGGATTTCAAAAAGCTGGATTTATTAAAGTTATGGAGGGATTAGACCCTTCGTATATAACACCAGAAATAGAAGCATCTTTTTTTGATTTTGCATCTAACAGTGGTCAATGGTGGTGGAATTCTGTTGGCGGGAATGTTGATGCTATATCAGCAGAATTAGCAAAAAATGATGAGTATCTTTCTACCGCAGGTATTGAGGTGTCACCTACATCAACAGAATTTGGTGCAAACCCTATGTACATGAGTAATCTTCAAGGCTCAGGAATGGTTGCATCAATGCCTTTTATACCTAACCTTCCAAAACAAAAAACTGAAGAGCAGATAGCGTTTGAAAAAACAACCGCTGTAAAAAAATATTTAACCGAACAGCTTAATAATACAGTCGTAGAGTCTCTTCAAAGTAATATGCCAGCAGATATTAGCGGGAGCGAAGAAGCCTTGCTTTATATGGAGCAGTTTATGTTAGAGAATTATGGCTCTATGCTTGATTTAACTGGTGAAGGCCAAGTAGGAAACACCCCTTTTTTACAATTTGACGGTTTTGAACCTAGCGGTTACATTGGTGCAGGTGGTTCAGGATATAGACCTAAATTTTCAGGATATATTGTAGACAAATTTGACGCTGCAGGTATTGATGTAATAAATGGAATTTACAATATGTTTGGGGGTGACGCAAAAACAGTCGTTGAAATGAGAGAGAAGGCTGAAGAACTACGTGCAAACACTCTTCAGTTCACAGAAAGCATGAGTGGTAGTTTTACAGACGGTCAGTTTAAGAACGGCATGATGCAAATGGGTGGTTTTGTTAGTGAAGCTGCTCCAACTATGGCAATATTAATACCAGCAGCTACAGTTACTACAGTTGCCACTGGTGGAGCAGGCGCTCCGTGGTGGGTTACTGCGGGTATAATAGGTTTAGAGGGGGCGACATTAAGCACTACTATAGAAGCAGCAAGAACTCGTGAACACCCTATGTTTAAAAGGTACACAAAAGATGGTGTTACTATAGGGCATTATGAAATGATGGAAGCTACGGGAGGTGATCCAGAGTTAATGGCTAATTATGAAGAAAGTTTTGACGACTCAGCAAGAATGGGACATCTTAGTACTGTCTTTGCAACTGACTTTGTTGCTAGTGGTGCTACATCATTGTTCTTCTTTAAAGCTTTAAAAGGAGCTGGTATGCCTACCAATGTAGGGCCTAATATGAATGGATGGTGGAATGCTCACTTAACCAACATGGGGGTGTCTGTACCAGTAAATAGTGTTACCGCATCTACCGCAGCTATGGTGCAATACATGAGCATGAATCCAGAAGCAACTCAAGACGAAGTTTTTGAAGTTGGAATGGATGTAGCTTTAGGTGTTGTTCCAATAACCTTAGGCGCTAGTGGAACTGGTTCTGCAATTAATTATGTTAATACAAAAGCGCAAATAGTAAATGCTTTAGCTAGAGACGCAGTTGGTAGAAGCGGAGGTAATGTCAGGATAAATCAACAACGAACACAATACTTAGAGACACTTAGAAATAGCAAGGATAATAACGCTGTAATCCATGCTGAGAGAATGTTGGTTCAATTAGAAGAGCAAAAACTCAGCACAATGGCTGCTGATGAATCATTCTACTTAAGAATGAATCCAGAGGACTACGAAACTATTGTAGGTCTTCACAGAGATTACAATTCTTTGTTGCGTCAATTAAATCAAATGGATGACCCAGATTCACCTATGGGGAAGTCTTTGAAAACACAATTAGACGGAATTAAAGAAAAGAGGCTTAATATAGAAAAATTATACGAAGTAGATGAATCTTCAATTGGAGATCCTACTATGCCCCCACCAGACATATTTGAACCTACAGTAACTGGGCCTGACGGAAAACCAACTCCATTAGCGTTTACACCTGGTTTATCTAAATGGTGGTATACTGAATTCTTTGATAAGTATGGGGATGTAAATTCACTACAAAGGTCTATTATGGAAGCCTTAGACACAGATAATACGGGTAAGAGAATTGAGCTTACTCAAGACTTTGAGGTGTTGCAAAAACTATCTACATCAAAGGCTGCTTTTCAGATTGAAGAAATGGTAAGGCTTAGGACTCAAGATGGGGGGTTAATACCTCAGTTACGAGAATTACAGAGAACCACATCTTCAGATCTGTACGAAGGGTTGCCAGATGTCTACGATAAAAACATTATAGGCCTTTATGATAGATGGGCTGTATCAAAATTTGCCCCAGAAAGAAACGCAAAAATTCTTGCTGACAATCAAGCAGAATTAACTGCGTTAAAGTCTAAAGAAACTTTATCTTCTTCAGAGAAAAAACGAATAACATTTCTTGAAGAAAAAATTGCAGAAAGAAGAGGTAGTGGTATGGCTGACGAAGAAGCTGCCAGCTTTTTAAATTCCCTACCCGATGAACTAAAGGCTTCTTTTGAAAAAGTAAGAGAGGAGCATAGGTCGATTCAACAAAACACTAGAGATGCTGCTTTAGAGTATGGTTTTATAGATCAGGCCATGTACGATAAACTTCAAACAACAGCTGAAAACTATGTAACCCTTACAGGTGATGGCATGAATTCTGTTGATGGAAATCTAACGTTAATTGATAATGATATAGTTCAAGCTATATTCCCACAAAGAGCTTCACAGGGTGGAGTGCCTGATAGCTATAGAAAAGCTTCTGGTCGTAGTGATGAGACTGGTAGTATATTAGGAAAAACTATAGATCAAAACACACAGGTACACGTAGCAGGACAAAAAAACGTAGCTCTTAAAGGGTTATATGAAATGTTATTAAACAATCCAAACTCTAAACACTACTCTATATCTGATGAAGGCAATTCAGCAGCTAAAAATACAGTAATGGTTTATGTAAATGGAGAAAAAAAGTTTATTACGTTTGCTAACGAAGCTTATGCAAAGCCTTTTAAAACTCAAGCTCCTAGCGATAACGAATCATATGTTAGGATTGTTCAACCTATGCAAAGATTATTTAGTAATGTACCTAAAATGTACACGCAATGGTCTACTACATTCTGGGCAGGTAATAGTGTAAGAGATTATCAATCTTCTATAACAAACGCAATAAGCGCAGCAGAACAACAGTTTGGATATGCTTTAAATAACGCTGAAGGTCAACCCATAAATATAAAGCAGTTAGTTTCAGACTCTCACCTTTTGGGTAAAGGCGAGTACATACGTGCTTTTAAAGCCATCGCTAATGATGAGTTTGGTCCAGGCGGTGATATGCGAGGCCCAGAAAACGTGCTATACCAAGAGTATAAAGCTCATGGAGGAAAGACTGGATGGGCTTATAGAACGCCTTTACAAGATTTGTCTAAGCAATTGGCAGGCGAGATAGACGATGGAATAAGAGGGCAAAAAGCTACACAATGGATGTATGACAATAGCTTAGGTCTTATTGAGTCTTTTAATAATACGTTTGAGAACGTCTTTAGATTTCAAGTATATAAAGGTTTAAGAAATCAAGGGGTTGCCCCAGACTATGCCGCAGCTGTAGCAAAAGACGTAAGTATAGACTTTAATAGATCGGGTAATACTACACCGATGTTAAGCTCTATGAAGTTCTTTTTAAATGCTGGATTGCAAGGCGCTGACATGACCGTAAAGACTTCTACTGCATTAAAACCTAAAGTAGATGTTGAAGGAAATGTAAGAAACCCTATACAAAGATTAACGAACGCTCAGAAACTCCTAGGAGGAGCTGTTGGTTTTAGTTATATGTTGACTAATTTCAATCAATCTGTATCAGAAACAGATACGGACGGGGTTACTTTTTACGACAAGATTCCTGATCAAATAAAACAAAGAAATCATATAATGATGATTCCTGGCAGTCCTACAGGAGAAAAAGTTCTTATCCCTAAGGCTTATGGGTTTGGGGCGTTCAATGACTTAGGCGTTATGTTTGCTGAGGTTCAAAGCGGAGAAAGAGATCCTGCAGACGCAGCTTTATATTGGGGCTCTTCTGCTATAACTAACATGTCCCCAGTACATTTTGGAACCGTAGGGGGTTCAGACGATCCGACAAAGTCTGTTAATCCAGTATCAACACCAGGCGAAATTGTTAGAGAGATTATTACTCCAGACCCTCTAGCCCCAATCATTGACGTTGCTACCAATGTAGATGGTTTTGGGAATACTATAGCTGCAGAAGAAAAACCTGGAGTGGCTAGATCTTCTCAGGGGTATGATTCCCCAATTATTTTTGAACAGATTGCTCAGATTTTAAATTCAGCTACTGGTAGTGATGAGATAAGTGGACCTTTAGATTTTAACCCAGACCAATTAAACTATTTAATGCAAAGCTATTTAGGAAGTTCTTATACGATGTTTGGTGACGCATCTGAAGGCATCTTGCAGGTGACTGCTGGGCAGGATCACGTAGACACATGGCCTATGATAAAGAAGTTTTATTCTGAAGATTTTGAATATTCAGCTTATGGAAAGTATTACGATAGCAAACAAGTTGTAAATTCATACTTAGCAGAATTTGGCAACGTAGAGGACCTTCTTGAAAATAAAGACAAACCTCTACCTAGTCGTGATGAAAGACTTGCTGATTATGCAGCTACAGAAACGGAGCCAGGAGGTGCTGCAACAAGGTATGGACATGCTTTAGGTATGGCTGAATTATTTTCAGATATTGAAACAGACATGAGAGAGATTACTGAAGCTAAAAAAATATTGCAAGAAAAACAAAGCGATCTAGGTTATCACATGTTTAACCTTGAGGTGGCAGACGAATGGGGAGGATTAGAAGATAAAATCTACAAACTAGAGCAAGCTGAAATGCTATTAATGGAAAAAGTTCTAAAAGAATATTATAAATTTTACAGAAAACCTGAAGAATAATGAGTAAGAAAATAAAAGAAACAAAACTAGGTGCTTGGTTAAAAGACAAAGCGCCTCAAGTATTAGGCGTAGTAGGAGACCTTCTCCCAGATAGCGGTGGATTAGGAATAGTAAAAAACCTTATCGATCAAGATCCAAAGGTTGACTCTGAAGAAGCGCAACGTGTAATTGATGCGGAGGTACGCTTCCAAGAGAACGTCACAGAGCGATGGAAGGCGGATATGGGTAGCGACGTAAAGTTAGCTAAAATGATCCGTCCAGTAACGCTTATATGCCTTATGGCGATGTTTATGGTTACTATGTTTATAGACAGCATGGATAACGTAGCATTTAATGTAAAAGACTCTTATGTATCTTTGCTTGAGTTATTAATGCTTACAGCGTTTGGTGCATACTTCGCTGGAAGAACTATAGAAAAGAAATCTAAGTAATGATCCGTAAAGTACTAACAACCTTTGTTTTAAGCCTGCTTACTTTAAGTAGTGCTTTATCTCAGGGTAGCTGGCTTGATGTTCAAATTCAAACAGATCAGTATGCTGGAGAAAGTTCTTGGCAAATACTTAGTAATTCAACGGTTGTAGCTGTGAGCCCTCCACTACAAAATAGTACTTTACAGAATTACATGGTTTTTTTACCAGCAGGCGATTATGAATTTATAATGATGGATTCTTTTGGTGATGGGATATGCTGTGGGTTTGGTGAGGGTTGGTATAGGATAAGTAATACTTGTGGTTTAGATACAGCGGTGTATGATTTTGACACAGCGCTAGACACTATACCTTTTACTTTGAACCCATGTATACCGCCAATTCCTGGCTGTACTGATCCAGTATCTAATAATTATAATCCTTGGGCTAATATTGACAATGGTAGCTGTAATGTGCTTGAATGTGACTCAGCTGAAACTTTTGTTTCTATGGATTTGACATTAGATACGTGGCCTGGTGAGACTGGGTTTACGTTGGTTGATATAGCTAGTGGAGAGTTCTATGATCAAGTTATACCTGGAGAGTTTGACTTTAGTGATCAGTCAGTTACGTACACTTACGATTTTTGCGTAAGCTTAGGTTTTGAGTTGATTTTAGTAGATGAGTTTGGAGATGGATTAAATGGATATGCTTCAGGAGGACAAGACGGGGCGTGTGTAATAACGTCTTGCGATAGTATCATATGGGAGTTAGAAGATTTAGCATTTACTGAATTTGATGACGGTAATACAATGTACTCTGGTGCTATATTCCCTGAACCATGCCCACCAGCACCGCCTATTTACGGGTGCATGGATGATGATTATGTAGATTACAACCCAGACGCTGAGTTGCCAGATACTTGTGAGACATTACATACGTGGGGCTGTACTAATCCTGAAGCATTGAATTACGACAGCACTGCAACTATAGCAGATCTTGTAGGCCCTTGTACAATACGGATAATACTAGAAGACGATGCTGCAGATGGATGGGGTAACTCTAAAATAGGCATGGTGCAGGGAGAGCAACAGTGGTTATTTACTGTAGGTCCTGGTGAGTTTTATCAGTCTTGGGATATTGTACTTGATTCAGATGAAGAGGTGGATATATATTACTTCCAAGCTGGTAATCAACAGCAATCGTCTCAAGAGCTTGCATTCCAAACACTCCATAATTCTGTACACGTTCTTAATGAAGCGGGAGACACTTTATTGTCTGAAGGTAGCAACCCTTTTATAAACAATGGTCAGAGTGCACTTCAACCATTTACAGGGCCAAATTGGACAGTTTATCACTTTACTCCTTTCTGTGGTGACAGCTGCATACCTTATGTATATGGGTGTACTGATGAATCAGCATGTAACTATAATTTAGAAGCTAACACAAACTCTGATTGTAATTATCCAGTCCAATATTATGATTGTTATAACGCTTGCGTGAATGATGATGATAGTGATGGTGTGTGTAATGAGCTTGAAGTTGTTGGCTGTCAAGATCCTATGGCTTTTAATTATAATGCTTCAGCAACTGACGCTGGTGATTGCATTCCAGTAATATTTGGATGTACCGATCCAACTCAATTTAATTATAACCCAGAAGCTAACACAGAAAATGGAGGTTGCGTACCGTTTGTATATGGATGCATGAATCCAGACGCTTTTAATTATAATCCAGACGCTAACACAGAGCTTGAAGACTCTTGCATTGAAGTGGTTGTTGATTGCATGGATCCTGATGCGTTTAATTACAATGAGTTAGCCAACACTGCTGATGAAGAAACTTGTTTATATGACGCAGGTTGTATAGGTGGTCCTGGCGAGCCATACTGGTTAAACGATGGATGTTATGCTTGGATCATAGATGTTGACCCATATTGTTGTGAAGTTGAATGGGATGGAGCCTGTATTGAGCTGTATGATTATTGTGAGGCTGGATGGCCTACTGGTGTATATAATATACATGATGTATATAATGTATATCCTAATCCAGTAACAGATGTTTTAAATATACAAACCTCCTTAAATATAGTTACAGAGGTATACAATGTGTTTGGGCAGCTTGTAGTGTTTGGTACTAGAGAAAAGAGAATTGATCTTAGCAATCTACCCAAAGGCTTCTACGAAGTTGTTATAAATTATAACGGAAGAATTGTAAATAAGAAAATTATAAAGTCATGAAGATAGATTGGATAAACAGTTGGAATGCTGGTAACAAAAAAGAAAAGTATGAGATCAATATAAGAATAGGTACGGTTACTGTACTTGAGATTTCATTTTGCCCATGTCCTGCTTGTGAAAAGAAAGGTCATTGTAAAAGATTTAGATTTATGATTTTAAACTTTGGTTTTGAACTATGATGTCTCAAGAAGCAAATAATATTAAAAAAAGGTATAGAATTTACGAATTGATTCTTTACAGCGTTATTATGCTTGTAGTTTTTTTATTAGGAACAATTGACGTACAAGGACAAACTTTAAAAAAAACACTTAAGTTTGCTACATTTTACACAGCGTTTAGCGGTGGAAACTCTATAGCTGACGACAATATATACTCTATAACAAATGGGTTACAGACTGATATATTAAAAACTCCTTTTGATTATTCATTTACAGCTGGTGTACGTAAAATTGCTAGATTCGGATACGAAAATAGAGCTAATGTGTTTTATGACGGAACAGAAAAGTCGTACAGCGATGCCGCTACGGTGGGTAAAGTAAAAGGCTTTGAGTTCTTATTCGAGGCGGACTGGCGTAGACAGCAGGGAACAAACTTCCTGGATCAAAATCATTTCCTGAGATACGTAGCTAAAAACTGGGTGACGAAGGTAGAGTATGTGCAGGACGGGTTTGCAGACGTTCAGTATTTTGAAGGTTCACAAAGGGGGAGATTAAAGATAAATGATCACCTTAGCTTTAACTTAGGGGTGGCTCAGCGTATATCTGAGCCTTACGGTTACGATGCTTTGGAGGAGTGGATGCTCTCTAACGGGAACTTACATTATACCAACCTAGCTATACAAGAGGGGTATACAGTTGATGTCCAGAATTCCGTGTATTATGAACCTAATGGCGATATATGTGCAGAGAGTTCTGATGTATGGGAGCAGGTTGTTATACCTGTAGTTTTAGATGACTACGTTTCTCGTAAAAGATCTGAGCTTCCGAACCAATGGAACTACTCTATGGTGGTTGGGTACGACTATTATAAATACTCTAAGGACTTCTGGTTTCATAGCTGGGCGGGTGTAATGCCTTACCATTTGCGGGTTGACAACGAATACTCTTATTTCGAAGCAACGGATGGGGCGCAGTGGGTGGATTACGCTGGAGGCCTTATCTTTGGCTGGAGATTAAACAAGAGCCTCGGAATATTTCTTGAGGGAAAATATAACAAATACTGGAACAGGGAATGGCACGATTTCTCTGTTGGACTTAACTACGTAATATTATAAAAATGGCAAAGCAGATTGGAGAGGACACTAAAGTAACATTTGACCTAAAAACTATAGGATTAGGGGTGGCAGGGCTTGCGGCCCTTATTGGGATGTGGTTTACACTACAAGCAGATATAGCATTAGCTAAAGAATTGCCAGAGCCTTCTGATCCAGAAATTACACGTATGGAATTTGACATGAAAGATCAATTAGTAAGACAAACTATTATGTCTACACAAGAGGATGTTTCAGAACTTAAAACTGATTTAGATCGTATTGAAGAAAAAATAGATAAACTAAAATGAAAAATTTAATCTACATATGTTTGTTTGCAGCTATATCTCTTGGTATGGGTATACCAGACTCAGGTGTTTGTGTCGTTGAGTTTAACGCAAGTTTTAATGCAGATAACAGTGTAGATTGGATAGACGAGTTAAGCGATTGCAAAGGTAGAAGGGTTGACATAGCTATTAATCCTGATTTACAAAAACAACATAAAATTGTAGTAGTCCCTACTATAATTGTATTTAATGATGGAGAGGAAGTAGAAAGGTTCCAAGCAAACATTATGATGCAATTGGAAGCTACTAAAAACGAAGTGCAAGACGCTGTTGATGAAATCATAATGAGTAATTTTTAATGAAAGCTTGTAAGTGCGAACATAAAGAAATGAAGAAAGGAGGTAAGACTCCTGCATGGACACGAAAAGAAGGTAAAGACCCGAAAGGTGGATTAAACCGAAAAGGTGTAGCTTCTTATCGTAGAGCTAATCCAGGCAGTAAGTTAAAGATGGCTGTTACTGGAAAGGTGAAACGAGGATCTAAAGCTGCTAAAAGACGTAAATCGTTTTGTGCTAGAATGGGAGGGATGAAAGGGCCTATGAAAGATAGCAAAGGTCGCCCTACAAGAAAAGCTTTAGCTTTAAGAAAGTGGAAGTGTAGAAAAAAATGAGGTATAGCAAGAGAAAAAGAAAAGGTACTAAAGTTAAAAAGTTAGCTAATGGAGGTAATGGCGACCCACCTAAAGGAGATCCGCCATACGTATCTCAAGCTTACGGAGGCTTTCCTTTATATAAAGAATTTGGAGAACTAACTCCAACTCCAACAAGTGAATTTTATACAAAAGCTGAGGAAAGAGGATATTATGAGGGATTACCTTTGCTTTTACCAGAAGCAGAAGTTGTTGCAGAATCTACAAATCCTTTTGATTTATCTTCAATAGACAATGTTGTACGACAAACTGGAGCTGGAGTACTTGGTGATTATGCTAATATACCTGCAGATGTAAGGGAAGCATATGAAGCTCAAGTTACTCAAGGCATAAATGAGGGCGCTGTTTTAGCGGCTGTTGGCATGTCTCCACTATTAGCTATGGGCGCTGGTCCAGTTTTAGCTAGAGGTTTAGCAGGTTGGTCAACAATATCAAGTCTCCCATTAGTGTCTATGGAAGGGGCTGGATTGGTTACTGTTGGTCAGGCTGTGGATTTAGTTGGAGCAGGAATAGCTGTTGAACATGCTCCCAAACATGTAAGGGACTTTATAGAAGAGCCTTCAATTGGTGGTGGCGCTTGGCTAGGTCTTGATCTTTTGGGGTTAATGATGGGTGGCTCTGCTGCTAAAAGTATATATACTCAAAGCTTGAGGGCTGGTGAAAATTTAACAACTCCTATGACCTTTACTTCTGCCGTTAATTTAGGTGATGAGGCGATTATAGCAGGTAAACTAGATGAAGCTACAGTGCTATTCAACAGAGTCGTAAAGGATGAAATTTCTCAAATAGCTACTAGCACAAAAATAAATGCAGCAGATAAACAAGCAGCGATAGACGAAGTCTTAGAGTTTTATTCAAACTACTTAAATAATCCTGCAGCTTTAGAAAAGCTTGTGGCTCAAAAACAAATGTTAGGTGGAGCAAAACAAGTTCCTATGTCTCCAGTCATTGCTGAAGAAGCGTCACTTCAGTCTTATATATACAACAAGTCTACACCATATTACTCTGTGTTTGATGATGCGGGAGGAAGGATAGGAGCACATGTAGATCCTGCAACCCCCATAAGGTCTTTCACTTTAACTCCAACAGAAGTGTCTCCAGGAGTGTTTGAAGCCAAGGCCTCAGTTAGTTACTTTAGTAATACTACGCCAGGAAGACAAGCTGCAGCAGAAGCTTTGTTAGAAAACCTTAGAACTGGATCTGAGTCAGCTAAAAATGCTGTTTTAAGAACTCAAGAGTATTTAAAACAAACTTATGGATATAGCGCTAGAGGTATAGCTAAACCACAACTTAATATAAGCGGCCAAGTTGATATGGTTGATGGTGTTGTAATTCCAGAAGGAGGGTTTTCAAGTTTTGATTTAAGTGCACAGCAGATTGAAATGCTTGAAACTTTAACTCCAGAACAATTTGTTTCTACTTTGATTCACGAAACAAATCACAATATGTTAACTCCATTTTTAAATCAAATGGCTGATTTGCAAATTATGGAAATGCATATGATCGGAGCTACAAATAGAATACCTCAATTCAGAAATGCAACACGAGTAGCTGATAAAAGTCTTGCCCCTGGATTTCACACGGCAGATGATATGGTGTCAGGCATTCGGGAGGTGTCAGCAAAATATAATAATCTACATCCAGAGTTTTCTACAGGAGAGCTTGACAGACATATAATGGAACTTCTTTTACCAGATGAAGGAATAGCTAGGTTATGGGAAATTAAAAAAGCATATTCAGCGCAAGCAGCAAAACAGGGTATGAGTTTTGAAGACTGGATGTATAAGTTTACACCAGAAGAAGCAGAGAAAGGCCTTAATGCGTGGAGAAACGGAAAGCAAGCAGGAGGAGAAAAGTTTATTGAAGCAGATTTATTTTTAGATCTTTTTCAAGGAAGTAACACAGAAGAGAAACTTAGAAGTTTAACTTCAGCTCTTAATGAAACATTCACTCCCCTTCCTGTAATTACAACTGCTGGGGCTGCTGCAGTTGCAACAGACGCTGTTATCTCAGACGAAGAAACCCCCACGATTAATAAACGTGGAGGCTTCATATCAAAGAAAAAAAGACGTAAAGGTTACAGGTCTATATAATTAATTTAAATAGTTTATTAAGACCGTGTGACGAGATGAATGCTTGATTCGCTTCAAAGCACGTTCACGTATTTGTCTCACTCTCTCTGATGATAAATCAAATATCTCTGATATCTCTGTATTAGATTTAGGGTGATCTCCGTCAAGGCCAAACGACAGCCTTAAAGTAGCGCTTTCTCTTGGGGTCAACCATCTTAGGCAAGATTCTATTTCATGTCTTAAGCTTTCATTTAGCAGCTCTTTGTCAGGATCTAACGCATACTTGTCGGGCATAAGATCACCTACTCTGTTTGAACCAGCTTCATCCTGAGATACAGGCATATCTAAACTTACATGTTTATTGGAATTTTTAAGAATTAATCTAACATCTGCTACATTCATGTTTAACTCTGCAGCAATTTCAGACTCTGTAGGTGGTCGTTCATACTTTTGCTCAAGCCTTGAGTAAGACTGCTTGATTTTTATTAAGGCCCCTATTTTGTTTTGCGGCAACCTTACCATCCTAGAGTGGTCGGACAATGCAGATAATATATTTTGTCTAATCCACCACACAGCATACGAGATAAATTTAAAGCCACGGGTTTCGTCGAATCTTTTGGCTGCACGTATCAGACCTAAATTACCTTCGCTAATAAGATCTGGAAGGCTTAATCCTTGATTTTGATACTGTTTAGCTACAGATACAACGAATCTTAAATTTGCTCTTGTCAGTCTATGTAGAGCTTGTTGATCGCCATCTCTAATTTTTCTCGCTAACTCTACTTCTTCCTTAACTGTAATTAATTCTTCTTTAGTAACGTCAGATAAATATCTGTCTAGACTTGGCTGTGACCTGTCTGTTATTTGCTTTGTTATTTTAAGCTGTCTCATTCTTATTTTCTCTTTCTAATTTTCTCATTAATCTTTCTTTGGTCTGCACAAGTGTAGTTATTCTATTATCAATAGACTCTACTTGACTTTTTAATAAATAATCTTGTAATACGTCATCGACTACATCTTTTGCAATTCTGTATATATCTGAATAACCACTCCAATAATCCATGTTTTGAAAATGCTTGCCAGTATAATAACTAACCGTTGATCTATCTCGACCTATAGCACAGCCAATTTCTTCTGTATTGCAATATGGAGTAAGTGCTACACCAGTAGCTGCTCTAACTTGAACATGAAACTTTATTCTAGATTTACTACGGGTAATTCCTAAGGTTTCGTATACCTCTGTTACAGCTTGCGTTATCGCTTTTATTCTTTTCATTTTATTTAATTTTTATTTTTTATAGTTTGTTACATAATATATCTTCATAAAATGAAGAGATATATTATATAACTAACCTATCATTTGTATCTGGATGGATGTAAGACTCTTTATATTTTATTATCTCGTAACTTTTTAATTGACGTAAGTCGTTTAATACGAGCGTAGTTATTTTGTCTTTTCTACCTTTCCGTTGATATATTTTTTTATATGCGTCTTTCTTATATAAGACGTATTCATTGAAGTCTACGTTGCCTAAGCACCAATCTAAAAGTTCTTTTCTTTCAACACGTACAAAGCCACCGAGCTCGCAAATCTCAAATGCTATCCATTTTGCTTTACCTAAAAGCCATCCTAAATCACCATGTACATTTCTAAACTCAACCCATATTTCATCAGGCAGGTTGTTGCCTTTTACATCTACACCGTCAGATCCGTGCCAAAAGTCTACGTGAAGTTCTATGTCTTCTTCACGAGAGGACTTTCTTATATCATTAAAAATCCTTACGTATCTAGTAGCAGATACTCCACCGTCTTTCCAAGATTGTTTGCGTCTTTCGTTAAAAAGGTTGTTGGTCGTGATCATATTCTTTTGAGATTTCTTTAATTAGATCTAATTCTGTATTTACCCAAACTCTAAAGTCCTTTATATTACTCATTACATCTTCAATCTCAGTAAGAACATCTTCACCATCTTCACTATAAAGGCTTTCATGCAACGTACTTGTTGCGTGGTGAATTCTTTCACATGCCTCCATATAAAAAATGCTTGCTTCTTTTTTAGTCATCTTTCATAGATTTTTTTATCTCGTCAATGGCTTGATTTACTTGCAATTTATTTTTAGCTAAGTAAACATCACAATCCATTTTGTTATCCATGATGTGTTTTAGAAACAACTTCCAACGCATTGGAAAATCGTGATGCGATGGTAAATATCCTTTAGTCTCTATAATCCAAGTAGAATCCTTACAAACAAAGTCTGGTGTATATCGTATAGGCTGCTGTATGCTATTTGACCTATCAGACATGTCTTTTCTTTTACTTGTCATCTTGAAATACTTATGTTCAAACCTAAAAGATTCTACTAAAGTAAATTGTTCTTTCTCATAATCAAAAGGTATTCCGTGTTCACTTAATTGATCAGCACAATACTTTTCTATTGATGATTGATACTTTCCAAGATGTTTTTTTTTAGATTTAGAAGTTCTTTTGTTTCTCTTCTTTCTCATCATGAGGTAAAGTTACTCCATAATTAATTGTTAGACGATAAAATGTTAGAAAAATTTATTGCTTCTTGTTTATCTGATTGAAAATGAATAGATTTAAATAAAGGTTTTTTCTTAAGCCATGATATAAAACCCGTTTGTGATGAGTTCATAACTATCCTAAATGGATCTTCTATAGGTGTTGGATAACCTCCAGTTTCTGTTTCTCTGACTTTTCTTACATGTAACTCGCTGAGTTTCCTTATGTTATGGTCTGGAGATTGAACCTTTCGATGAATAGTAAGGAAGCAATCAGCTCTGTTTACGAACTTTCCGCCGCCTTCTGTATCCTCAGCGTATGGTGCTACAGGTAATCCGTCAGGACCCTTACGTCTTTGCGCTTCCGTAAAAGCATGAGTGTTTAACCACACAGCAATATTTTGTGCTTTTGAAAATGTAAGAAACGAACTAGCCGACTCATAATGATAGTCATGTACACCTATGTTACTGCCTTTCATATCAAGCTTTAAACTGTTGTATGGATCTATAAACACACCATCTACTGGTTGTTGCTTTAAAATCTTTTCCATAAACAGAATGATATCTGAATAGCTGTAAACTTGATTGTTATTGATGATAGTGAAGTGTTCTTTCACCCACTCATATGCAGCTTTTCTTTCATAGAAGCTCATGTCAGAAACCTTTCTGTCTGACGCAAACTGCATTAACTGCATTTTAATAGACGCTGTTCTATTCTCTGATGAATAAAGTATCCACTTCCATTTATGTTGAATAACAGAGTTTACAATTAAGTATAACGCTGATGTAGTTTTACCTACATTACTGTGTCCGTTAATAATAACAAATTCCTTTTTATATCTGAAGTGCTCATCAAGATTGTCATCTCCAGTTTTTAATCCAATCTCAATCTTACCCTGAGAGAAATCATCTATCCACCTAAAGTCCTCATCGTCAGAAGATATGAAAGACATATCTCCATCATTGATAAGCAGGTTTCGTTCTGCTGATTGCTCATTATCTATTAAGGCTTTGATAGGCATTTGTTTACCCTTCTCAATACCATCGATAACGGTTATTTTTGCGTGTTCCAAAGAGTCAACATCCCTCTTCTCTATCTCTCTCATAAGGACTCTAATAACCTCGTCCTGTTCCATACGCCCAGCAGATATATATCCACCACAAAGTATAGCAGCTTTGTTTAAATTCACCCACTTCTCACCGTCTTGAGCGTTACGTATCATACGTGCGGCCAAGTTTAACTTCATGTAATCCGTGTAAGAGTAAGCTTCGTTATCAGGAGTTTGTTTTTCCGCAAACTCAGAAGTAAAAGCCCCAAACTTTTTAGAGTTATCTTTAACAATGATGTCAGGATCAAATGATTCAAAGCAAGCTCTTGACTCATTAATACCAGACTCATCTACCTCTAAGCAATACCGCTTATTGAAGTATGTGCACAAAGCTCTAAAGTGATCTCGATGTCTCTCAGGATTAGTTACTTTAACTAAGGCTTTAATTCCATCACCGCTAGGCGAAACCCAGCATGAGTGAATATAATCGTCAGTAGCTAATGATTTCTTTACCTCACTAACATTAACGTGGTCAAAGTCAAGTATGATAAATCCTGAGTGCTCAAACAAAGCATCATCAGCCCTAGACGAAAACTCCCCACTGAAACAAACAATGGGGAGCTCTTTCTTTTTAGGTTTTTCTCCAGCCCTAATCTTCGCTATAAGTGACTCGGACTTTCCCTCCTGTATACGTCGAAGCGCTGTGGGTATCGTTATGTGATGTGGACTCTTCGTGTCCTTTATGCTCTGGAAGATTGTTACTTTCATTGTCTAATGCAATCATTAAAAGTATAAGATATCCAGCCAGATCCATAACGGTATCTTCTGTTTCTCCATGTACTCCTACGTTTTTTATTCTATTTAATTTATCGTCTATCCTAGCTTTAAGAGCTTCTATTCTATCTAAACGAGAGAATATACCTCCAGGTTGTAATGCACTATTACCGTAAGCAGAGTTTTTGTTTAAAAGCAATTCTTTAATCTCGTCACTTTTTTCTATTATACTGGCTCTTATGTTCATCTAATGTTAAATTTGAGTGTGATAACTCCACACTATCTAATATCTCACGTATGATAACCTCTTTGTTTTTAGACTTAGCGGTATAGTAAGTCCTACGTAATCGTGACATTACTTTTTCATCATAACGCATGATATCAGATGGCGTGTCGTATATAGTGACAATCCACTCACAGCGCTCATGTATCTCCTTCCGTTTCTTGAAGGCTACACGAACCTGTGAGTGTTTTATCATAGGCCTCTTAGAATGGCATTCCATCAGATACAGCCTCAGTTGCGGCCTGCTTTTCAGCACGCTTTTCTTTAGCTGCCTCACTGTTTGGATCATACACGGTTGTGTAAGGTTTACCATTTTTAGATATAGCTGTTTTGCAGAAGACGTTACCGCCGTCACCATTCGCTTGAACAGGTGTTGCGTATTTGTCAATCATCTCCTGCAGTTCAGTGACTTTATATTTCACTGTTACACCTGCAAACTTACCATCGTAAAAACGTGGCTCTTCTGTGTACCCTACGAGTACGGAATCATACTTAGTATCACTCATTATTAAAATAATTTATAAATTATATTGAAAGCAAACTATTTGCTTTTACAACCTTATGCATCGAAAACAGCGTAATGTGTTTCCGTTTTATGTCCATTAGCTAACCACTCTTTTATATTGGTGAGCGCTTCATGGAATTTCATTTCACCCCTTAACATTGTTTCTTCAGTGCACCTTACTAAGGCGGGGTAGTATGGGTATGCCTTTTCTTGCACAACCCAATAGTAGTTATCTATGCCAAATACAGTTGAGTATATGTATGCTTGAATATCATACGACCAACTATTAACATCGTATTTAAATTTATTTACGCTTCTAGCGCTCTTACTATCTGTTATAAATCCGTCACCAAGACAATCAAGGAATCCTTTTAAAGGGACACCATTGATATCTTCATTAAACTCAACTTGGTATTGCCCTTTAAGATATGTGTCTCTCAATCCACAAGCATCTAATCTTTCGATCATTTCATTGGCTTGTTTCCAATCATCTTCAGAACATAGTTCCTTACCAATAGCCTCAGCTTCCTGTTGCATATCAGACTTTATACTTTTGTACTCTGCCGTCATAGCAGGCCTTTTAGAGTCTTGCGTTTTCTGAGAGCATGACGCTAAGATCTGATCTGCATCAATAACTGTATACGTTTCAATAGCTTTCTCTCTTTCGAAAAGGAGCATGTCGTACAGTGTACCAAACGTTAAAGCATCAGACTGCTTTCTTAATTGCCCTCTCATATACATCTCCCAGAGACGCATGTCTCCAAGAGCGTATTTAATAGAGGAGTAGGATAGATGTTCTTTCCCTACTGCTTCTTTGAGTTGTTGTCTTAAAGTCATTGTTGCATTAGTTTATATCCAATAGATTTTATTGTTTGATCAATACGGTCCATTTCAATTTTACTTGTTTTTATTTTGCTGTCATTACGAATGTTATCCCATTCTGTTGATCTGTATGAAATTAAAGGAATTATTTCTAAAGCCTCGCAATACATATGATTTCTAACAAACTTATCATATTGGCGAGATAATTCTGTACGAGTTATTTTACCCTCGTTAAATTCCTCCAGCCATGCTTTAGTATTTTTATACATTAAACGAACTTTTTTAGACCAGCCTTTTGCTTGTCTGTAAGATCGTTTCCGTATTTAGATACTACATTCTCGTATGCTTTTTTCTTATCTGTTGAAGACTTGATATAACCTACTGCGCTGTCCATGATATTAGCCTTAGGCTTTGCTTTTCCAGTAGACTCTTGTTGGTGTATTGCATCTGCAACTTCACCAGCTGAAGCCATAGAATCGTCTACACCTATACCCATAACCGCTAATGCTCTACCAATAGCTGATGTCTCACAGTTTTCTATGTAAGAAGTCTTATTGATATTGCCATTCGCTTGGATCTCATGAGCATGGCCAGTAGATATAACTCTTTGTGATGTGTCTGCAACCGTTGCTTTACATACACAATGCTCTGAATCTAGCACCGTGAACTCTGTTGCAATGGTCCAATTTTCATACTTCTTTTCTTGGCGGAAGTATTTAACCCTTTCTTTTACCTCGACATATTGTTTGCCTCGGATGTTTACTGTTTTGAACTTGTATGTTCCCATAATAAATTAAATTTTGTGTGTAAAATTACGAATAATAGTTTAACATTCAACTGTTTTTTCTATAGTTTTTTTCCTATCTCTTAATATATTTATTTGCCTATTTATAAACTTAACTTGCATAGCGCTTGACTTAACCCACCCTTCAGTAACCATCTTAATCCCCACATTCTTAGTGTTTTCGTACAAAGTATTAAAGGTTTTGTTTAAGCCTAATTCTTTTATAGCGTTATCGTGTAAGCGTTTAATTTGAATCTTATTGTAATCATCAAAGTATTCAGCTATCGCTGTGTTTGTTTTTTTTCCATACCTAAACATATGCTCATTACAAAACAATATGTAAAGCATGAATGATATTTTTTTGTATTTAGAGTACAAGCTTTCGTCCCTCATTTCAAATGGTCTTCTAAGGAATATACTCATAAGAGCATTCATCTCTTTTTCTAGATCGTTAAAATCACGTATGGCTTTATCAGTAAGTATCTTCATTGTATTGTATTTTAATAAATTCGTGTATTGAATAATATTTTGTCATTACGTTCATCATTTTTAATGAGGCTAATGCTATTTTCTTAGACTCCTTTAGTGTATCTACTCGGTCTTGATCAGATCCCAGTAGCTCATCTATAAGGAATTCACCAACTTGTTGAGAGTCAATTTCGTCTATCAACTCTTTTACAGAATCATCTAGCATTTCCGAAAACATTTTTGATATATCAATTGGATCCAACAGTACCCATTCGTCCAACCCATACGCTTCTATATCATGAACGCAAAGGTCAATAGCACAATTTGTAGACTGATTGTTTATTAGCCGCATGCTATCTATAATCATTAAAGCTTCTTTTTCTGTAATCAAAACCCATAGTTTTTACATGACTCATAAAAATCATTTAAGATGTCTAACCTTATACCTTGTTTGTATATGTTTGTTTCTGTAACGCCCTCATATTCTTTAACAAACGATTTAATTAAATGTATAGCATCAAGATGTTCAGGTTTTAATTGTCTAGACGGATATGTTATATGTTCTTTACTCATCTTTATTGCATTGATATGTTAAATAAATAGCTGTTACTAAATAAAACATCGCTATTGGTATTAGTATATTCATGTTAATATGTTTGTTTAGTCCCATACCTAGGTGGGTTTTTAGCTGATTGTTTAGTTATATACTCAGTACGTTGCTTCTCAGCTGAACCCGACTGATTACGAAGGACTTGTATGCCTTCCTCAATAGCGTATACTCTAGCTCTAGTGTTAATGTCATCCATAATTTCGTAAAGAGATTTGTTTGATTCTAAAAGAGTACGCAACTCTTTAACTCCTATTAGTCTTTTCATATTAAATTAATTAGTGTGAGTGGGGGAATCGAACCCCCTGCTAAACCAAATCAAAAGCAGTCAGATCGGGTGGGTACATCACTCCCCAGCGGATCATCCAGACACTCACTATGTTTAATGCATAATCAATCCAACCTTGTTTGAACGATTAAACCATTTTGTTGCCATAACATCAGACTCCATAGCGCAAACATAACCTGCACTATTTAAGGACTCCATGTTGTCAAATATTTTACAATGTCTATCCTTAGAGTAATCAATTAAATCATCACGAGTACCACCTTCACTATATATGATATCGAAATTGCTCGGCATATCTTTATCAAGAAATAAAGGAATAGATTTTGTGTACGAATAGAACTTAACATCAGGTAAAGCCTTAGCTATAGCCACCCATTTGTTTATGTATTTTTTAGAGTAATAATCTCCCGAATCGTGAACTCTAAGCATATCAACTTTTTTCTTTTTAATCTCTGCTGTCATTTTATCTACAAATGAATCGCATTTTGTCGCTAAGTATCTGTGTTGAAATGCAGGTGATACGTTACTCCAAACATACGCACCTTTTTGAGCATAACAATATTTTGCACAAGCCCCAGCAAAAGGACAAGTTCTTTTACCTTCTGAATCTTCGAACGCAGGTATCCCAAAATTAAATACTCTCCGTCCAATAATCTTACTAGTCTTTTTTAGCTTAGTGTTTTGTGTTATTAAATGTGGCATTGATTTTCCCTTTAGATGTAGTGTATTATATATAATTCATACTGAATTATTATATATAATACACTACAATAACCAGTCTTTTTCTTCGTTCATGTCGTTCCAGTATCCACCAGCACAATCTTTAGAGCAGAACTGCCCTTCTTTTTCTACTCGCTCACTAGCGCAGTAATCGCAGTAGTGTTCTTCGTCTTCATTCTCCATCTTTACTTTCTTTTAATTTATTAATTTCTATTTGTAAATTCTCAGCCATTATACGCCACTGCATAGCCGCTTTGAGTAAGCTAGTTTTGGTGTTGGCTTTGAGGGCTGACTTAACTTGATCTTTTGTCCACCCATCTAGTGGGTTAAATTCTTTTTCCATGTTAGCAGTATAATGATGTTGGTATATTCTCCTGTAATTCTCGTATCTTCTCGATGTGCTTGAACCATGTGTTTGTAGTCTCCGCTTCCTCCACCATGTTTTTCCAATCCTCCTCGTTCATACATTCGTGTATGGACTCTTCTAATCCTTGTAGTTGGTACAGCATCTCGTCGTTGTAGTCATACCCTCCGTATTCGTGGAAGATATCATAACATTGACCGCTGAGTTTGTTTACTCTTTCTTTGTGTATATTCATGTTTAGTTATGCTATTAGGTGAGTTGATTCACTTATTGTATTCTTTAATTATATACAGTCCATACATTCATTTATATCTTTATCCTCATTGAATGCGACCCTGTCTGTGCGATCACCACATGAATCACAGGTATACTTGCTTAAGTATACTAAACGATCAACTTCGTTGTATTCGTTATCGTTCATCGTTCATTAGTTTACACATGTTACGTCTTAGTCTACCTACTTTGAGCTCATACATATTTACTCTTGCTGAATAAGCAAGTATGGTTTCTTGTAGATGTTTGTTCTTTTCTGTTAGTTTTTCTATATCAGTCATGCTTTCTTATTTGATTTAATTGTCTGCCTATATCGAGTATGTTCTCACCCTCTGCCATACCTAAGTTATAGTGTTGCCTCCATGCATCGCATGAAAGGAAGTTGTTGAACCAATCAAGGTACATAGCTTCTATCTGTGTGTTAGTGTAGTTCATGCTTTCTTGTGTTCTAAAGGTCTGTTCTGTTGTAGTATTTCATCTTGATTTGGTTTATTGTTTGTACCGATTACTAGCATCTCTGCAAATTCCTGCATATTAAATGATGCGAACCCTGATTTTGTTTTTGGTTTACGTTCACTCATAGTCTTGGTAAAAAATGTTCGTCATCTCTCATGATTCCTGAGATATCGTGTATGATGTCTTGAGATCTAAGGTTTGTTATCTCCTCAATACGATTTGCCCATTCGATTAACTGCTTTTTACTTGATTCCATCATACTACTTCTTTTGGTGTTAAACGATACTCTCTAATAAATTCTACTACTGCATTGTAAACATCTCCTATGCACCTTGTAGACAATGCATCCTCAATGCTTTGTATGCGTTCACGTTGTAGGTGGTCGATCTCCTCTATTACAGGCATCAGCCAATCCCATGATGTGTGGTACTTTGAGTACTCAGTAATTCCTTCCATTACTTTCTCCTTACTATCTTCTGTTATGTAAAAGAATGGAGCATCACTCCAAGAGTGTATGTTACCTGCAATGGAGTCTAATGATATCTCATCATACAACCCCATAAATTCTGCTATTAGTTTGTTATCGTTCATTTTGTGTGTGATTTAATTAGTAATGATTTCATGATGTATTATTTTGGTTTACCTAATGGTATGCGGTAGTCATAAGGGAAGGCTTCCTCTAGTCTGCGCCTGTTCTCTCCGTCTGCTCTACGCCACGCTTCTATGAGGTTGTAGTGGAAACCACCAGCGTATTGCCTCATCTCAAGCACCCAATCTATGTGTTCTTGCTCGGTGCAGTTTTTTCGTAAGTATATCATAATGTTTGTCCTTCGTATTTATTAAAATTATTTACTATTATCTCGCACATGCCGTCCATAGCTTGTTCATGCACGGCTATGGCTTCCATATTAATCAGTACGCCATCAAAGTATGTAAGCAAGTCCTCTTGCACTCGCTCTCTTAGTTCGTGTAGTTGTTGTTTTGTCATGATGTTATTGTATTTCAATTAGTTTTCCGTTTATCTCTTCGTACTGGTGTTCGCTCTCATCCTCCCACACAGTCCAGAAGTATTCCTCATTATTGTATGATTCAGTGAGTATAAACTCGTCAGACAATTCGTTGTTCTCATCTACGTTCCATGAACGTATAAGAGCGATGAGGTCTTTCTCGTACTTGACTGGTGTGCAATCCCCTACAAGATAGCCTTCGTTCATTCCTTCGCCCGTTACAGAGCATTGTCTTGCGTATTTCATAGTTATCCTTTTTCTGATGTGAATCCAAGTTCGTTGAATAGTTGCTCACCCGACTTGCGCTTGGTTGTTTTTACGGATAGAATTTCTGTGTCGCATTGCTCAAGCTCTGCTTCACCTAGCGTATCCCATATCTCGTGGTATAGGTCATCTTCAAAGCTCTTACCCTTTGTATCCCACTCAACTGTATTGCCTAGCGTTATTCTTTCAACGTCGTATGGCGATAGGTCGTCAGGTAAAGCTACCTCGATTGTTGTGGTGTATGTACGCACCACTTCCATTTCAAAGTTCTTCATGCTAATTCGTTTTCTAGGTTTTCTAATGCTAACTTGTATCCGTAGTTAATTGCCATTTGCATAAGTAATATGTCACTACAACCATTGTTTGCGTTAGCAAATGATTCTAGGTCTTCTCTAGTGTGTGGTGTAGCTACGATGCCTCTATTTAGCTTACGCATCTCTTCCTTGATGTGGTTTTGTATGTTCATGTTTATTTGATTATGGTTTTTACTTCCTTGATTACATTCATGATGTGTTCGCTTACGTCTATATCACTAGCTACACACTCTTCATAGTGGTCTTCTTCGTGAGGCTCTAGGTAGTCTACCAGCCTTTCTGTAAGCATCGACATTTCCTCAATTTGAGAACGCAGTTCTGTTATTAGTCTGCCTTGCGCTTCAATGGTTTTGAATAATTCGTTGTTTGACATTTTGATTTGGTTTTAAGAGGTAGTGTATTATATATATAATTCATACTGAATTATTATATATATAATACTACTACTCTCTAAGGGTTTGACGTTTTACTGATTTAGGTATTCTAATTCCTCTTCAATTTCATCGCTATCCATATACTCTCGCAAGTATTGGTGTATCATCCAATCATCTTCGGTTTTGAATAGCTTCGCATCGGTGTAGCCACCTCTAGCATCACAACCTCCGTGTATCTGTAAGAGCAGGTATGTTTCCCCGTCCATATCTAGCCATGCACCTTGTAAGATTTGGGATAGGTCGCTATCTCCGTTGTATGTATTGAACTGATGTTTACTTTCCATACCTATCAACTCAAGGAAGTCAGCACCTGCTTGTGATACTCCGTAAGCAATATCTCCATTCCAATCATCACAGTCAGTATTCCGTGCGTTAAAATTAACGCACAGGTGATCGAGTGTAAGTTCGCTTAGGTAGTGAAAGATTGACACTCTACGTTCATACTCAGTGTGTACCTTTCCATCTTTGTCAGTCCATTCAGACTTTTCGATGGATTGCTCTTCCTCATTATCAAAGTCCTCGATAGTCTTGGCTTGGTTTCTTGACCAATTCCTACCATACGCACCGCCTGAATCACATACGTGGCTACCTGTGTTTTCCGTAAGCATAGCATACACTAGCTTTTGTGTGTCTGTAAATTGTTTCATTTGATTTGGATTTTTTCGATTAGTATTTTAATGTTGCTTTCATCGCCTTCGTAGTATAGGTGCGGTAATTCGTCATCCTGACTGAATGTATTCGGATTAACATCTACTGTGCTATGCACATGCTT
>Ga0208643_1000063_pt1 | contig 62909 bp, 78 predicted proteins | sample VirMetDEL_Nov_12_FD_184516 | JGI IMG/M metagenome (GOLD analysis project Ga0208643, IMG submission 184516) | Aqueous microbial communities from the Delaware River and Bay under freshwater to marine salinity gradient to study organic matter... | ecosystem: Environmental > Aquatic > Marine >...
TAGTAAAGTGGGTATTGGAAATAGCGCTCCTCAATCAAAACTACATATAGAAACAGGTAGTGGAGGTACTTACATTCCAAACTCAAATCACGATGATGTGACTATTGAAGGTAGTGGAAATATTGGATTACAATTATTTAGCCCTAATACTACTTACCAGTATATCGCTTTCGGCGATCCTGATAGTGTTAACGCAGGCTATATAAGGTATCACCACGGAACCAACAAAATGGTGCTTAGAACAAATGGGGGTGATCGGTTGCATATAGACTCTTCTGGTAACGTTGGTATTGGTACTAGCACAACTAGTCCATCGCATAAGCTAGAAGTTAGAGATGGAACTATTAGTGGGGAAATAGCTAAATTTTCTGCAATCGGTGCCACAGTTGTTATTGAATCATCTACAGCAGGTAATGCCAAGCTGTTTTTAAAACCAAATACTACTGGTTCAAAAAGAGCTGAATTTAGGGTTACAGACGCTAATGATTATGGTTTTTTATGGACAGCTGACACTAGCACTAATGGAACTGCTTATATGGAATTAGAAGCAAGTTCTACTGGGGGTGGAGATTTAACAGTAAAAGGAGATGTAATAGCTTACGGTTCGCCTTCTGATAAAAAATATAAAGAAAACATCAAGCCAATTGAAAGCGCTTTAGATAAAGCAATGAAACTTCAAGGTGTTACATTTGATTGGAAAGATAATGATAGTATATTAGAAATAAAAAAAGATATAGGTTTTATAGCTCAAGATGTTCAAGAAGTGTTACCAGAACTAGTTAGAGAAAATAAAAAAGGAAATTTATCTTTAAGGTATCAAGGAATAACACCTATACTTTTAGAAGCTATAAAAGAACTAAAAGCTGAAATAGAGGAATTAAAGTTAAATAACTGTAATTGTAATAAGTAATGGCAATACCAACTTCAGGAGCATTATCTATGGAATCCATAGCGCAAGAGGCTTTATATGGTACTTGGGGATCAGGAACAATCACTGGTCCAATTTCTATGTACGATATGATAAATGGCGGAAACTCTCACGGTTCTGGTAATTCTTATCCAACTGTAAATACTGGGTGTACGCCAAATCCTGCAGATAGAGGTACATACAATTCTTTTACTATTTACGGTCCTGGAGGCAGTATTATAACATTATATACAACAGTAGCTTTAACAGCGGTAACAACAGGAACTATTATATATAGCAGTGTAAGCGGAGCTATTTATACAGGTGGAGGTGGATTCATAGAAGGACCATCAGGAACAGTTTGGTTTGGAGGCACTTGTAATTGTCCTGCAATATCAACAAACACAACAACAGGTGCAGTAACAGGAACTAGCTGTAGCTGCCCATAAAAGTATAAATTATGCCTATAGCTTATCCATATAAATTTTCAGACTGGTACGGTTATGATAAAGACTGTACAACAACAACATCGTTTAGTTCTGGCTCAGGGCAAGCAGACGCTAAGTTTATTTGTACTCAAACAGTTAACACAACAAAATATCACGATGGCAGCGGCACCAACCCAACTACAGGAGACACTGTTTATGATAATGCTGCGGGAACAACAACAACTGGAAACGGGTATTACACAGTTGGAAGTGGCTCTAATATATTAGGTTATTATAGAATAACAGGAGGGAGTGGAGTTGTTGCAAGTGTCGGAATATGCTCTCCTTAATGTATAATTAAAATTTGTATATTTGTACAAATTAATTAATTTAAAAAAAAATCAATGGCAATTATTTATAAATGGGATATCCCACAAATGAACGCTCACATTCAATCAGAAGGACAAGATAATGTAATTTACACAGTGCATTACAGATATACTGGCTCTGAAGAGTCTGGAGGTAAAACGTATTCTTCAACAAACATAGGAACGCAAAGCTATACGTATGTAGCAGGCGAGCCTTTTGTACCTTACGAAGATACAGAAGCTTTTGAGAACGTAGTTATCGGATGGTTAGAGGGATCATTGGATATTCCTGCAATTCAAGCTAATATATCTGCAAGTATAGAGTCTCAAATTACACCAGTAAATGAAGATTTGTATTTTACTTGGATGAATCCACAACCGCCTACCCCTCCTCCTGCTCCACCAGAGCCAGAAGCAGAAGAAGAAGCAGAAGTTGTTGACGATGAGTAAATAATATTTATTATATTTGTATATAAATTTAATCTAAAATAATCTAAAATGTCAAAAAACTTAACAAAAGAAGAGTTAGAAAATTTACAAGCTCTTAATCAAGAATTTACTCAAGTAAAATTAAAATTAGCTGATTCAGTTTATCAACAAGTTTTGTTTACTAAAGATTTGGACTCTATAAGAGAAAAATTTTCTTCAGTAGAAAAAGAATTAGCAGACAAGTACGGAGCTAATTCAGTAATTGATTTAGCAACTGGGTTAGTAAAAGATGCTGAAGAAGTAAAAAAAGAAAACAATAAAGAGTAAATAATAATATTTATGGCAAGAATTAGCAACACATCATCATATCCAATAATAGCTCCAGATGGTGCCGATTATTTTATATTGACTGATGCTGAAAATGACAACGCAACAAAAAACTGTTCTATAAGTAACCTACAATCTTATTTAGGTGTAGATACAGTTAAAGTTAGTGTATCGGTTTCAGCAGCTAATTTGCAAGTGTTATCTACTCCATATACTATTGTAGCCTCACCTGGTGCGGGTTATACTTATGATATTACAAATGTTTCTGTTTTTATGGATTTTAATTCGGTAGTATTTGACTTTTCGTCTGATGCTAGTTTAAAAATAGGATCTTATGTTGCTGGTACAATACCTCAATCAATATTAAATTCAGCATCAGATATAGTATATAAAATTCAGCCTGTTAGCGGTATATTAGCTGCTGACACACCGATAACCTTATCAGGTGGAAATGCTACAACTGGAGACGGTACTCTTTACATAAATATTACTTACAGAAAATTAAAATTAGACTCTACTTTTTAATTAAATGGACATAAGGAAAATTTCTATAGGGGCAGACTATAAGTCTAGTGCTATGCATTATATAGCTGGACAGGAAGTTCTTGGAGGAAATTATAAAATCCATTTAATACAAAAAGATGTTAACTTAGATTCTTATAAAATCTGGATTGAAAAATCTAATGAGATTTTATTATGGAAAGAATTTAATTCTAATATTCCAATTTCAATCGAATATAATATAAATTTCTAATGAAGTCACCTTTTTATTTCATTGTAGAACCACACAATGGAAGAAGGTATGATAATATTAAAAAGATAGGGGATATGAACTTAATAATGAGTTCGTCCAAAGAAGATCATACCGTTTCCAATAGGTTTGCAAAAGTTATTAGTACCCCCATAAACTACAAGGGAGAAATTATTCCAGGAGATATTTTACTGGTTCATCATAATGTTTTTAAATTTTATAATGATATAAAAGGTCGTCAAAAAAGCGGTAAAAGTTTTTTTAAAGACAATTTATTTTTTATAGAAGAAGATCAATTTTTTATGTTCAAACATAAAAATAAATGGAAATGTCATTCTAAATATGTAATGATTAAACCAATATTAAAAAAAGATTCTTATATTAAAGGTTCTAATACAGAAGAACCACTAACTGGTATTATAAAATATATAAATTCTGAACTATTAGAAAAAGGATTAAAAGAAGGTGACACTGTATGTTTTGAGCCTGAAAGCGAATATCCTTTTATTGTAGAAGAAGAAAAATTATACAGAATGTTTACCAACAATATAGTGATGGTTTTATAGTATGGATGTTAAAGAAATAAAATTACAAATAATAAAAGCAGGTGAAAAAGCTGTTATGCAACTTATAAAGGTTGCTGAAGAACATATTATTAAATACGGAGAAGATGATGAGTTAGCTGCTGATAAATTAAAAAATGCAGCAGCCACAAAAAAGCTAGCAATATTTGATGCTTTTGAAATATTAACTAGAATAGAGGAAGAAAAAAACTTAATAGAAGGAATAAGTAAACCAAGTAATAATACATCTCAAGGATTTGCAGAAAGAAGATCAAAATAGCTTATATGTAAATTTACCTAACTACATACCAAAAAGTATTGTTACAAATAAAAACAAAGCTAAAAACTGGGAGTATGGGTACAATGAAAAATATAATGTTATTGTTATATCTAAAAATGGAAAAATAGGAGATGTTATTTCTATAAACGGACTGGCAATTGCCTTGCCTGAAAAACCAAAGAAAATATATAAAAGGTCTGAAACTAAATCAGAACAATACTGGGAGTCTTTTAACGTTCCTTCTTTGCTAAAAAAAATACCAACAATATTTCAATGGAATCAAACCTCACCTAATTTTAAAAATCAGTGGGTAGAATATATTGAGTCGGAGTTTGATAAAAGAGATGAAGGTTTTTGGTTTATGAATAATGGTAAACCTACTTATATTACTGGCTCTCATTATATGTACTTGCAGTGGACTAAAATTGATATTGGATTACCAGATTTTAGGGAAGCAAATAGAATTTTTTATATTTATTGGGAAGCCTGTAAAGCAGACAAAAGAAGTTTTGGCATATGTTATTTAAAAATTAGACGTTCTGGATTCTCATATATGGGTAGTGAAGAATGTGCTAATATAGCTACAATATCTAAAGATTCTAGAATAGGTATTTTATCTAAAACAGGAGCTGATGCAAAAAAAATGTTTACAGATAAAGTGGTCCCTATATCTAACAATTATCCTTTCTTTTTTAAACCAGTGCAAGATGGTATGGACAAGCCTAAAACAGAATTAGCTTATCGTGTACCAGCCTCTAAGATTACTAAAAAAAATATGTATGAAGAGGATGAAAAACAAATAGAAGGATTAGATACAACTATTGACTGGAAAAATACAGGAGATAACTCTTATGATGGTGAAAAATTAAAACTACTTGTTCACGATGAAAGTGGTAAGTGGGAAAAACCAAGTAATATTTTAAATAACTGGAGGGTAACAAAAACTTGTTTACGATTAGGTAGCAAGATTATAGGAAAGTGTATGATGGGATCTACATCTAACGCATTAGATAAAGGTGGTAACAACTTTAAAAAACTATATAACGATTCTTCAACAAATCAAAGAAACTCAAATGGTCAAACTAAAAGCGGGTTATATTCACTTTTTGTCCCAATGGAGTATAATATGGAGGGGTTTATAGATATATATGGTATGCCAGTTTTAGAAAACCCAAAATTACCCAAGCTGGGTATTGATGGGGAAATGATTACTAAAGGTGCTATTACCTATTGGCAGAATGAGGTAGACTCTTTAAAAAATGATGCAGATGCGTTAAATGAATTTTATAGACAATTTCCAAGAACAGAGTCACACGCATTTAGAGATGAAAGTAAACAGTCTTTGTTTAACTTAACAAAAATATATCAGCAAATAGATTACAATGATTCTTTAATAAAAGACAGATTTTTAACTAGAGGTAATTTTAGTTGGAAGAATGGAATTAAAGATGGAGAAGTTTTATGGAGTCCAGATACTAGAGGTAGGTTTTTAATTTCTTGGACGCCTAAAAAACAATTGCAAAATAATAGTTATATTAAGAACGGCAGAAAATACCCAGGTAATGATCATATAGGTGCATTTGGTTGTGATAGTTATGACATATCAGGAACTGTAGGTGGTGGAGGATCTAATGGCGCTCTTCACGGAGTTACTAGGTTTAATATGGATGATGCTCCTAGTAATGAGTTTTTTTTAGAATATGTGGCTCGTCCTCAAACTGCTGAAATTTTTTTTGAAGAAGTATTAATGGCTTGTGTTTTTTATGGTATGCCTATTTTAGTTGAAAATAATAAACCTAGATTATTATATCATTTTAAAAATAGAGGTTATAGAGGCTATAGTATTAATAGACCTGATAAAGCATATAATAAATTATCTAGAACTGAAAAAGAACTAGGAGGTATACCAAATTCAAGCGAAGATGTTAAACAATCTCACGCTGCGTCTATAGAGTCTTACATAGAAAAATATGTAGGAATTGATTTTAGTGGAGATTATAGAGACCCTGATTTAATTGGAAATATGTATTTTAGTCGTACTTTAGAGGATTGGGCAAGGTTTGATATTAACAATAGAACTAAGTTTGATGCAACTATTAGTTCTGGGTTAGCATTAATGGCTATACAAAAGCATTTGTATCAAGCCGTTAAAAAAGAGTCAAAAATAAAGTTTAACTTTGCAAGATATGACAATAAGGGAAGTTACAGCAAAATTATAAGGTAAATGCAAGATGTAAAAATAGACATTAATCCTATGGGTTTTCCAAGTCAGTTCGTTTCTGATTCAACAAAGAAAACTCTAGAGTTTGGATTACAAATAGGGCAAGCCATACAGTACGAGTGGTTTAGAAAAGACGGAAACACAAATAGATTTTATAATCAATGGGGTGACTTTCATAGACTAAGACTTTATGCTAGAGGCGAACAGTCTGTATCTAAGTATAAAAACGAATTAGCAGTAGATGGTGATTTAAGTTACTTAAACCTTGACTGGACTCCTGTACCTATAATACCAAAGTTTGTAGATATTGTTGTTAATGGAATGTCAGATAGGATATTTCAAGTAAAAGCATATGCACAAGATGCTATGTCTATGGATAGAAGAAATGAGTATCAGCGTATGATAGCTGCTGATATGGCTTCTAAAGAATTAATTACTCAAGTAAATAAAGATTTTGATGTTAATGCTTTTTCTAGTAATGTAGATGAGCTACCTAACGATAGTGAGGAGCTAGCTTTACATATGCAGATGAAGTATAAGCCATCAATAGAAATAGCAGAAGAAGAAGCTATAAATACTGTATTCGAAGAAAATAGGTATTTAGAAATTAAAAGACGTTTAGATTACGATCAAACAGTTTTAGGTATATCTGTAGCTAGACATTCTTTTTTACCTGGTGATGGAATAAAGATAGATTATGTTGATCCAGCTAATTTAGTTTATAGCTATACTGAAGATCCTCATTTTAAAGATTGTTTTTATTGGGGTGAAATTAAAACACTACCAATAATTGAGTTAAAGAAAATAGATCCAACTCTTACTAAAGAGGATATGGAAGAAATTTCTAAATACAGTCAAAGCTGGTATGATTATCACAATACATCTCAGTTTTATAATAATAGCTTATTTAGTAAAGATAGTGCTACTGTTTTGTTTTTTAATTACAAAACCACAAACACATTTACTTACAAAAAGAAAATTAATAATGTAGGTGCTGAAAAGGTTATTGAAAAAACAGATGATTTTAATCCTTCTGTTGAAATGATGGAAGAGGGGAAATTTAAAAAAGTTTCAAAAACTATTGATGTATGGTATGAGGGAGTTATGATTATGGGAACTAACATTATGCTAAAGTGGGAGATGGCAGAAAATATGGCACGACCACAATCAGCTAGTCAAAATGTATATCCAGAATATATAGCTTGCGCTCCTAGAATGTATAAAGGTGTTGTTGAATCTTTAGTAAGACGTATGATTACGTTTGCTGATTTGATTCAGATTACACATTTAAAATTACAACAAGTATTATCTAAGGTTGTCCCTGATGGTGTTTTTATAGATGCTGATGGATTAAACGAAGTTGACCTTGGTAATGGAGCTGCTTATAATCCAGAGGATGCATTGAGAATGTATTTTCAAACAGGTTCTGTTATAGGTAGGAGCTATACTCAAGATGGAGATTATAATCAAGCTAAAGTTCCAATTCAACAATTAACAGCTAGTTCTGGTCAATCTAAAATACAAAGTTTAATAGGTACATATAACCATTATTTAAATATGATGAGAGATGTTTCAGGATTAAATGAAGCTAGAGACGGATCCTTACCAGATGAAAACTCATTAGTAGGATTACAGAAAATGGCTGCATTAAATAGTAATACAGCTACAAGACATATTTTGCAAGCAGGTTTAAGTATTACTCAAAATTTAGCAACTGCATTATCATCAAGAATAGCTGATGTTTTAGAATATGCTGACTTTAGAGAAGAATTCATAAATCAAATTGGTAAATACAATGTATCTGTATTAAATGAAATAACAAATTTATATTTAAGTGATTTTGGTATTTTTATAGAGGTAACTCCTGATGAAGAAGAAAAGGCTATGTTGGAAAAAAATATTCAAATGGCATTACAAAGAGACTCTATAAATTTAGAAGATGCAATTGATATTAGGGAAATTAAAAATTTAAAGGTTGCAAATCAAGTTCTTAAATTAAAAAGAAAAAGAAAACAAGAAGCTGAAGAAAAAGCAAAAGCAGCTGCAGCTCAACAACAAGCTCAAATAAATCAACAATCTCAGCAAATGGCAGCACAAGCAGCTATGCAAAAACTGCAAGCAGAGACTCAAGCAAAAGTTCAGTTACAGCAAAGTGATATGCAGTTCCAAGTACAAAAAATGCAAGGAGAAGCTTCTATTAAGTCAGAGTTAATGAAATTAGAGTTTGACTTACAGATGAAACTTAAAGGAGTTGAGGTCGAAGCAATGTCTAAAAGAGAGGATCAAAGAGAAACTGCAAAAGCTGAGAGAATAAGTCAAGCAAATACTGAACAATCAAAATTAATACAACAACGTAAAAATAATTTAGCTCCAGTTAATTTCGAATCTAAGGAAGATAGCTTAGATGGTTTTGATTTAGCGGAGTTTGAACCAAGATAAATATTAAAAAATATATTTAAATAAATGTTAACTTTACAAAAATAAAATCAAATGGAATTCAAACAAGTAAAAGAGGTTTCTCCTATAGAAGAGAAATCAACACAAGAAGTTGAACAGAATCTTTTAGATAAACACGAAGAAAGTTTAAAAGTATCTGATGTCAATGAAAATGTTTCAGAAATAAGTAATACTGTAAAAGAAACAACAATAGAAGAAAATAAGGCAGAACAGGATATTGCTGATTTGCCAGAAATAAAAGACGAGGATGTACTTTCTTATATTAAAGAAAGATATAATAAAGATATTTCTTCAGTAGATGAATTGTTTTCTGAACAAGAAAAAAACAGTCCATTACCTGATGAGGTTTCTAAGTATCTAGATTTTAAAAAAGAAACAGGTAGAGGATTTGAAGATTTTATTAAAGCCAATAAAAGCTATGATAATTTAGAAGATGATCAAATATTAAAAGAGTATTACTCATTAACTGAATCAGATTTAGATTCTGAAGATATTCAATATCTTATGGAAGATAAGTTTGGATATGATGAAGAAGTGGATGATGATAGAGATATAAAGAAAAAAAATATATCTAAAAAAAGAGAACTTGCAATAGCTAAGAAATATTTAAGTAAGCTATCGGAAACATATAAAACTCCTCTTGAGTCAAGTGGGGGTTCGTATTCGGAAGAACAACTTAAAGAAATCAATGCTTACAAGGAATATGTTCAAAAGGCTCAAACTGAAGTAGAGTCCAACAAAAGAAAGTCTGAGTACTTTCAGAAAAAAACAGATGAGGTTTTTAACTCCGAGTTCAAAGGTTTTGAGTTCAAGGTTGGAGATAAAAATGTAATTTATTCATCTGGTGATGCAAATGAGATTAAGTCAAAACAAGTCAATGTACAGAGTTTTATAAATCAGTACATAGGTGAAGATGGTTTAGTTAATGATGCACAAGGTTGGCACAAAGCATTAAACGCAGCAATGAACCCAGACAAACTAGCTCAGTATTTTTATGAGCAAGGCAAGGCAGATGCCATAGGTGATGTTTCGAAAAAAAGTAAAAACATCAATATGAGCTTGAGGCAAACACCTCAATCGTCTCCACAGCAAGGGTTTCAAGCAAGAGCGGTTAATACAGACTCAGGAAGAGGTTTGCGAATAAGGAGTAAAAACAAAAATAATTAACAATTAAAAAATTTTAAAATGGCAGGATCAATAGCAGCAAATCCTACTTTCGCACTACAGCCTAGTGCAGAGCAGGTAGTATTACAAACAAACTATATCACTAATTTTGATTTCTTAAATCAATATTTACCAGATACTTATGAAAAAGAATTTGAAAGATATGGAAACAGAACAGTAGCATCATTCTTAAGAATGGTAGGTGCTGAAATGCCTTCTAACTCTGACCTTATCAAATGGGCAGAGCAAGGAAGATTACACACTAAATATGTAGACGTAGTTTCAGCAGCAGCTGCAGGGTCTAACACAGCAGTATTAACTATAGGTGACGTATTAGTGCCAGGAAGCGGATCAATCGCTTTAAGAGTAGGTCAAACAATTATGATCTCTGATAACACAGCAGCTTCAGTTTTAACTAACAAAGCATTAATTACTGCAGTAGATACAGCTAACGCAACTATTACTGTAGCTTATTATGAAGCGGGAGGTCAAGCAGTAGCGGCAGCAGTTGTTACTTCTTTATTTGTATATGGTTCTGAATTCCAAAAAGGAACAAACGGAATGCAAGGTCAATTAGAAGCTGATGATGATATTTACAGCAATTCACCAATTATCATAAAAGATAAGTATGCGGTATCAGGATCTGATATGGCTCAAATTGGATGGATTGAGGTAACTACAGAAAACGGAGCAACTGGTTTCTTATGGTACTTAAAGTCTGAACACGAAACAAGATTAAGATTTGAAGACTACTTAGAAACAGCTATGGTGGAAGCAGTTCCAGCAGCAGCAGGTGGTGGTGTTGCAGCAATTGCAGCAGGTGTAGCTTCAGGAGTTGGTAACAAAGGATCTGAAGGTTTATTCTATGTAGTAAACAACAGAGGTAATGTATGGTCTGGTGGAAACCCAAGTACATTAGCTGAATTCGATTCTATTATCCAAAGATTAGACAAACAAGGATCTATTGAAGAAAATGTTATTTTCTTAAACAGAGAGTTTGGATTTGATATTGATGATATGTTAGCTTCTCAAAACTCTTATGGTGCAAATGGTACTTCTTATGGTCTTTTTGACAATGACAAAGATATGGCATTGAACTTAGGATTTACAGGATTCCGTAGAGGATATGACTTTTACAAGTCTGACTGGAAATACTTAAATGACCCAACAATGAGAGGTGGTTTAGTAGGTGGAAAAATCAATGGTATTTTAGTACCAGCTGGTTCAACTACAGTTTATGACCAAGTACTTGGTAAAAACGCTAAGAGACCATTCTTACACGTTAGATACAGAGCTTCAGAAACTGAAGACAGACGTTATAAAACTTGGATTACAGGTTCTGCTGGTGGAGCGGCTACTTCTAGCTTAGATGCAATGGAAGTAAACTTCTTATCAGAAAGAGCTTTATGTACTTTAGGTGCTAATAACTTCTTCTTATTCAAAGGATAAGATAACAATTTGTAATTTTTACCCTCGTTATAAAGACGGGGGTAATTATTACTTTTATAAACTTTAATTTAAATCAAATGAAAAACACAAAAAAAATAGTTTTAGTTAATAAAACTTACAAATTAAAAGGAGATGTTGCTCCTTTAAGTTTAATGATACCAGCTAGAAATAGCAGACGATCACCTTTAATGTATTTTGACGAAGACAAGGGAGTAAACAGAGCGCTTCGTTATGCAAGAAATCAAAAAAGTCCTTTCGAGGACGAGCAAGATGGTAACGCCATCCTAGAGCCTATCGTATTTGAAGATGGGTTTTTATTTGTTCCTAAAACAAATCCAGTATTACAACAGTTTTTATCATTACACCCATCTAACGGACATTTATTTATGGAAGTAGATAAGGAGGTTGATGCTACTGCTGATGTTGACACTTTAGATATGGAGCTTGAAGCTCAAGTATCTGCTAAAGGATTAAGCGTAGAGCTTATGGAAACCATTGGTAGGGTTGTAATTGGATTAAATGTGGACAAACTTAGTTCGGCAGAATTAAAAAGAGATATAAGGTTATTTGCAAAAAGATACCCTCAAGATTTTTTAGAATCTCTTAACGATCCTTTATTAATTTTACAGAATAAATGTTCTCAATTTTTGTCAAACAATTTAATTATAATGAAAAATGAAAAAGATGTTTATTATAATTTAAAACAAAACAAGAAAAAACTACTAACTGTTCCCTACGGAGAAGATCCTTTATTTATATTGGCATCGTTCTTTCAAAGTGATGAAGGACAGGCAGTATTTACTTTATTAAGTAATAGATTAAAAAAACTAGACGAATAAGTATTGCATAATAATGCAATTAATTGTTTAAATGTTATAGAGGTTTCACTAAAATGAAGCCTCTTTTTTTTTTCGTATCTTTGTTTAAATAACAATTTGAAATGATTAACACAGTAAGAGCAACAGTATTGTCGATTGCGAATAAAAACAATTACGGATATATAACTCCTAGTGATTTTAATTTATATGCAAAGCAAGCTCAATTAGATATTTTTGAAGATTATTTTTATCAATATAATAGTTGGATTATAAAGCAAAATGCCAGAGTTTCTGGCAGTGAATATGCAGATATACTAAAAGGATTAGTAGAGGTTATCGATAGTTTTTCTGAAACAAGAGGTTTAATTAATAATGGTATCAACTTATATAATCTTCCCGAAAACTACTACTTGATAAATAAAGTAAACTACTACCCTAACGTTATACTTTCATCTACCAGTACAGCGGCTGGATTAAATACGCTTACTGATGCTAATGCTACTTTCGTTACAACAGGAACTGTAAAACCTGGACAATTTGTATCAAACACTTCAGTAAACAGTATATACGCTGGATTTGGTGCATATGTGATTAGTGTGGATTCAGAGACTCAATTAACATTATCTGGAAATCCATTTGGTACTGCAAGTACAGTAGGTAATTCATACACTATTGTAACAACAGCAGGTATAAGAGAAATAGAAAGAGTTTCTCAAAATAAAATATTTTATTTAAATTCTTCTAGTTTAACATCACCAAGTGCTTCGTATCCTGCCTATGTTTTAGGAGGTGGTACTAGCACCGCTATTGGAAATACTATAACTGTATATCCTGAAAGCATAACTGGTGCTGGTAAAATTTTATCACAATATATAAGATACCCATTAGATCCTAACTGGACATATAGTACATTAACAGCTGGAGAGCCTGTTTTTGATGAAGGTGCGGCAGATTATCAAGATTTTGAACTTCCTGATTCTGATGAACCTAATTTAGTAAATAAGATATTGCAATATGCAGGTGTATCAATAAGAGAGAATGATATAGCTACATTTGGAAATATTCAAGAACAAGAAGATAATCAACAACAATCATAAGAAATGGCATATATAACAGACTATCAATATTATGAAAACGGAGGGGTTAATCCCACGAATTCAAACTGGGGGTCATACCAATTTGTATCACTAGATGATATAGTAAATAACTTTATGCTAATGTATGTTGGTAATGACAAACTAATAAACAATGTAGAGAAATATAATATTTTATTTCACGCAAAGCGAGGTATTCAAGAATTGAATTACGATGCTATGAAAGAAATAAAGGTTTTAGAACTAAGTGTTTGTGATCAATTAAGATATGTACTTCCTCCTGATTATGTAAATTGGGTTAGAATATCAATATATCAAAATGGTGTTCTTATGCCATTAACAGAAAATATCCAAACCAATTGGAGTAATGCTTATTTACAAGCAAACGATTGTAAAATATTATTTGATGAATATGGAAATATATTAAAGCCAGAAAATTCTACTATAGATGTAGATAGAATGTCTGGTCAAAAGAAAAGTCTTTATTTAAATTCTAATAGCAGTCAAGATGGTAATATGGGTTATAATATAGATGGGTCTTGGTATTTTGATTATAGTGTTGGACAACGTTATGGTCTTAATACAGAAACAGCTAACTCAAACCCTACATTTAAAATTAACAAAGCTTCAGGAGTTATAAATTTTAGTTCTGGAGCAGCAGATAAGCTAGTTATTTTAGAGTATGTTTCAGATGGTATGGAAAATGGCGTAGACTCTGAAATAAATTTAAATAAACTATTTGAAGATTTTATTTATGCGTACATAAAATATGCTATATTAACAAGTAAATACGGGGTGCAAGAATACATTATAAATAGGGCTAAAAAAGAAAAAACAGCTTTATTAAGAAATGCAAAAATACGATTAAGTAACATACATCCAGGAAGATTGTTAATGAATCTAAGGGGTCAAGATAAATGGTTGAAATAATATGCCACAGTTTACAAGAAATTTTATAAAAGGGAGAATGAATAAGAGCGTTGATGAACGATTAGTTCCTCAAGGTGAATATATTGATGCTCAAAATTGTAGACTGGGATCTACAGAAAACACAGAAATAGGTGCTGTAGAAAACTCTCTAGGAAACACAAGGTTAACAACTTTAACTTACGAAGGTCAGGCTTTAGGCTCTGATGCTAAATGTATTGGCGCTTATGAAGATGGAGGTAACGAGACTATGTATTGGTTTGTTAATGATCCATCTAATGGAACTTCTAATACTGGAGTTGTAGATATGATTGTTTCATACGATACAAAAAATGATTCTTTATTTTACCACGTAATATCGACTAGTATATTAAATTTTAACAATAAAAATTTAATAACAGGTGTTAATCTTATAGATGGTTTATTGTTTTTTACAGACAATTTAAATCCTCCTAGAAAGATAAATGTTAACAGAACATATCAATATCCTATAAATGACGTTGATCAAATTACAGAACAAGATATAGGAGTTATTGTTGCGCCTCCATTATTTGCGCCTACATTAACACCAACTCAACAGGGTGGTGGGGAAAATTATATGAAAGAAATTATGATTTCTTTTGCATACCGATACCAATATGAAGATAATGAGTATTCGGCTATGTCGCCTTTTTCACCTATATCATTTTCACCTGGTCCGTTTCAATTAGATTATTCTACCTATGACAATATAGGTATGGAAAACGTATATAATAGTGTTATTGTAAAATTTAATACAGGAACAAAAAATGTTAAAGGAATAGATTTATTATTTAAATCAACAAACTTTACAACGGTAAATGTAATAGAGAGATTTAACAAGCTTGATCAAGGGTGGTTAGACAATGTAGAGCAAACCTTTCAGTTTACAAATCAAAAAATATACACAGTACTTCCTGAAGCTCAAATGATTAGATTGTTTGACAATGTTCCAAGAATAGCTCAAGCACAAACACTAATGGGCAACAGGCTAATGTATGGAAACTATGTTGATGGATATAATATAACTAATTCTGATGGTCAAGATGTTTACTTAGATTATGAATTAGATTTAGTTACAGAAAATTTATCATCTGATCAAACATCATCTGTAAATAGTGACTTTAACTATTCTATAAATGGTTCAGTAAATGTTATAAATGGTACTGCTAGTTATGATATTTCTGGATATGATTTAAAAGCAGGCGCTCAAATAGGAATTGACTTTAATTTAGGTCATTCTCAATTTTCAGGTGCGTCAGAATATGTTGATGGAACAGAGCCTTTGAATCAATTTGAAAATACATTTTTATATAATTTACAAGAAGACTATGCAAATGCACACGACCTAGTGACTTCACCAGGTTTTATTGCTGCAATATCTGAATTTATTGCGCCCTCAGACTCAACTTGTTTTCCTCCATTTTGTACAACAGGATGTACAAGTGGAACATCTATTACAGACTTAATTAACTGTGCTGTAGTGCCAAAAACAAGCTGGTACAAAATAGGTTTTGGTTTATCAGGAACAAACCAAGGAATGTCTATAGGTTCTACGCCAGGGAGTAACACGTTTTCTTTGACAGCTCAAGCTATTAAGTATGAAAAATATGATGTGAGCGTATCTCCTGCTGTTCCTTTAGGAATATTTGCATATGAATATTTTACTGTTCTTCAATCAGAATTTTTATATAGTTTAAGTTCATCTAAAAGTAGTTTACATAGTGACAGAGATTACGAAGTAGGTATTGTATATGAAGACGATTATGGAAGAGCAAGTACAGCTTTAGTTGATACAAACAATACTGTATATGTTCCTTGTGATAATTCTATTACAAAAAACACAATAAAAGTTACTTTAAATAGTTACCCACCTTATTGGGCTACCAAATATAAATTTGTTTTAAAACCATCTAAAGATGAATATAGAACAGTATACTCAAACATATTTTTTCAAGAAGAAGAAACGGGTAATGTATGGTTTAAGCTGGAAGGAGATAATAAAACTAAAGTTGTTTTAAACGAAAACTTAAAAGTTAAGTCTGATACTAATGGACCTGTTTTAAGATGTGTTAATACAAAGGTTCTTGATTATGGTAGTCAAGTAGAAAATTGGTTGTGTGATAGAAATAGTGATGGAACTTTAGTTGATGACACTTGTGGTCAGCCAACAGGAGTCTATATGCAACTTAGACCAAGTAACTTTTCAGCTGCTTCTCCAGAAAATGCTTTTATAAACTACGGAGAAAAAGGATGTAAAGGTTCTTATTGTGCTGTTAGTTATGATGTTTCTATTGAAAATCCAGATACTACAGGACCTACAGATTTATATATTCCATACTCTATACCAGCGGGTAGTATTGTTCAAATAAAATTAAGAGAGCAAAGATACAAGAGAGGTAGTAGGTGTGGTAGTAGACAGTATTTATATGACAAAACGTTTACTGCTAGTCAAGATTATGATAGTATGTATGCTTTTGTTGAAGGTGATAATATTGATTTGACAAATGGTCAGTCAGCTGGATCTGATAGCACTATAAATAATATAAATCAACCTAGTACTTTATATCCTTACTTTACTTCTTTAGCAAGTGGTGGTCAGTCTTATTACTCTTTTCAAACAGACGCTTCTAATGGTAAAATGTATCTAGTTGGACAGAACGGAACACCTCAATGTAATCCACCAGACAAAAGAAATTCTTATGGAAACATAGAGATTGTAGTTCAAAGAGCAACTACTCTTATGGTTTTTGAAACTGAAGCAAAGGATGCAAATACAGAGCTTTATTATGAAAATGAACAGGTGTTTAATATATCTGGAGGTTATCATCAATCAGGATCTAATGATACAGATCAAGACCAAACAGTGAGCTTACCTGCTGTAGTAAATTTAACTTTTAGCAATTGCTTTACTTTTGGAAATGGTGTAGAATCAAATAGGGTTTTAGATGCGCTAGCAACTCCTAGTTTTACTATTGGAGAAAAAGTTACTTCAGTATCTGAAGAACAATATAAAGAATCTTTACGATTTAGTGACATAACTTATAGTGGAAACTATAATCAAGAGTCTAATATAAATAAGCTCAATGAGTTTAATTTAGGGTTGTCTAATTTTAAAACACTAGAAAGTTCTTACGGTCCTATTAGAAAATTACATTCAAGACAAACAGACATACTTACTTTACAGGAAGATAAAATATCTTATGTACTTGTAGGAAAAAATTTACTTTCTGATGCTGCTGCTGGTGGAGCTATAACATCTGTTCCAGAGGTTTTAGGAACTCAGTTAGCAAGAATAGAAGAGTATGGTATAAGTAATAATCCTGAGAGTTTTACATCTTATGGTTACGATGTTTATTTTACAGATTCAAAAAGAAGCTCTGTAATAAATATTAGAGGTGGTGTAGGCGCAAAGTCAGATAAGCTTCAAATAATATCTTCTTTAGGTATGCGTAGTTGGTTTAGAGATTTGTTTACAGAAAACTTTAATACACAAAAACTAGGTGGATATGATCCTTATATGAATGAGTTTGTCTTAACAAATAACAATGAGCAAGTACCTGTTATCCCTACTGAAAGAGATTGTGGGTATGAACTTAGACAAAACAATTCAAGTGAGGTTGTGTCTTTTAATTTAGACTGTACTTCAACAATAGGTGATGTAGCTTGTGTTTATAATTTTGATTCTGGAAGCGCAACACTTCTTGTTAATTATAATGGGGTTAGTGTTGTTAACCAAACAATTAGCGGTTCTGGAACTGTTACCTGGAATAAAGGTCAATCTTTTCCAACAACTGCACAGGTTACTGTGACACCAACAGCTGCAACTTATTCTTTACAAATAGGGTGTCCTCAAACAGAAAATTTAACAGTAAAAAGAATAGTAATAAATTCTTCAGGAGATGCAGCCCTGTCTTCAAGTGTAAGATACAGGTGGTCTGATGGGACTACAATAAGCCCTTATCAAAGTGACAATGTTATTTTAGAAGAGGATGGAGTTTCTTTATTTGAGTCTCAAACTGGTCCTTCTTCATTTGGTACAATACCACCTGATGGAGCAACAGTTACTATGCAAAACAGACAGTTAAGTGGAGATACATTTCCGTTTGATCCATTATCTGATAAGTTAAAGTATTTAGTTTCTAATACAAATTATAATGAAGCTGATGTAAACACATTAATACCTTTATTAAATACTGCAACACCAATTACTAATGTAGGTGGTAACACTTATCAATCAAGCTTTACGTACACTAATGCATCAAATGATGACTATTTATATTTAGTTTGGGATTATAGAGTAGCTACACCAATTGAATTGTGTTACAATGCTACAAGCTCTGAAGGGTCTTGTTGTGATTGTGGTACTGATGCTCCTGTTTGTCCAGATAGAACTTTAGTGTTCCAGGTATGTAATAGTAATTCAGCTAAAGATGATAACTTCGATGTTTACCTGAACAATAATTACATAGGAGCGTTAGACTTAAATGCTAACTCTCAAGTTGGTTCTGTATTTATTGCGACTACAAATACTTCTGCAACAATTACAAGTTCAGATTTTGTATGTCCTTTAAACAATATGGTAACATACAGATTTGATCCTAACTTTGTAGTAGGGGGAGCAAATACCTTAGAACTTAGAAATACTCAAAATAATAATAATGGTAATTACGGTTCTATTGGTATGAGAAATTACCTTACAACGGGTAATAATTTATCTAGTCCTTGCGTGGTAACTGATTTAGTTTATTCAGGAGGTTCAGGTCAAAGTTTTACATTTAATTTTAGTTATGACGAATGTTGTCCATAAATAATAAATAATATGAGTTTAGTAAATAAATATATTGATTCTGTGAGTTTTTTAACTGCAACTGCGGTTTATGATAACGTGAACTTAACAGTAAAATCTGCTGATGGTTATTATCAATCTGGTGGTCAATACAGACAACAGGTTTCTGGAGCTTTATTAAGTTCTAGTGTATGTTCTGATTGTTTTACTTTTGATTCGTTAGATTATGCAGCTAGTAGTTCTAGTGACTTATGCTGTTTAACACAAACACCATCACAGTATTATTATCCAACTGGATCTACTTTCGCAAATACTACAAATATTTATACGGATGTAAACTTAACAAACGTTGCTCCAGATGGATTTTATAGTGAGCCAGGTGGTAGCCAGTTTAGACAAATAAGCAGTAGCGTTTTAGGATCTTTACAATCTTGTTCAAGTTGTTATACATCTAGAACACTAGCCTTTAGCTCTATTTCAGCAGTAGACGTATGTTGTAATTTGCCTTCAAGTGGCACATATTATGTAGATTATGGTACTACGTTACTAACTACAAGTAGCATATATTCAGATACTTCAGGAACAATTGCAGCTGATGGTTTTTATAAAGACCCAACTGGTAATACATACAGAGAAATGTCATCTAGTGTGTTAGCGGCTCAAAATCCTTGTTCTCCTTGTGGAGGTACAAACTCTTGGAAAGCTCAAGATTGTAACAGTGGTTCTGTATACTATTATTTAGATCAACAAGACGGTTATTTAAACAACAACTTAATTGTTTTACAATATGGATATAGTGTTGGAGATGTTGTCTGGGTAAGACAGTCTCCATCGGGAGCTGTTGCTTGCGCCACAATAATAAGTATATCTTCAACTCCTCCAAACTCTAAAATAGACGAGGGAGGTAATAGTGGAAACGGACCTTATAGTAATTGTAGTTCTTGTTCAATACCTTAAAATAAAAATATGCCAAACTATACACTAACACATAGTCAAGACGTACAAGGATGGGCGTCATTTTATAGTTATTACCCTGATTTTATTATGGGTATGAATCAATATCTTTACACTTTTAAGGGTGGTGATATGTATAGACATAACACTAACTCTATAAGAAACAACTATTATGGTGTTCAGTATAATTCATCTATAACAAGTGTTTTAAACGATCAGCCACTTCAAACAAAAGTTTTTAAAACTATAGAATTAGAATCTGATTCTAGCTGGGATGCAACTTTTACAACAGATTTACAGCAAGGTAGTATAGCAAGTTCTTACTTTTCTTTAAAAGAAAGCTCTTATTTTAGTTTTATAAGATACAATCAAAATCAAGAAAACTTAAATCTTAGATCAACACAAGGAATAGGTACTTGTGCAAATGTAACGGGAAGTGTTGCTGCTCCACCTTTAGCTATTGAATTTAATTTTTCTGTTGACTCCATACTTAATATAGGTGCAACAGCATATAAAATTGATTCTGGAGCTTTAGTAGAATTAGGTCCTGTAACATCAATTTCAGAAGATAGAAGAACTGTTACAGTTCTCAATCCTGTTGCTAATGCAATAGGCGGTGATAGTATAGTGTATTTAAAAGACCCAGTGGCAGAGTCTTTTGGTATGTTAGGATATTATTTAGAGTTTACTTTAACTAATTCTAATACCACAGCAACAGAATTGTTTTCTGTCAATAGTCAGGTCTTTAAAAGTTATCCATAGATTTTGTATCTTTGCTCAAATGGGATTTATAATAAAAAAATTAAGCTCAACTGATTACGATAAAATTTTAGTAAATTGGTGGGGAGATTGGAGATGGAAAGCTCCACCTAAAGATTTTTTACCAGAAAATGGAATGGGTGGGTATATGGTTTATGATGGAGAGATTCCTGTTTGTGCGGGTTTTGTTTATGTAACCAACTCAAAAGTAGGGTGGTGTGACTGGATTATCTCTAACTTTAATTATAAAGATAAGGTAAAAAGAAAAGAAGGTCTTAAAAAGCTTATAAGTTCTTTAACGGTGGTGTTAAAGAAAAGTAAATGTAAGTATGCTTACGCATTAATTAAGTCGGACAGTCTTATAAAAGTATATAAAGAAGAAGGTTACTTAGAGGCTGGTCAATATAACAAAGAAATGATTAAAATATTATAATATGGCAGCAGTAACATCAGCGATTTTAGCGGTAGGGTCAATGGCTTACAAAGGTTTTTCAGCTATTGATGCTGCAAAAAGTCAAAGTAGAGAAGCGGGTAGACTAGAGGAAGAAGCTTTGGAATTAGAAAGACAAGCTCTTGCGGATTTAGAACAAAACAGATTAGAGGCTGTTCAAGTACCTATGCAGATATTTGACACCGCTAACGAATTACAAACATTAGACGGTTCAACAATACTAGAAGCTGCTGCTGAGGGAGACCAGAGAGGAGTAGCTGCTACAGCAGGTAAAATAAAAGCCACGCAAGATGCAGCTAGAACAGAGGCAAGAGATACTATGGCTAAAATTCAAATGGATTTAGATTTACAAACTGCCAAAGAAGGTAACAGAAAAGGTGAGTTAGTTTCGGGAATGAAAGATGAAAGAGCTATAGAAAAATCACTTGAAGCAGATGCAATGCAGGCAAATGCAGATGCTTTATCAGCATCAGGAACACAAGATTTAGTCAGCGCTGGAGTAAGTGCTTTTAGTGCTTTAGCTCCTGCTTTCAAATCAAAAGAAGGAGGCGTTGCTAAACAGCTAATGAAAGATGATCCTACTTTAACTGAAACAGACGCTTTGTCTCAAGCTAAGATAATGATTAAGGATGGAACAGCTCCAAAAACTGGGGTTGGAAAAGTTTTGAGTTCTTTAGGAGATGTAGGTAAAAATATAGCAAGTGGACTATCTTCTTTTACAGGTATTGGTGATGGTAAAGACTTTGATGAGTCTGGAGCTGGTAAATTAACAAGTGATATATTTTCTGCTGAAAATATGGCAGAGTTAGAAAAACAAGCTAAGGCAGCTGGAGTATCTATTTCAGAATTTATAAGTAATTTGTTTAAAAAGAAAAACTAATTATATGGCGGATAGATTAGATATTGCAAAATTAAAACTAGAGAAAGGTTTATTAAGCAATAAAGGAGTGCCGAGTCAAGATTTAGCTACAGGTCTTCAAGGGCTTTTTAGTGGTATTGATGCTGATGTACAAGCTAAAAGAGAAACTCGTCAAAAATTTAAAGAAGAAAGTGCCTCAGACATAAGAGACCTTAGAGCTTTAAGAGCAGAGGCAGAAGCAGCTGGAGCTACAAAAGATAAAAGTTCTTCAGGAAAAAGTATTAAGTTAGGTGATATACCAACTAGTACTACATTAGCCAACTGGACTCTTAGTCAATTAGATGGATTTATACAAGACTCTTATGACAAGCAAGAAATAGTAACCTCTGGCTTAGGAGGGCAGTTTGCTGTAAGAGATTACAATATATTTAAAAACAATCAAAAACAAACTTGGCAAGCTGTAAAAGGAAGAGCTGATGCTGCTGGAAAAGAATTAGAAGAAACAATAAGAAGAGCAGAAGGTTATACTAATGAAAAAGGAGTTTTTATTCCTCCAGTTGCGGGAGCAGGCGAAGCTGCTTTTCAAAGATACCAAAGTATTATAGGTGACTTAAACAATACTAGAGTAAGATCTGGTGAAGATGGTATGGGTGTTGTTGAGGTTTATGAAACAGTGTTTGATAAAGAGACTGGTGTTCAAAAAAGAGTGCTAGATGCAGATGGTAATCCAGTGATAAATAAAAATATCAGTGGAACAAGTGTAATGGCTTTATTAAATAAAGAAAATTCAAGATGGCAAAAAACAGATGTAATTAGTTCTGTAGAAAAAGCTTTTGGTAAGGACGTTATAGCTTCTTATCAAGTTTCAACAAATCATCCAGGATATATAAAGGGAAGTAGTAAGGAGGATAATATTAGACGTAATCCTAGTTTTACTAGATACCAAGATACTTTTATAAAAAAAACATTACCTAATAACAGAGCGGTTTCAAGCGCATTGACCGATAATTATGGTGGTGAATTCTATCAATTAGACCCTAGTCAAACTGCAAGCGGAATAGTTGACGGGACAAAAATTGATATGAATGAAACTGTATCAGTTAGTGTTCTAACTGGATATGACTCTAATGGAAAACCAATATATGAAAATATTGAAGCTCCTAAATATATAGGATCAAAAGTAGAGGGTGATGGTATTGTTGTTCAAACAACAGACAAGCACAAGGCAGCAGCATCAGGAATTGTAAGAGCCACTATTGACGGGCAGCTAGGTATTAAAGTTGTTGATGGTGTAGCTATAAAACAGTTTGATCCTTATAGAGATAGTAAGGTAAAATCTCGAGATAGAAAAAATAAAGGTGTAGATCTGTTTAAACAAATAACTAGAAGTTATGATGGTAAATCTGATGATGTTAAAAATGCAATAGAAAACCTTATGATTAGTAGTAAGTTTAAATTTAATGAAACTGAAGCTATAAAAGACGGTGACACTGTGGTTTCTCAAACATATAATGTAGATAAAGGAGATGGAAAATTTGCAGAATTTAAAATTACTTTACAAACTGAAAACCCTAAATGGGAAGAAGATAAACAAGAAGGACTGAAAGAAGGTGATGCAGGTTATGTACCTAAGTATCTTCCTATATCTAAAGCAGAGTACGAAGATAAGATGTACGAATTGTTTAAAGGACGTGACGACAATAGTTCTGTTTCAGAGGCTAGAAAAAACTATAGTTCAATTAAAGCTAATAATTATTCACCAACAGGTACTTTTAATGCTGCAGGAGACAGAAATATGGCTTTTGAGACTACAGAGAATGTAGAGGTTGCAGAGATTCCTGAAGTTACTGCAAATAGTGCAATAGGTGAAGGTAAAGATGCAGTATCTGCTGTTGAGTTTGTAATGAATTCTGAAGGATTTAGTGATCTTGAAGCAAATTGGGATTGGAATGGTGCTAATACTAGGGAAATAGATCAAATGGGAGATTCTCTTAAAAGTGCATTTGCAGAGCTTGCAAAAGGTCAAGGTGCTAATCAAGGAGGAGATATTTCTTTTGTAACAAACGGTACAAAAATAGATGTAATGAATGGAGACACTGTTGTTGATTCAATAGAGTTTGATTTAAACGAAAAGAGTACATTAAAACAAGCTATTACTACAGCCTTAGACGCTGCAACAAAAGCAGGTTTACCTGGAAGAGCAGCAGGAACTAGAAAGAAAAGATCTGTAGGAGGAAATGAAGTAAAACCAGGGAAATTTGACTAATGGAAAAAATATATCAACTTTTATTTGAGGCTGGAGATTATACTAAGTCTTTTGAAGAATTTGTAGAGCAATATGGTAGTGTTGAAAAATCTAAACCACTATATAAAGGACTTAATGATGTTGGTGATTATACCAAGTCTTTTGAAGAATTTACATCTCAATATGGTTTTAGTGATGAGGTAAAAAAAAAAGACCAGCCTGTCGTTTCTACTGGGGAAGAGGCAAGTATGGTTGGCACTACACCAATTCAAGAAACACCAGATACCTTATTGGAATCTGGAGGTCTGTTAAATAATAACACAGAATTAAATTCTATTATGGTTGGAGAAATTCCTTTCTCACAACTATCTGCTCAAGAACAACAAACTTTTTACGAAGAGATTGAAAGACTGGAGAAAGCTGAAAAGCTAAACAAAGCTGCAGCCGATAATCCTTATGGTATAAGAGTGGATGAAAGGTTTAAACCTTTAGAAATTGAAGGTCTAAATATAGAAAAAGATCCCATTGTTATTGCTGCTCAAGAGTTGTATAGTAAAAAAAACAAGCCTACAGATTTTTCTAAACTTGTTGAAGGTGTTGAAGATACAGAAAAAATAGCATCAGCTAATAGAGTTGACTTATTAAAAAAATTCCAAAAATCTAAAAACAATACTAACTTATCTTTTACTGAAGACGGTAAAATAGTTGGTAATAGAACAATACCAAAGGGTGTTATTGGAACTACTCCAAAAGTTAAAGACGAGAATTTAAATTGGTTTCAAAAACTCATAATGTCTCCAGAGGAGTATAATGAAATAGAAGAAGCTAAAACTGTAAATCCAGAACTGTTATCTAAAATGGATATTGATGTTTCTGATTATCAAGCTTGGGAATCAGAAAACACAAAGGAAGATGGTTTTGTATACCAACAAGTACAAGATTTAATAAACTCAGATTCTGACAATGACTACCTAAACGATAAAAGAAATTTTAAAAAATTATCTGCATACGTTAATAGTATGGGTGATGAAATAGAGAATGACTTATCTGTTATTGAGAATAAATTATTGTTTGAAACTAACCAGGAAACAAGAAGACAGCTACTAAATACTCAGTCTAAATTAAAAGCTCAACAAATTAAAAACATATCAAGACAGTATAATATTATAAGTTTATTTCCTGCTCTTGAAGGATCTGAAGATGCTAAGAAAAATAGAAGAGAGCAATATATAATAGACCAGAGAAACGGAGATGTTTCTGGAGGGTTTGGAGATGCAGTTTTATTACCTGCAGCAGACTCTGCAATAAAATTTATTGGTGGTATTTTTGCAGCTATACCATCTTGGGTAGAACAAGGAGGTAATTTAGCTGGTTTTGAAATGGAAGGTTTAAGAGCTTTGAATGAAAGTTTAGACTCTATGCTTTCTAATGAAGTAGGAACTGTTGATGGTGCGTTAGATACCTCTACTATTGAAAGAAGAACTGTAGAAAAATTAAAGCCCGTTACTATTAATTGGAAAGGAAAACCTTTGCAAGTAGGTGTTACTCCAGAAGGAGATATTGTAGATATAAATACAATGGTTTCAATGGGTGGTATCTTAACTAATGACGAGGTTAAAGAAGTAAATGAATTAGCAAAAAAAGTTCCTAACTACGAGTATGAGTGGTCAGCAGGATCAATTACTCAAGGTACAGTAGGTACTTTAGTTAATTTAGTAGGGCTAATAAAAGGTGGAAAATGGGCGACAAAAGCTATTCAAAAAGGACTTAAAAAAACTGGTTTAAAAACCACTGTTCCTGGAGGTATAGGTATGGGTTCTGTTTCATATATGTCTACTGTTGCTGGAGAAGTTAATGATATTAAAAGCCAGCTTATGGAAGCTGGAGTTCCTGAAGAAGAGGCTATGTCTAGAGCCATAATGTATGGTAATGGTAGAGCTAGCTTAGATGGAATATTTTCAGGACTAGCAGGTGGAAACACAAAACTACTTGAAGCTACAAAGAGCTTTCCAAAAATACTAAAAGACTTAGCTTTAAAACCTAAAACAGTTGTTAGCAGTAAAGTGTTTCAGGATAAAGTAAAAGACCTGGTTAAAGAAAACGGTAAAGAACTTTTTATAGAAGAGTTGCCAGTGCTTTTTACAGGTAATATATTAAATGGATTAGCTAATGATTCTGTAGGTAAACAAATTTTAAATGAATCTACATCAAACAGAGATATTGTTGAGACAGCTATACTAACTGTTCTTGCTACAACTGGTGTAGGATCTAAAAGACTTTTATCTAACAACAAAAGAAAGGACTTAATAAGAGCTGCATCATTAAGTAGTAATATAGAAAAAGATATTGCGAACTTGGTTAACTCTGGTCAAATGTCTGTAGCTGATGCTAAGTCAGTTTACCAGGAAATATACAGTATGCAAACTGCTCTAAACCAAACACAAGGTTCGGTTGTTATGAGTGGTAATCAAGAAGAAGCTGCTGCTCTTTTAAATCAAAGAAGAAAGTTGATGGATCAACGAAGTAATTTAGAAGGTCCATTAAAAGAAGATATAGATAAAAAGATTGAAGATGTTGACAAACAAATAGAAATTTTAAAAGCAGAAGATACTGCTCAAGCTATAGAAGCTTCTGGAGGAGAAACAACTACAGATGTTAACGTAACTAAAGATGATGCTTTAGCTTCTTTAAAAGCAGAGAATGAGGTAAGGTTAAAAGCAAACCTACCTGCTATTATAGAGTCTGAAGAGAATATTTTAAAAGAACAAGATAAACTAATAAAAGAAAAACAAGATGCCATTCAAGAGTCAAAAACAGAGGAGCAAGTGCTATCAGATGATGGCGGAAGCAAAGAAACAGGGGAAACCGATAAAGTGGAATTGCAAGGAGTGGGAAAAGGAGACACACGTCAAACTACCGTCACTGATGAGAAAACGCTAACTCCAGAACAACAAGTAAAATCTGATGAGTTAAATAAAAAAAGAGACGAAAAGATAGATCAAGAGTCTCGTAGGTTTGTAGTTCCTGGAACTAAGATTCAGGTTCAAATGAACGCTGATGGTACTGCTAATCCAGTGGCTTTAAAAGAAAATACAGATAAGCCAGTAAATAAATCTAGTCAGGCTAAGGCTAATAAAATGATATTAGAAAATGTTATTGATGTTAATGCTGGAGATAAGTTAGACCTAGAAGGTGATACCAATTTAACTGAAGAGCAATATTCTGAAGCTGTTGCTGATAAATCTAACAATGTAAAGGAGGTTGCTGAAACACTTGACGCTGAAAGAAAAAAGAGAAAGTCTAAAACAAAAGAAGAGAAGGAAAGATTAGTAGACCCTTTAGATATAAAAGGAAAGATAGGAAAAATTACTGAAGCAGATTATGTTAAGTATGGTGACAGAAATAACATTACTTCAGCAATGAAAAGGTTTTGGTTTAAAAACAAAAATAAATTTGGACAAAACCCATCGTCTGATTTAGATACAAGAGTTCAAGAGTTAGATGGGTATACTACTGAAAACGAAAGTCAATACATACAGGATGTTATAGATTTTATAACTGCTAACCCTACTGGTAAATTAGACATTGAATCAGGTGTTTCTCAGGTTGAAAAAGATTTAGAGGCTAAGTTTGAACAGTTAACAGGTTTAAAACCAACACCAGTAAATATTAGAACTGTAAATAATATTGACCCCAACAGAGAGCCTATTAGTGAGACTCAAAAGAAAAGTAAAGATGTATTACAGAAAGAAGCTTCTGAACCTGGTGTCTTTGGAAAGAAGAAAGGTCCTTCTCTAGATAAAATATTAGGTAAAAAGAAAACGTCTTCAGATAAAACAAAACAAGAGGGCGAGAATGTAAACAGAAAAAAGTTTTGGAGAAGCTGGAACAAAGCATACAGAGAGTCTAAAAAAGATCAGACCACTAGAAGAAAACAACTTTCAGATGCTATCCAGGATTTACTAGAATCAAAAATTATATCAACAAAAAAAGCAAAGTCTTTAATTAAAAAGATTTCTGGTGTAAATCTCAATAATCCACGATTAGTAAATCAAGTACTTGAATATATAACCAAGGTAAACATTGATGCTGTTAATGCTCAGAAGTTTGACGATGCTAAGAATTTTAATAAAAAAATAAAAAGGCTTTTAAAAAGCGATTCATTAGATGCAGAGGTTGCTATAGCTGCAAAGCAATTTAATAAGATAGATCCTAACTTAGTTGAGGACTTAGATTTATATTTAGAAAATGCACAGAAAGTTGTTAATGGTTTGACTAAAACCAAGACAGATAAAGAAGGTAATTTAATTTTTGCTGGAACTATAGACATAAAAGGATTAGACAATTATACCTCTAAAGTATTAAAGAACGAGGTTGATCTTATAAGAAAGGCAGAAGCACAGGCGTTTAGTGATTTAACAGGGCTTGACTCTAGTGAGTTTACTATTGATGAGATGAGATCTATTTTAGAAAAATCAGACTCAGAAAAGTTAACCGAAGCTAATGAGCAAATGGCTAATGATAAAGACGATGTAATAACTAAAGGTGTTAAAAGAGCATTTGAAGCATATAAGGGAGCTATTAATGATATAATAAAAAATAGAATTGATCCTATTAGTGGTGAACCTTTAGTTATAAGTAAGGCTGATCAAAAAGTTATAAAAGACTTTATGGAAGTTGATATTGACCTAATGACTACAGCTAAAGAAAAGCTAGAAGCTTTAGATGCTATGGTTAATTTTATTGTCAATCAAGGGACTGGTGGTGTAGTAGCTACAACTAAACGTAATGAAGGGATGAAGAACGTTATTGAAGCTAATAAGAAATTAAAGCCAGCCAGAAAATTAAAACTTTTTGGTTCTGAAAAAGTTGCTGATTTTTGGTATAAAAAACTAGGTGCAACTCCTAGAATAATTGAAAATTTATTTAAAGGAACATCTACAGCTAGAATTTTTAATAAGCTATCTGGTTTTGATGGATTTAGAAATGGAGTAGCAAAAGCTGAAAAACTATCTAACGATATTGCAGAAGCTTATGTAGACAAGTTTATAAAGCCAACTAGTAGAAAGAATGCAATAAAAGGTACTACAAAAACACAGCCCAACGGTACAGATTTCAATACAGCAGCTAATGACACTGAAAGAGGTGTATTTGCTTTTATGAGAAGAACTGTAGATGGAACTAAAGAGGAGCAGAAAAATGAATTTAAAAGACGTAAAGATTTAATTGAAGAAACTATTACAACTTTGAATGATTCAGGAGAAACAAAAAAATCTCAACTTATTAAAGAATCTTTTGATAAAATACTTTCAGGGTCTAATAGTATACAAGACATTGAAGATAAAGTTGATCCTATAAATAAAGAGGCTGTTGAATGGATGACTGCTGAGTGGTCAAAAGTTAGACCTGAATTAGAAAACGTATCGTTAAATGTATATAACAAAGTTTTAGGTAAAGACATAAACTATACTCCAGACTCATTTAGTTCATTAAAGGACCAAGTAAGTAGTGTTGATCAAGAGATTGGTAGCCCACAATTCCAAGGTACTTCTCAGAAAATTTACGATAAAGAATCAGGTGTTTTAATGGATATTGTCAGACCTAAAAAATTACCAGCGGGAAGGGTTGTAAACCTTGGTTTCGACTCTTCAAATATAAGTAATTTAAAAGATGCTTTAACTGATCTTGAAACAGCAGAAAGTATACAAATAATGAAAGGTTTTTTAGGTACTTCAAAAAATATGAATCCTGCTTTTAAAAGTTTAATTCCTGATGTAGATAATAGGAATCTTATTTTCAGTAAGTTTCAGAATTATGTAAATTCTAAAAGAGGGGCAAGCCAAAAAATTCAAGATAAAGAGACTGTAAAGTTGCTTAATCAGATAGCTGGAATTGGTGTTTCTAGAGTTTTAGGTGGACCAACACAGTTTTTAAAGCAGTTAACTCCATTAGTAAACACAGCTACAAATTTAATGTTTGATCTTGGATCTGTAGGTAAGGGTATTCAGTTAATAACATCTAATCCTGATGCTCAAAAATGGCTAGCAAACTCTGGATATGAAATTGCTAATCGTGGGTTGCAGTCTATAACGAACTTAGAAGGTACTAATACAAAACTAGATAAGTCTGCTGAAGGAAGAAGAGAGAAACTTGGAAGAGCAGTAATAGAAGCTAATAAATTTTATTTAGAAAAGTTTTTAGTTAATCCAGATAGGTTTGCGGCTCAAGCTTCCTGGATAGCATACTATATGAATGACTTAAAAAAACAAGGTATAGATCCTTCTAATATAGACTGGTCGAATCATAAGGTAAATAAACAAGCTGGTGCTTTTGCAGAGCAACAAGTTGGAAGACAACAAAATGTTTCTGACACAGACTTGCAGGGTGATTTATTTAACAGTAAAAATGCTACATCACAGGTTGCTCGTAAAATATTTTTTCCATTCGCCAACTTTTTATTAAATCAAAAAACAAGAATGTATACTGATTTTAATATAGCACTTAGTAAAACAGCTACAAAAGATGATAAAAGAAATGCGTATCGTTCTTTAGCTGGTCTTGGAGTAGAGACGGCTGTGTTTAATTTATTAGGGTTGGCTGTTACTCAAGGATTGGCTGCTGTATCACAAGGATTAACAGGTGATGATGACGAGGAGGATAAAGAAAAAGCATTTGAAAATAGAAAAAAAGGTAGAGCTGGTAATGTAGTTAAAGATATTTTATCACCTATACCCCCATTAGATGACTTAACTTTAATGATGGTTAATAAGGTTATAAAAACTGCAAGTGACGGAGATGATCCTTTTCAATTTTTTGCAAAAGATAAAAAAACATTTATAGAGCAGGCAGGTGTTTTAGGTATACCATTTGGAACTGCTGGTGAGTTATTTGAGATGATAGGTATGGGATCTACTGGAACTTATACGGATAATTATGGTAAAGAAAGAGAAATTGATCCATCATTAAAAGGGGCAATGAATCTTAATGGTTTAGCCTACCTTCTATATAGTCTAGGTATTCTTCCTTCTGAAGCAGGTTCTATTATTAAGTATAATGTAAAGTCCTATAAGAAAAGTGGAAAGAAAAGTAAAGGTGGTTCAGGAATTCCTATAAAAAGAAAGACAAAGCCGAAAAAGAAAACTAAGAAGAGAAGATCTAGTGGTGGACCATTATTAGGTGGTAAGAAAAAATCAGGAGGGAGTTTATTTTGATGAATGAATCTCAGCGTGACACCTGGAACAAACAACAATACATTTTTCTATTTCTTTTTTAATAGTTTCAAGTCCTTTACCTTGAGCGATACCATTGCTGACTGAAAAACTTTTATCATTATTTTTATGGTGAAATTCTAATGCTCGGCTGCGAAAACTTTTGTTTGTTTTTTTTGAATATCCACAAACACTACAAGCAAGTTTCTCTTTGTATTCTCTTAGCCAAATTCTTTTGTTTCGCCTCCTTTGTTTTTTAACAACAAGAGTACATTTTTTACATTCAGTTCTAAAATATTTGCCGTCTTTATTAAATTCTGTTATTGCTTTAGAGACTTTACACTGCTTGCATATTCTAACTTGTTCATTAGAACTCATCCTCAGTTAGTTTTTGAGTGTCTCTTAGTAACGATATTAAGTTTTTTATATTTGCATTTAAAGACTCAGTGTCTTCATCCATAAGAGATTCGTAAATTTCGTCAGTTAACTCATTAATATTTGACATCAACATATTGATGTAGTTTATAGCGTTCTGACTGTTTTTATTTACTGGCATTTTTTACAGGTTCTTTCAATCTACAAAAAAATACAGTTTTTTAAATAAAAAGTTATTAACTAGTCAAGAGCAGTAATAAGGCTTTGTCCTACTTTTTTATCTATTTTAGAAATAGCTTTGTAAATTATTTTAGACTTTCTTTTTGTTTCTTCAACCTCTTTTTTTGTAGAATCTTTACCTAAATTTGTATACATATAACAATCTATTCTGAAAAGCTCATCAATTTTTCTACTATTAGTCCAAGAACTGAACTCAATAATTTTTTCTAAATCTTTAAATGTGTATTCCATTTCTTTCTTTTTTTAATGTTAATAACTCTTTTTCTAAGCTATCTATTTTTTCTAATAACAATTGTTTTTCTGACTTTAAATTTAAAACCCTATCACTCACACGATTAAATAAATTAGACACGTCTGGATCAGATTTTATTAAAAAATCAACATTTCTTAATCCGTGTAGTACTGTTGCGTGGTTTCTATTGCCTGCTAATTTTCCTATTTTATCTAAACTTAAATAATGATAGTTTCTTAAAATGTGATAATATATTCTTCTAGCATCAACATAATTTCTTTTTCTAGTGTTTTTTAATATATTGTCTAAACCACTTTCTTCTTGTATTATGTTTTTTATATCATCAATATTTGTTTTTTTGTCTTTAGCTTCAGGAACAACATAGTGTCCTATAAAAAGATTATAGTCTAGTTTAGTATATTTCATCCTTTATATATTTCAGTTATTACTCCGTGTTTTTTTAACTCACTTAATCTATATTTTTGTATTGCAGATAAAACCCCATTAGGTTTTTTTATTTCAGAAAACAAAACTTTACAGTCTGGTGGTATAGCTACAAGATCAGGTATACCATTTTTATTAGTTTTTATAAGCTTGATAACATAATATCCATCAGCTTCCAACTCTTTAATTCTTTTTGCCTGTATTTGTTGTTCTGTCATTTGTTTTTTGCTGATCATAATCATACATAAATCCAATAGCTACGATTAAATTCATACTTAATGATGATATAATTTCTATGAAGTCGTGAAAATTATGTATTGATAAATGTATGTGTCCGACTACCCAAAATGGTATTGCTAAGTTCTGACTTATCCAAATAAATAAAAACTTTACAAACCTCATATTACAAACTTAACAAATCTCTTTTAAAATGTTTTAAAGTATAATCCTTTTTTTTACTTACCGATTTATAAATATCTGGTTCGATTCCTCCTTTTGTAAAAACCCAAACCACTTTATTCTCTAGTCTATTTTTAGTTGTCATTCTGTCTCTTGATTGCCAATAACTGGTGGCACTAAAATCTATATTGTAATATAAAAGTATGTCTGCTTTTCTCAAACTTATACCTTCTCTTCCTGACACAATTTGCAAAGCTATAGATTTATTCGTGGTATTAAATGTTTCTAAATCAGTACATATATTTTTACCATATATTTTTTTTATAGCATTAAGCTCCTCTTTAAACTTATAAAATATTCCTATTTTTTGAGAACAGAAGTTGTCATAAATAAATTTAGCTTTAAAAGTATCTAACACCATAGACTTACCACTTTCAAACTTAACAGTTCCACTATACATTTGGTGTAGTTTTTGCATTAGCTTTACTCCAGTGTCAGCAAGAATAACATCTTCCTTACCCTCAATAACTAAATCTTTTTTTAATTTACTGCAAAGATTCATAATCATATCAGGAGCATTAACATAAATAATGTCTTCGTTTATCTTTGATTTAAAACCTGCTTCTCTTTGTGTATAAGAAATTGTGTATGGTTTCATTTGATCCAGGATGCTTTGTTTTCCTGTTGAGTAATCATTTACTATAAACCCACCTATTCTTTTTGTTTTAGGAACAACATAATCTTTAGCAAACTTATAAAAGTTTGTGTATTTACTAAATGGACTTTTTATTAATCCATAAACCTGATGGTACATTTGACTAAATGATTCTGGAGTAGGAGTTCCAGATAAAAATATAACATAAGGATCATTTTTTATTATTAACTCCTTTACTTGTTTTGCTCTTTTACTTGGTTTAGGGAACGCACCCATACTGTGTGACTCATCACAAATTATTGCACTCCAACCACGTTGGTCTATCTTATGAAGGGATTCGTAGTTTATTACAAGCAGTTCGTAGTAAGGTTTTAGCATTTCAAAATCTTTGTAAATACTAGTAATTGCTTTTTTCTTTGTAATAAATAATACTTTATTTATATTTTTTATCTTATCCAGGATTCCTAATGAAGTAAGAGTTTTTCCTGTTCTAACCTCCATAGATAAGTATATAAATTTTTTTTCATTTATTATTTTTAATGCTTTATTTATAATATTAGATTGATACTTTCTAAATTCCATAATTTAAAATTTTTACTGAGGCCCATTGTTTTGGCAATAAATAAACCTCCTTATTTATTTTTGGAGATTCAGTAAAATATGTTGTTGGAGGACAACTCATATCTTCTGTAGATAATACGTTTATGTCTATTTCGTTTAGCCAAAAAATATAAATTCCTGTTGGATCTTGTACTAAATAAAACTTATGCTCATATTTTAGAAACGAGCTTTGCATAAGCCTTTCATATTTTTTTTTCTCCAACATCATATCTTCATAATGTTTTGTTCTAAATTTCATTTCCATTATGCAACCGTTTCTTTTTTTGGTATAACCTATGGCATCATAATGTTCATAGTCCATACCTGTATGTGATAATTCCCAACCAAATATTTCATTTAGAAAATTTATTATTGCAATTTCTTTTTTATGAATTTCACTAATCATTGAGTTGTTTTTTTATTTTTAATAATACGGCGCATCTTTCATATTCCTCTGTTTCCTCAAAATATGCTATTAAAATATCTATAGATGATCTTTTTACTTTTTTACTTATATCGTGAATAAAGAACTCTATGTCTGTAATTACTATGTCTTCAATTTTTATGTCATTTACAATAACATCGTAAGAATTTAACATAGCCCAGTGCAATTCCTCATCATCATACTCATCAAAAACACCCTCGAAAGGATCATATTTATCCATAGTTTTCTCGCAGGTATTTGTAGACTTCTGGCAATTTCTCCATTGCTTTTTTCTGTGATTTATATTCTATTTTACCTAAGTGTTCTTTACTATATAAAGTAATGTTTTTTTTTGAATCATAAAATTTATCCTTTCCATTTGTTGATATTCCTCCTTTTCTAATTGCTATTTTATAGTGTATTATATCTATTGGTTTTATATAAACTTGCCAATCGTTATCAATACACCATTTAAAATCAGAACTCCAACTCATCTGTAGGTTTTACTTTTATATTTTTATCAGTATATATTATCATCCATTTTCCGTTCATATCTCTGTCTTCAATTGGTTCTATACCTGTTATAAAAATAGCATAAGCTTTTAACCATTTATAAAACGCAGTCCTGGATATTGTCATTTTAGCTTTTGGAGCATAATCAGGATTGTCTTGAATGAATTCTAAATATAATTCATTTTTGTAAATTTTTTGATCAAATTTCAAGGAATCGTGTTTTGCAATTCCATCAATCAACCCACACCATTCTATAAACTCGTGACAAGTTTCTGCTGATAGTTTTCTTATTGATAAGTTTTTAAACTCAGATTTTAATAATCCGTTTTTAAGATAGAACATTAAATTTTCTACCATATAGTTATCAAATATACACCATTCTTCTTGAGACCATTCTGAGAATAAAAGTTTACCGAATTCCACTAATGGTGTAAAATCTTTTGTATAGAATTGTTTAAATTCTAACTCCCATTTTCTTCTCTCAAATGAATTACCCTTACCTTTTATTGCGTAGTTTGTTGTTATTGCAACCTTTGGAGATTTATTAAATGGTATTTTAATTGCATCTTTATTTTTCTTTTCAAGTGTTAATCCTTCCGTAACCACACTAAATAATCTTTCAAAGTCAAAATGTTTTTTCACATCATCAAAACACAATACTTGTGTGTCAGCAGATACTAATTGATATGCAAATGATTTCTCAAAATTAAAAGCTTTACCATCAATTACAACTAATTTTTTCATTTGGTTTATGGCATTCATAAACAAACCTTTACCCGTTCCACCTTCAGGATTCTCAGAGATAACCTCATCGTTTAAAATGACAGCAGGACAATATGAAAAATTCTTATATGCGTGTAACAAATAACCTATAGTACTTTCCATAGATCTTACAGTTAGTTTATCGCCTCCTGCAATATTACTGATGAAAGTTTTGTAATCACATTCATATGTATCACAAAGATCAAAGTCTCTATCTATAACCTGGTCTTTCCAAACGTAACCACCTAAATCTAAATAATCAATAGCAGTCTTGCTGTCTTTTTGAACTTTTACTGCACAGTTTCTGTAATATAAGTAGGCAGTATTTTTGTCATCTTCTATAAAATAAACATCTACTGTTCCAAGCAGAGATAAAAATTCTTCTCTAAAAAATCTTGTCTTGTCTGCAAAATAATTATATACAGACATATCATCTAATACCTCTAAATATCCCAAAACAAAATCTTTTATCTCTTCTTCGTTTGTGTGGTCTATTAAATTATTAGTTACTCTTACAAAAATAAAGTTTTTACTGCCTTCTGGAGCATACTTATAAAAACCATTATCCTCCAGGAATTGTCTAAAAAGATAGTGTATTATATTTATTACACCTTTTTCGTTCTTAGTCCAAAATCTTTTATCAGTTTCATCTTCCTCGATTGTGTGAATCACAGAGTCAATAACCGCATCTTCAATATTTGATTCAGATAACTGAAGACGAATTTCTTTTTTTGATACTCCACGTTTGAGTTTCATTCTTACTTGATTTACCTTATCCTCATCTTCATAATATTTAGATCCGAAGTTTTGAGTGTGTAAGTATGCAGAGTTTATTGTGGTCTTAATTTCAGAGGCTGAGAAGTCACTTGATTCAAAAGATGACATAATGTATTCAGCTAATGATTTATTGACTCCATAGTCGTTAAAAGCGGCCGCAAGTACATAAACGTTATTGTTTCGTTCTCCACTTTTTAATCCATACTTTTTATCCCACCATTTCATAAGTATATCTACAATTTTATTTTCATCTGTGACAGGTATTGTAGGTCTTGCAGTGTATTTGTCTACAGGTTTATATTCTTGTTCCTCAATTTTTTTCCAATACTGAGAGTTTTCATTTAAATAAAGAAGAGGGTCGTAAGACTCGTAACAAACTCGTGATATGTTTTTAGATGTTTTGTCAAAGTAATCTGACTTAAAATATTTTTCTAGAGATAAAAAATATAGTTTATGATTTTCAGGTTCTTTAGGTATTTTCACTAATGCTTTTAAACCATTACCACTAGGTGAAACAAAAACAGAATATACATATCTATCTTTAGATAATCTTTCTTTTTCAGAAATCATATCTTTTTTTGTATTGTAACCATCAAAATCTAAGCATATAAAACCACTATGCTCTAATATTGAATCATCTGCTCTTTTTTTAAATGTTCCTGAAAAGCAAATAGCAGGTAAGTTTTTTTTAAGCTCTTGTCTTACATTTTTATCTTTTTCTTTTCTTATTTGCTTTATAAGTTCTTTAGATTTACCATCTTTTATCCTATCCAGGATAGAGTTCAATTCTCTATAAAAAGGAGTCGAGGTGTCCTTAATATTTCTAAATATTGTTATTTTACTTTCTTCCATTATGTTGATTTTGTGATCCTATATATATATATATAGTTTTTTTAATTATATTTTTTTATTTGCCACATCTAAGGGAAAAAATTAACATTTCTAACATAGATAAGGCAAAAGAAAAGGGGAGTTGCCTCCCCTATACTTAATAGTATACCTTAAATTAAAAAGGTAAATCTGCAGTTTTCTCTTCCTTTGCAACAGGCTGATCCTCTTGTTTTTTAGGTACAAAAGTATCTAATTCAACATAAGGTTTCCCTGATTTTGCCGTAAGTACATTTAAATTTACCCAACCATTTTTATGATTAGCTTTTAAAAATGTAATAGCTTCTTCAACTTTTACGCTGATGTTACCGATTACGAACTCTGGTGCGTTTTCTCTTCTTTTGAAAAGAAATCCGTCTGCAAAAATTTTGTCTTGTGACATAATATAAAGTATTAATTTTGAGTGCTTAGTAGGAGAAGCACATCTGACTCCTTTTTTATAAATCCTGTATAGTTATATGTTGAGATATTTCCATCTCTGCATTTTCTGTAAAAAAGTTGTTGTAAATTTCAATAGCTTTTTGAACTTTAGTTCTCCCACCAATTAAAAACTCTTCAGTAGGAGTAAAAATACCTAATCTTCCAGAAACCTTGCAAACTACATAGAAAATTACAGGCTTACCAAATATCTGTTGATATATGTAGGCTTGACTATCGTAATTATAGTCACGAGAACTCCACTTAAATTTATCTATGTTTGATGTTGTTTTTATATCAATTAAAATATCAGGTGTTATAATATCTGCTTTGCCCTTCCATTTCAATCCAAAAAGTTCAGTAATTCCTGGTACTTCATATTTATTTAATGGATTAAATATATCAGAATAAAACCTAAAGTTTGATTTCACTTTGTTTATTAAAAAATCCAAATGATCTTGCTCTTTTTTAAGTAATAGAATTTTACCTTCTTCAGCCGAAGCTTCTTTATATAATTTTGTAGACCTAGTTGATGAGTCTATAATATTAAACATTCCTACTTTTTCTGGCTCTAATATTGAAACGTGAAAATATCTACCTGCAACCATTGGTACAGTTTCTTCTTTTCCTTTCCCGTATTTGTGTGGCTCTTTTAATAAAGTCCATATGTCAGAGTTTGACATATATTGTTTGCCAAACTCTCCATAATATTCTTCATCGTTCTGTAATTTATCTAATATCTCTTTTTTAGTTAGCATAGTAAGAATTTAATTCTTTCTTATTAGATGCAGGTATCGTAAATCTATCTTCTAGATTTTTTATAAGTTGAGCAAAAGGAACTGTCTTGTTGCTTTTTATGTAAGAAACACAGTCTGCCCAATTTTTATGAGTCTTTTTTAAAGAAGGCTTTTCACTTTTCTTTACAGGTGGTTTTTCTTCAGAAACATCAACTAAGTCTTCTCCTGCCCATAATGATAAACCTAATCCGTGCATTCCTATAGCTTTTACCATAGACCTTTGTATCGCCTTGTTTACATCAAAAGATGTTACACTTTCTACTTTTATAGACCTGTTCTGATGATTCATAATAGGCAAGTAATCAATATGTTCTACTCCTCCAATAGTTACACCAACTTTTACATAAGCAGTGTTTCCATCTGTAAAGTAGTTTAAACCTGTATGGTCTGATTCGTATACTTTTCTGTTTGCATCTGGGTACTTGTCTTTTATAATCGCCCAGGCATATGCCCAAGACAAATAATCAAATCTTCCCTTTTTTTCAATCTTATCCTTAACATTAATAGATGCTAATGCTTTGAATGTAGTCATAGTTTTTGTCATAATTTCTCTTTTTTAATAATTTGTGTGTATTTTTTTATAATGTTATCTCTCTTTTGTTTTAGGTAATCGTAATGTTTTTTATTATTTCTTTGATTTACCTCGTTCTGTATTTTTTTTGTAATAGTGTCAATTTGTTCTTTGTAAGTTCTTTTTAATATATGGAATACACCATTGATAAAACCTTTATCTAAAAAATAAATATAATCATCATAGTCTATCTCCTTATAATTTAAGCTACCTTTTTTTGTGTTGTATATTTTTATTCCATCAGCAGAGTTAACGATCTTTATACCTTTAAATAGTATAGAGTCATTATGTTTGGTTTTTATTTTTATGCTTTTAGAATCTAAATCAGCTTCTTCCCAGACCTTATATAAACTATCTAAAGGGTTTAACAACATTGCTCTGCTTTTTCTAAACATTTTGAAATAAAAGATGTAACATCTCTATCTTTTTCAAAGTCAATAGTGTTTTGTACTATATGTACACCTTGTCTAACATTTTCGTAAGTTGTGCTATAACCCTTGTTGTCCATAAGTGAAACAATTTGATTTATTGTCATTGGTCTTTGGTAACATAAATTATAAAGCATCTGTCTCGCTTTTGCTAACTCTCTTTTTCTTGATGAAGAAAACAATTCGTTTTCACTTAAATCTAATCCATCACAGATGAGTTTAACATACATATTAAATATTCCTTTTTTCATTATTTTTTTTTGTGTTTATAATTATATTGATATTGTGTTCCCAACATTGTAAAGTATTCCTTCCAAATAAACTCTGTTGGTGTAGGTAGCAAAGGTCTATTGTCCTGCTCTTCCTCTCTGATTTCGATAAATTTTTCGCTTGATTTTCCCATTTGATTATAATTAATTTGTGTTTGTAAAAGTAATTAATTTAAAGTTAATATACAAGTAATTACTATTATAATTATCATTACAATAGATATAAACATAACCTTGTATGACTCTTCCATTTTTTTAGGACTTCGCCCTTGATTGCTTCTGTACTGCCTAATTTTTTTCTTTATTTTTTTCATATTTAAATTGATCTAATTTTTGTTGTAATTTTCTAATTAAATTAAAGTTTGGTTTTAATTTTAATTTTTCAAATAAAATCTGTTTTATTATTTTTTTCATTCTACTAAACTTATTATTACGTTAGTCCATTTCCCACCCTTTTTAGATTTGTTTACTAAAAAGTCTATTCTACTGATCCACCTCTTATTCATTCGATCTTCTATTGTCCAGATTCCATTCATTTCTTCTGCGTTTTCTACAAGAATCTTTTCACCCATCTTAAAACCTAATTGCTCTAAGTCCCTACTTACTGCCACCCACCTATGCCCCTGTGGGTTATCTTCGTTTATTTTCTTTCCACTAGCAGTAGTTAAATAATCTGCATTACATTGTTCTGGAGTTGCGTGGTATATTGTAGCCGTTACTAAAAAACCTTGTTCTTCAAAATCGTATAAAAAAAGTGCCATAATTAATAATATTGTTTTCATATTTCTGCTTCAAAAGTTAATATTTCTTCATCGGGGTTATTGTCAAACCAATTTTTGATTTTCATTCCCATCTCATAATCTGCGTATTCGCTTATGTCTTTTTTAGTTACACCATATTCCTTTAAAGTGTCATCATTATAAGCTCTTACTATTTCAAACATTGCTTCTACTTTGTCTATTTGACTTGTAGATTTAATGTGTGCTAATTCTTCCACAATTTCTTTGTAGCTCTCCCTATCGACTTCGTATTGAATAAGGTATGGCTCAATTTCTATTGCTCCAAATCTTTCCCCTGCATTACTTGATTGTACTGCAAACCAAAATTTACCTTCTATGTCTCCGTTGTAATATCTTCCCATAATTTCTATTTATTTATTAATTTATTGATTAGCAACTAGAAAAAGAATCGAACCTTTTTTACTATTCAGCAAGTTTCGCCTCCGTACTTAAACGTGTGGCTTTTCCAAACCTAGTTGTTGTTTAATTGTTTTTATTTTCTTGTGCGTATTCCCAGACCTGCGTATGTATGGCATCATCTACCCAATCCCAATAAAAATCTGTTATATCCATATCGTTTAAACTAACTTCCAAAATTTCCATATCGTTTTCTGGAGGGTTTTCAAAATCTCCATCGTTCCAATAATATTCGTAGTATATTTCTAATTCATAACTGTCATCAGTAACTACATAAGTTCCTTTTACTTTCATAAGTGTCCACCTGTTTTTAATTCATCACATTCATATCTCCATTCTGTTTCTGACCCAGACTCATTCATTCCTTTATAGTCATCTAATCCATTACCATAAACAAACTCAGATTCATTTAACTTATTTTCAATATCATCAATCCATAAATGTTCGTTGTCGTTGACATAATCTTGAATGTCAAACTCATCGACATCGTTAGGTATTTCTATTTCTATCTCAGCAAATTTATGATAGACTTGTCTTTGTTGTATTTTTACTTTCATAGTTCTTCGTTTTGAATGTTATCTGCATACCTTATCGCAAAGTCATCTGTATTTGGTTTGTTTACAGAAACACACTTTCCGTAGTTTCTCCACCATTCTAATTTAGTTTTGTGTCTTGACTCTATCTCTATATTTATTTTATAAATAAGATCGAGTGCTGAATTCCTTTCGCCTATTAATTGAGAGGTTTTTACTTTCTTTATATCCTTGTCTGATAAATACATAGTTTATTGTATTAAAATATTATTTTGGTTTTCTATTGTCCCGTGTTCTGCCTCTGTTACCCATTTCCTAGCAACATCTATACTTGGTGTATATCGTTGTTCGTTTGGCATTTCGCCCCCATAGTAAAGCGATACTTTAAAAATTTGTGGTTTCATATTATATAGTTTGTTTATTCCACACATTTAGTGTGTTGTTAATTAATGTTTCAATCTCATCAAAGGTGTCATTATAGAAGTCTTGTGCTTCTTCGGAAAACACCTGAACGCTTTTTTCTTCCCAAACTCCGTGTCCATATTCTTCCACCCAAGTGTCTGCTCCAAAATTCATTTCCGTAATTTGTGTTGCAATTTCATCTACACATTCCAGAAACTTGCTATCGCTTACTAATATTTTATTATTTTTCATATCTATTTTATTTATTCGTTACACATTTTTTTGTATGCTTCGTGTTGCTCTATAAAATTTTCTTTATAATTTATATAGAACATTGATTTTGTTAGTTCCTCAATCCACATATCCTGTGACATTTCACAGTTTCCTAAATCTACCTCGTAATAGTGGACAAGCCTTTGTTTTAAATCATCAAATGATTCTTGTTTTAATTTTATTCCCATTGTGTTGATTTTTCATCTCCTATTGGAAGTAGTTTGTCGCCTATTAATTTATAGTTCATAAAATCATCTTCATACCATTCCGTGTAATATAAATATCCCGTTTGATAAGCTATTAAAAGCAAGTCTTCATCTGTTTCGGTATTTGATTTTGCTCTTTTTAATGCCTCTATAAATTCATTATATTCTGATTTATCTTGTAGTTCCGTATCTTCATCAATATCATAAAGTATATTTTCTCTGTCTTTTCTACATTCTTTTAAAGTTATTTCTAAAGTTGATGTATAAAAAGCTCCATCATACCAACACCACCCATCATTCATTCCATCTCCAGACACATTGCACTTGTGAGCAAAATATTCTGTTTCTGTTGATGGTATATTTATTACTCTGTCTCCTAATGATTCTTTCATCATTTCGTTAAATTCTTGTAGTTTCATTTTATTAAATTTTGAATTGTTGATATATCTATTGTTCCGTACTGCCTGTGTACTTTGTTTAAATGTTTTCTTGCTTTGTAAAAATCCCTCTCATTCTGTGGGTTTTTATAAGTGTAAATCATTCGCCTTAAAAATGTGATTTCGTTTACTGCCATAGTTTTTAATTTGCTACAATATAAGTTGTTTTTAATTAGTGTGCAAGTTATTTGTTGTTTATTTTATTTGAATTCAATAAACCTGTTGTCCATTTCTTCATATTTATCAATCAAATTTTCCATCTCCTCTTCTGTCATATGATTGTATGGTTTTGTATATGGGTGGTGTGGAGCAATATAAGTTCCACCACCATTTCCATCGTTCCAAATCTCAACATTTTTTTTGTTGGTTTTACACTGGTAGCCCGTGCCTCTGCGTGTTTCGTAATATCTTACTGAGATAACTTTTAATTTTAAAAAATCATCTTGCGAGTTGTTCCATTCGTGGTATTCTTTGCCGTGTGTTGTTCTCATAATTTATTTTTTAGTATTTCTCCTTGTTTTATTACAGGATTATTTTTGCTTCCGTTTTTAACTATTAAATTATATTTTTTCTCTGCTTCTTCTATTGTTTTAAATAATCCATTAGAACAAAACGGATTTGTTGTTGTTTCATAAACTGCATAACTGTCTCCGTTTGCGTATGGTTTTATTAATCTTATAAGATTTACAAATGTTTCATCTTTAAAATTTGTATATTTTATTAACGGACTATTAAAAACTCTTTTAGGTAATTGTAAGTAACTCATAATTATATAGTTTTATAAAATTGGTTTAATCCTGTGTTGGTGTGGATTCCTAATTCTCTGTTAAATCTCTGTGTTTGTTCGTTCATAATATGCGAAGCACTTACATAAAAAGTTGCGTTAGGGTCAAATCCTAATCCCTGACTTGTATAATAAGTTAACTTTTCGCCTACTATTTCTTTTAACGCTGACTTCATAGCCTTTGTTAATCCTGTTTTATTGTGTTTTGAGTATGTCATAATTATATAGTTTGATAAATTCCAAAATTTGCGTTTGATGTGTCAATATTTCCCGTAATCATTCCTATTATAAAAAATAGAATTCCCGTAACTGCCATAAGAAATAACCCCGTTGTCAATACTCTTAAAAATAATGTTAGTATTTTTTCAATGACTAAAATTAACTTTTTCGCCTCTTGTTCTCTTGTCGGGATCTTAACTTGTAATTCCTGATAAATTTCTTTTATTTGTTCCATAGTTATATAATTTTGTAAGTTGGTTGTAAAATTTCTCTGACTTTTTCTCTGTCGTAAGAGTCAAATTCTATTTCTGTTAATGGTTTTGATTCAATATACTTCATTACTGCATCTTGAATTTCAAAATTATCAGCAATGGGATAAATTCCATTTTTTTTGTTGTAAAACTCCCAAACATAAATTTGAAAATCTTTTATTTCTTTTAAATAATTTCTCATAGTTTTAAAGATTAAATTTGATTAATAATTTTTTAAATATCGAAAGTTTTTTATATTCTTTCGCCGTGTAAACTTTTACGTTTCCCTTTCTAATATGGGTATAAATACCCGTTTTTAATTTTGTCATAATTATATTTATTAGTTAATAAAAATCTCCCTCTTTAATTCTTTGTGCTTTGTCTTGTGCCTCAAATAATAAATCTGTTAATTCATCAAGTGCCTCAGTTTTGGAAATATAATCACTCCCTTTGTCGCTATCTTCCCAAGCTTCAGATTTATCTCTCTGGTTGTCTGCTTGTTCTTCTCTGTTGTAAATTTCTTCTTTTATATCCTCAATATGATTTTCTAGCTGAGATATAATTTTACTTAATTTTGCCATAATTATTTTATATAAAGTTTATATATTATTTCGTTATTTGTTTCTCTGATGAAATCTAATTTAAAGCCGATTTTAGCTAAAATTTGAGTCATACAACTAAAACCACAGGCACCATCTACATAAGTTTTCGTGTTCTCTGTTGCTCTTTTTAAGTATCTTCTGCTTTGACTTTTTGCTTTTGGGTTGTAGTGTGTCAAGCCATAAAAACCCTGTCTAATATGGAAAGCTTTCCCACCATTATCGGCAGTTAGTTTTGTTAATTCATTATTAAAATAAGTGTTAATAAATGCACCTAGAACAGACCCTTTTTTGTCATATCCTCCACCACCTGCAACAAATTCGGTTTTATTGTTTCGCTTGTCATAGATGCGACAAACTCCAGACCTTGACCATTTAAAAGTTAACGTTTCAAATTTCCAATTCTCATTTAAAAAATCTTGCTTTTGCTTTTTGTTTAAAATTGTTCTCATAATTATTTTTTATTTACTGTTTTTATAAATTGTTTTGCTTTTTTTATTGTAGTGAAAGAAGTTCCACCTAAATAGGTTTTAAATTCATCTTCTTTATTGTAAAAATAACTTGACGGACATTTAAAATATTTATATTCTATTTCGTGGTTTCCGTGTTCACTATAAATTATTTTCGCCTCGTGTACTTTTATACCCGTGAAATTGGGTAGGTATTTTTTTTGTTGATTTAGGTTTAAAAAATTCATAATAATAAATTAAAATTTTGTGCCTTATTGACATTACAAATATAAAGTAAAATAAAAGTATTATCCTAATTATTTTTAAAGTTTTTTAAAAGTATTTTATAAGTTACTGTAAATCAATGACTTACAAGGGTATTTTTTTTGTTTGTAGTGATGGCACACGGGCAAATTTTATGTTTTCTTTTGTTTGTCAGCTGGTTAGCTCCAGCCTAAAAGATATTATTTATTAATTCCTTTTTGTTTTTGGGGAATGGTTAACCCTTTTGTTTTGTGTCTGTGACAAAATAAAAAAGGGGAAAGAATAAAGAACGAAGAAACAAGAACAACGGGAAACGGGGCGAGGTGGTCGGGTGGTGTGGTGGTGTGGTCGGGTGTGGTGGTGGTGGTGGTGTCCCTATGGAAAAGCTAAAAAAATCTGAGGCAAATTTTTGAAATGAAGAGGGGGGGTTGTTTTTAAAAATCGTTTTCCTTTTGGTGTCGTGTTGCGTATATCATATATTACCTAACACCTCTAAGCGTCTAATATTTTTTTATTATCTTAGCAGTCTAAACGTAACATTATGAAAATCAAAGGAGCAAAGAAAATACCTAACAGACCTGTGATGCAGGAATACTTATCAAATAGAAACAGACACGAGTTGTCTGGAGATTTTAATTATTATGAGACAGGACTTAGTAAAATGGTTTCTTTAAAGAACTCACAATATAGATCTAAAAAAGTAGGAATGATGGCAGACGCAATTGAGTTAGCAGAGCAAAGAAAGAATTTTTTTAATACATACAGATAACTTTCTTCCCATAGTTAATTTGTGTAAAAAGAGGTTAGGCAATTAGTCAAGCCTCTTTTTTTTATTCAATTTTGTCTATTTATGTTGATTATCAACATAACTATGTTAACGATATGTTGTCTAAAGTACTGGTAATCAGCTTTATGTCGATTATGTTGATTTTTTCTCTTCTTTTTCACGGAAAGAAAAATATAAATAAGTATTTACTCTATATATATATAGGGAAACTTAAAACCAACATTTTTAAAATTACCTCAACTTAGTTTATTATAATAAATTTTTCATACTTTTGACTTATAATTTAATTAAATAAAATACATTATGAGTTACAGTCCAAAGGATCTTGTGTTTGACCAAGAGGGTCGAGATAAATTAAAAAAAGGAATTAATGCAATTACTAATGCTGTTAAAAGTACTTTAGGTCCATTAGGTAAAACTGTTTTAATTGAGTCTCCAGAACACACTCACGGAATAACCGTTACCAAAGACGGTGTGACTGTAGCTAAATCTATTTTCTTAGAAGACGCTGTAGAAAACTTAGCTGTAAAAATGATGAAAGAAGCAGCTGATCGTACGGCTAGTTCTGCTGGGGATGGAACAACAACTGCAATTGTACTTACTGAGGCTATTATTCGAAACGGAATGAAAGCAATAGAGGAAGGCGAAAACATAAACACTACTGAACTTATACGAGATATTAATGAAACTGTTAAGGGCATTATAAAAAACTTAAACAAAGTTTCTAAAAAAGTTAGTTCAAAAACACTTCGTGATGTTGCTACGGTATCGGCTAATAATTCAGCTGAACTAGGTAGGTTAATTTCTAATGCTTACAAAGAGCTTGGTAAAGATGGTGTATTGACAGTAGAAAATTCACAGACTGAAGAAACTTACTATGATATTACTAAAGGTATAAAAATAGAAAGAGGATATACCACACAGCTTTTCGCTAACAACGAAAGAAATGATGAGTGTGTTTTAGATAATGTTCATATTCTTGTTACTGACACAGAGATTCAGAGCTTGATGGAGATTGAGAATATACTAAGACCGATTATTAAAGAAAAGAAAAAACTTTTGATTATAGGAAACTGTACTCAAAACGTAGTTAATACACTAGGCGCAAACAAAGTTCAGAATAATTTATCTATATGTAATATTATACCACCATCGTTTGGATATAAGACAAATGAGTTATTAGGTGATATTTCGTTATCGATAGGTGCAAAGTATTTTAGTGAGTCTCAAGGTGATGACTTGAGTTTGCTTACAATGGATAGTTTAGGGTTTGCTGAGAAAATTATTGTTGGGAAAGATAGTACTGTTATAGTTACGGCTAGTGAAAAACAAAATGAAGAGATAGGCGAAAGAATTAATCAACTCAAAGATCAGCACAAAAAAACTTCTTTAAACAAGTATGAGAAAGATTTTATATTAGAACGTATAGCGAACTTGACTGGATCTGTTGGCGTTATTTATGTAGGAGCAAACTCAGACATTGAGCAAAAAGAAAAATTTGACCGCATCGATGATGCGGTGTGTGCTGTTCGTTCGGCATTGGAAGAAGGGATATTACCAGGAGGAGGATTAGCTTTATTAAGAGAAGCAGAAAATTTAGGTGATGGAATATCAAATGATATACTATATAATTCTTTAACTGCTCCATTAGAACAAATACTTACTAATGCAGGTGATGATGTAAAAAAAGTACGTGATACAATATGCTCGTGTGCATCAGCTCCAGTAAATTATGGGTTTAATGTTAAAACCAAAGAGTATGGAGATATGTATAAAATGGGAATTATTGATCCAACTAAAGTAACAAAGAACGCACTTATAAATGCAGCGAGTGTTGCAACAACTATACTTAGTACAAACGCAATAGTAACAATGAAACGAGCATAAATTTAAAATTATATATTATGGGCCATAGACCACACGCATTTGAAAATCAAATTTTTGAATCTTTTAGAATAGAGGAGAAAAAAGTTAAATCTGCTATTAGTCTTTTGAAACAACACGGATATGTTGTTTATAAGAAAGATTCGCAAGAGTGAATTTTTTTAAAACTTATACTATTCCAGAAAGAGTTAAAGAACAGTTAGAAGCAATAAATCTTTTGATTGCACAAGGATATACTGTTTTAGATTTAGAAGGCGAAATAATAGATAAAAATATTTTAAAAGATAAATTAAATGAAAGCAATAGGGAAAACCATAGTAATTGAAACCATAAAAGAAAAAGAAACTACTGAGTCAGGAATATTACTTACTTCATCAGACAGTAATCAGTTTAGATACAAGAAAGGAAAAGTAATTCTTCCAGGACACGAATGCTCTGTTATCAATAAAGGAGATATTATTTTTTATGATAAAGCAGCTGGACACACTATGATGTTAAACGAAGAGGTAGTTACAATTATATCTGAAAGAGATATTGTAGTAGTTATTTAATATTTTATACATACACTAATTAATCTGTAAAGAAAATCGAAAAATCTTTACAGATTTTTTTTTATCTCTTGATTCATTTTTTTAATTATTTTTCTATATATCTTGTTGCTGTATTTAGTATTGTTTTTAAAAATTGGATTTCTGTATGGACTTTCTGATATAGTCTCTTTCATATTTAATTTTTTATATATAGAAGATACCACACGCTTACCTTTAAAACCTAGCTCATAAAGTTTTGATTCGTTTCCAACCCTTTCGCGCCAGATAATTATCCACTTGTCTTTCAGTAGTTTTTGAAATCTCATTTTGTCCCAGGACATAATCTCATTGAACTCTTCAAATTGTTTTCTAGTAAACAATCCTTCGCTATATAAAAACAACATCATTTCTATATCAGCTGTTTTTAAATTATAATAAGCTCTAGCCCAATGCTTTACAACTTTCCAGTATTTTAGATAGTCGTTAGAAGGCTCTTTACGATCATAATTAGCTCGTAGTTTTTTACTAAAATTCATTATATTTAATTTAATTATATTTGTAAATATAAACAAAACAAATAATGGCACGTAAAAAGAAAATGAAAAACCCTTGTTGGAAAGGTTTTGTTGCATATGGATTAAAAACTAAAAACGGAAAGAAAGTTCCTAATTGTGTGCGTAAAAAAAAATAAATAAATAATTATGGAAAAACAACTAAAACCTTATTTTACAGCAGCTATAAAAAGTGGAGTAAAACCTGAAAGAAATGGATTACCATCAGAACAATCTATTAAAAAAAGTGTTTACGCTAGCTGCGGTAAAGGGAAAAAATAATGGCAAAACCAAGAAAGGGAAAGGCTAAAGTTAAAGTAACCTCAACTGGTAAAAAAGTAAGTTATGGTCAAGCGGGAAAAGCCAAAGGTGGTGGGCCTAGAGTAAGACCAGGTACATCTAAAGGTGATAGCTATTGCGCTAGAAGCTTAGGAATTAAAAAAAGACTGTCTAAAAAAAAACAAAGAGATCCAAATACTCCAAATAATTTGTCTAGAAAAAGATGGAAGTGTTCAGGAGCAAAGTCTCGAAAATAAGTATTTAAATTATTACTATATTTGTAAAATAATAAATTAAGGTTATGGGTAAATTATTTGTAAAGATCGGATTGTGGATGCAAGAAGTTTGGTGTAAGTTTCAATGTGGTTGGAATTTTGTTATATCAAAGTTAATGTTTTCGGTTTCTTCTTGTCCTAATAAATTATGTACTTGTAAGAAATAAAATCAAATGAAACAAAGATCACTAGGATTAGGAGACGACTTAGAAAAGGTATTTGAAAAAACAGGAATAAAAGCTGTTGTTGAAAAAGTAACTAAAGGAGGATGTGGATGTAAAGAAAGAAAAGATAGCCTAAACAGGATGTTTCCCTATAAAAACAGTAAATAAAAGAGAATTTTTAACACTCTAAAATATAAATATGTCATACCCAAAAATAAATGTAAATACACTAACTGGAGTACAAGTTACTAATAGTGACACTGTAGATATTCCAACTACTTCAAACGAAGGATTTTTAATTTATGTTGGAAGCACAATTCCTATTCTTCAAGATATAACTTCTGGAGCTGGAACGCCTGATCCAAGATATGTAAATGTAAAAGTATTAACAGTAAATAATCAAGACATTACCTTTCATAATTTTAAGGTAGGCGAGTATTTACCTGTACAATGCAAAAGAATATTTGCAACAGGTACCACAGCTGGTGTTGATTGTATAGCAATGTCTTAATAGTATGAACTACACTCAATCAAATTCTTGGAACTCTGAATTATTTTTTGTGTATAATATAACCAAAAAAAAATGATGCAAGATTATAAGATATTAATGATTAATGCTGGTAGTTTTGGAATTTCAATGACAAATATAGATGTAACGCTTAAAATAGTTTTATTACTTGTAACTATAGGATATACAATACAAAAATGGTATTTACTAAACAAGAACAAAAAAAAATAATATTAATTAAAATATAAAAAAAATAGAGGCGCATATCAATTGCGTCTTTTTTTTTGATATTACTTAAACAGTATATTATTATGAGAGAAATTAAAGAGATAATTATACATTGCTCTGCTACTCCATTGGGAAAAGATTTTAGTGCAGAGGTTATAAGAGACTGGCACGTAAAAGGAAATGGATGGGATGATATTGGGTATCACTTTGTTATAAGATTAGATGGATCTATTGAGTATGGTAGAATGGTTGATAGACAAGGAGCGCATTGTAAAGGTCATAATAAATATTCGATAGGAATTTGTTATATTGGTGGTATGGATAGAGAGATGAAAGAATGGAGCGATACAAGAACAGATCAGCAAAAAATTTCACTGTTGCTATTAATAAAAACATTAAAGAAAACCAATCCTAATATTAAAGTTTTTGGTCATAGAGATTTTTCAAGCAAGCAATGTCCAAGCTTTGATGCAAAAACAGAATACGAGAATATATGAAAAAAGTAATAGAGTGGTTCGGAGGCGGACTAGTAAAAGATTTGTTGGGCGGCTTAGATAAGCTGTTTACATCAAAAGAAGAAAAAATTAAAGCAGAAAATGTTATAAAACAAATTCTAATTGAAAAGCAATTAGAACTTCAGAAAATGCAAACAGAAATTATTGTGACTGAAGCAAAAGGCAACTGGTTACAAAGAAGCTGGCGACCAATATTAATGTTGGCGTTTGGTTTTATAGTTATTTATGTAAAGTTTATAGCGCCTTTATTTGATCTTAAAATACCTGAATTAGAAAATGAATTTTGGAATTTATTACAATTAGGTATTGGTGGATATGTTATTGGTAGAAGTGCAGAGAAAATATCAAAAAATGTCACATTTAATAAAAAGTAACGCTAGATTTTTTTTTATTAACTTTGTAATATATAAAAAAATAGATAATGGCTAGAATAAAAACTTATTCGAACGACCTATCGGTCGTTGCAAAAGATAAGTGGATCGGATCAGATTCTCAAGCAAGTTGGGCTACAAAAAACTTTACAGCTCAATCTGTTGCTGACTTTATAAATGAAAGGGGAAATGATCTTCAGTCATTAAGGTTTAGGTATAAAAATACCCCGCCTAGAAGCCCAGGGACAATTTCTTTTGATCCTCAAAAAGCTAATAATGTTCCGTTTTCTAGTATTGATTCTTGGATTTTAAGTAACTCACAATTAAAATCTCCAGAAGATATTTCTAGTTTTTATTCTGCACCATTAGTAGGATCTGATGTTTTGTTAACTCAATGTGATGACGTGGCTCAATGGGCTATATACGAGTGGGATTCTGTAACAGCAATTCCTAATGAAAAAACATTTTCAAATATAGGATTATCTTATAAGGTAGGTAATGGAGGCTTAATTAATGATGAAGATTATTTCATATCTTTGCTTAGTTACGCAGGGACAGGTGATTTACACTTTACTTATGTACAAGGAGTGCCTTCTACAAGTTGGAGTATACAGCATAATTTAGGAAAGTTTCCTTCTATAACAGTAATTGATAGTGCAGGAACAGTTGTAACTGGACAATATACATATAACGACATAAACAACGTGACATTAACATTTTCAGCACCGTTTGCTGGAACAGCATATTTAAATTAAAAAACTATGGCAATACAATATTTAAACACAGTTGATCTTAATCAGAATCAATTAAACCAGGCGGTTATACAGAATGTCGCTACAGATCCAGCATCAGGTGTAGTTGGGCAGGTTATATTTAATACAACTGCAGATACCTTAAAGCAATATGTAGCAGATGATGGTAGTGGTAGTGCAGGATGGACTGAAGTAGGTTCTACTACTGTAAAAGCTGGTACTGGTATTGGTGTTACATTTACTGGAGGCGAGGCTGTTGTAAGAAACACAGGGCTTGTAACCGTATTAGATGGTACATACATAGATTTAACAAAACAAGGTGGTGGTGATAATACACAGTTGACTGCAGATTTATCTGCGGTAGACGGAACTGCCGTTCTTGCAACAAGGTTTTTAAGTAAAGACAATACTTGGGATGTGCCTGCGTTTGATAATTACTCAGGTTGGACTTTGGATGGTGACTCTGGAACTGGTGAGGTTATTTCTAGTGGAGATACCGCTACATTTGCAGGTGGATTAAAAATAACTACTGATGTAGCATCAACAGACACATTAAACATAGTTCACGACTTACAAGCACAAACAGATACAACATCAACAGATTCACCTTCAGCAGGGGGAACATTTACAGTAATTGATAGTGTTACAGTAGATACAACAGGTCACGTAGGTGGGGTTAATGTAAAAACCATTACACTTCCAAGAGATGATTATAGTATTGTTTCAAAAGCAAATGCTACGTCAGGAGCTGATGTAGATTTAGTAGACTCAGGAGGTACTGTAGATTCAACAGTAAACTTTATAGGCACAGCTGGAGAAATAGTTGTAGCTCAATCTGCTACTGCAAATAAAATAGTAATAAGTCAGCCTTCTGATGTTACAATTGGAAATGATTTACAGGTTGATAACGATGCTACGGTAGACGGAGCTTTGACAGTTATTGGACAAGTAACAGTTCCAACGGCAACAGCATCTACAAGCGCACCTAATTTAGGTCAGGTAGAACAACTTGTTGCGGGAATTGGATTGTTTAAAGGAGGCTATGACGCTACTAATGATCCAGGTTCACCTGTTATTAGTGGTTCAGGTAATATTGCTTTAGACTTAGGTGATTACTTCGTAGTTACTAATGATGGTGACATAACATTTAGTGATCCTGTAACAATTTCAGTAGAAGTTGGTGATATGATATTTGCTAACGCAGCAATTAGCGCAGGATCTGATCCAGCATCAACAGAATATACATTTGTTATTCAAGATGCTAATATAGCAGGAGCAGGAGCAACAGACGGAGCTACTGAAAAAGGGGTAGCTGGTTTTGATTCAGCAAGCTTTACAGTATCGGCAGCTGGTTGGGTACAATTAAAACCTCAATCAAATCCTTACGGAGCAAAACAAGATTTAAATAATACAGCTCCTTGTTCAAGAGTAGAGTCAGGTGGATTAACAACATTTACAATTGATTTAACAGATTCAAGTCTTTTTGGAACAAGCGCTTTAGCCGCAAATGTAAAAGCTGAAATAACTCAAATAGCCGCACCTTATGAAACAGTATATGCTGATGTAGCAAGAAGTGGAACGGGAACAATATCTTTTGCTTTCACAGGAAGTGTAGCAAGCGATGTTTACGCTGCTCTACTTGTATATGTATAAACTAATTAATCCAATATAATAAATGGCATTAAGATTTCTTAATAGCGGGTATTTCGCAGGGAAGGTAGGTATTGGAGTAGAAGTACCATTAACAACTCTTCATTTAAATGATCCAGATGGGTCTGTAATAAGACTGTCTGCTGATGCGCACTCTGATAATAACAAAATAGAATTTGATGCGCTTAACAACGGCAATATATACCATAGTATTGTATCTAATACAAATACTGGAAATTTACAGTTAAGAGCTGGAGATGGAGGAACTGGACACGAAGTAAATATTTATACAGACGGTTCTTTTGCAGCTACTTTTGATATGAATCAAAGACTTGGGGTAGGATTATCTGCACCTCAAGGTAAATTACACGTAGCCACAGGATCTATTCATCCAAGCTCCTCTGTCGCATCTTCTTCTAATTCAGTTATTTTTTCTGGTCAAGATGGACTAATGGATTTACTTAGTTATGATGATAACTCCACCGTAGCTACGGCTATCGGTATGGGTAGATATGACCAAACATATGGAAATTTAATTGACAAATGGGGATTAGTTACTTGGTATGATTCAGGTAACGAAGGCTCTAATTTAAGTGACAGATTAGGTATTCATTATGGTACTAATAAAGCTCCTTGGAGTAATAGCGAAAAATTATCCATAACCAGAGAAGGTAACGTAGGTATAGGATCAAATGATCCTTCAGAAAAACTTGTTGTTAATGGTAATGTTAAAGGTGATAGTTTTGGTACTGATGAAGGTACTACAGCAAGAATATTTTCTCCCGAAGGCGCAGTTTATAATGGTAGCGGTAATCAAACAGGATATTTAATAGTAAAACTACCAGATTTAGCAGGCGCAGGAATAAATAATATGATGAGTGGCGTTATACGAGTTTTTGATTATGCTCCAGGGGGATCTTTTGATATACATTTTGCGGGGTATTGGTATAGCGGTTATGCCTGGACAAATTGTACAGCTTGGATAGATAGTGAATCCAGTATAGATAGAAACTTTTCTGTAAGATTTGGAAAAATGAATGGTTCAAGCGGTAGTTTAGATAGAGCCGTTATAACTATTGGAGAAAGCACAAGTGCTTGGAGTTATTGTAAATTTTCAGTAATTGAATATACCTCTGGGCATTCTAATGCAGCATTAGAAAAATGGAATAGCGGATGGGAAACAGGAATTAGTGCAACCTATCCAGGTACGAGTCTGCAACATTTAACTAACACTCAAATAAACAACTGGAAAAGAAATGGGCAGGATGTTTATTATGGATCAGGTACAGGAGATGTCGGTATAGGAACGACTAATCCTGCAGTTAAGTTAGATGTTTTTGACCCAAGTACAACAGCTGCAAATACTATAGTTGCTCAAGCAATAAAAAATTATGTTGGTGGATCAGCTATGTTTAGAGTGGGTATGAACGCTGGTTCTACAACAGCCGATATAGAGATGAACTCAGGTGGAGCAGGTCCATTTAGATATGGCTCTTACGGTGAGATGAATATTGTAAACAATAGACCAAGTTCAAAAATAAACCTTGTAAACAACTCAAGTATAGCTGTTACAATAAATGATGACGGTTATGTGGGTATTGGAGATACTACTCCTACAGTACCTTTGGAAGTATCAAATACTTCCTCAACTTCTTTTACTTACCAAAGAACAGGAGTTAGCGCTAAAAAATGGGGGTTTCATTCAGATAATGACGCTACTTATTGGCAAAATGTAACTTCAGGTAATTTACTTTTTACTTTACAAAACGGGGGCAACGTAGGTATTAATACAACTCAACCGTCAGAAAAATTAGATGTTGATGGCAATGCAAGGGTAAGAAATTTAACAGCAGGTATAGTAACGTCAAGCGCTACAGGTGTATTATCTACAGGTGGTCCAACTCCAATGAATATGTCATTAGGGGAAAGCTATGCTGCTAACATTCGAGAAAAATACTATAGAACCAATAGAACAGTATATCCAAGTACAATAGGTTCTCAATTTGCTCAGTTAATTCAACAAGACTTACTTAATAGTATGTCTCTTATAATGTCTCCTGTAGCAACTCAGACGTCAGAAGTTTCTTCTGTAAGACCTGAAAATAACTCAGGGGATTTTTCTTTTACAAGAGCAACAAAAGCTTCAAGGGTTGCTTCAAGTGGTTACATAGTAAGACAAACTGAAAACTATATAAGATATAGTAATGAATTTAATAATTCATCTTATTGGACATTAGGAGATGCCACAGTTACTTGGGGTCAAGCTGATTACTTCGGTAAAAGTACAGCTTGGAAGTTACAAGACACTGCTTCAACAGCACAACATTTTGTTAGACAAACAACTGGCATAGGTGGTGTCGTTACGGTTTCAGTATATGCAAAAGCTGGTACAAAAAGTTTTTTATACCTTAGAGGTGTAGAGGGAACTACAAGTAAAGAAACATTTTTTAATTTATCCGCAGGAACTGTAGGTACTGTAGAAGGTATAACAGCTTCTATGGAAGTTATAGGTAATGGTTGGTATAGATGTTCTGCAAGTTTTGATCATAATCCTCCTTATGAATATTACTTTGGAGTTGCCGATGCAGATAATGTACCATCATACACAGGGGATGGAACAGGTAATATATATATTGTTAATGCTCAGATAGAAAGTGGGATAGGGGTAAGAGAATACAATGCAACTACCTCCTCTATGTTTTACGGAGGTGAAACAACAAATGTTCCAAGAATAGATTATAAAAATGGAGTACCTGAATTACTATTAGAAAAAACATCTACAAATGTAGTTTATTGTAGCGCTAAAATGGCTGGGCTTACTAACGTAACTCAATCATTTACTTTAAGTCCTGAAGGAATATTAAATGGAATAAAAATAAATGAGACTGCAACAAGTAATCAGCATTACGGTCACGTAAACTGTTCTGTAGTTTCAGGAACACAATATTTTCTTTCTTTTTATATTAAAAAAGGAACATCATCTTCTGTTACTATATATACGCAGAGCAACACTATAGGAAGTAACGTAACAGTTAATCTTAACAACGGAACAATTAGTGCAAATACAGATGCTTTTATAGAAGACGTAGGCGGTGGTTGGTATAGAGCAGGTTTTAAAACACCTGCCGCTACACAAACAGCAACGAGTATGGATATTTACTTACCCGTTTCAGATTTAAGTTCTTATGCTGGAGATGTAAATAATTATACTGAATACTACGGAATTCAATTAGAAACTGCACCTATTGTAACAAGTCACATCCCTACCTATGATGGGGCTGTCACAAGAAATAATGAAATAATATCTTTGAGTCATATGGCTACAAATACCATAGCTTCTAATGCAACTGCTGGAACACTTATGGTAGAATTTAGTAATAACTATACAAATGCAGGAGATACGCTACAATGGCACCAATCTCCAACTATAATAGGTAGAGGTTATTTCTATGTAAGACAAATAGGTTTTGCAGATACTTGGGGAGCGTCAGGTTTTTCAACGACAGATGGTGTTAATACAAAAGTAATATGGAGATTAAATAGTTTAACAAGTGGTAGTTTTTTTAAAGATGGAGTAAAAAGCGGTCAAACAGTTACAGGTACAGCTTGGGCGGATATAAATAAACTTGTTATAAGATCAGATTTTGGAACTATGAGAATTAGGAATATATTTATGTCTCCTACCGCTTTGACAGATGATCAATGTGTTAAGCTAACTACAATAAACGAATAGATGGAATATAAAAGCAATATATTAGAAAATCTACAGCCAGATTATATACAGCTAAACTCTAACGTTTATGCAGATGAATTAACTGGCAATGTAAGTATAGGCGAGGTACAATCCGCAACTTTTACTGATAAATTTATGGTAAAAGCTAAGGCTGGTAATGGTGTGAACCAGATAGTATTACAGCATTCAGGTAATGGAGTTCCTATTGTAGGTATAGGTCAAGAAAGTAGTCACGGTAGCTTACAGTTAAGATTGAATAGTGGATCTACTCAGGTAAGGCTTAGTGCTACTAATAGTAATTATATAATACCCAGTCTTGGTGTTGGTGGAGTTACTTCACCTAATGCAAAACTTCATATAGCAGGTGGATCTTCGGGTATGTTTTTATCTAATTTAGGAGATAATTCAGCTTACGATTCTATTAAAATGTCTTATACTGGGTACAACTCAGGAACTCCTGAATTTATATTTACCCAAACAAGTACACCTGGATCAGGAATTGCAAACACCTGGTATAGATTTAAAAACACAAATGGTGTAGATGGAACTAATCCTAATAATGTTGCAAATGTTACAATAGGTGGTAGATTAGGAATCGGAACAGATAATCCAAGTGGTAAAATAAATGTAATAGGCTCACACAATGGAGTTGGTATAAGAATATCAGGTGATGGTTCAGCAGGCACATATTATTATGGTTTTATGCACGATGGTACAAACCTTCAAGGTACTACTCAAACAAATTTAATATACACAGAAGGAACTGTTTTAGCGAATACTACAATTTCTGAATGGGCGAGTTTAAGGATAGCTAACCCAAATGTTACGGCTACAGGTGCTGTAATTACTAATAATTATGGTATATATCAAGCTAGTACTGCGCAAAAAAACTTTTTCGCCGGTAACGTAAATATTGGTGCGATAGGTACCGGTAAATTAAATGTGGCCGGTACTGTTATAGTTGGTAACTCAGGGACATCAAGATTTACAGATACAAGCGCTTTTCCTTTACAATTAAATAGAGGTTTAGATGTAGATGTATTTGGCGCTAATGGATGTCTTCTTGGACTTGGAAGTTTAAAAGGATCTACATATATAGACGGATCAAGAGTTTCTGGTGGATTAGCAGTTAATGGAACAGACGGTTTTTTTTCAATACAAACATTAGGAAGTGGTGTTTATAGTACCTCTATAAGCGTTAATTCTGTTCAAGCAGTAAAATTTGACGCTTATGACGGCGCAAATAAAACAGGCACTCCAACTTATTTATTAGGAACAGACGCCTCTGGAAATGTAGTTAAAACAAATTCTACGCCTGCGCCAATAACTTCACAAGCAGATTCATTGTATGACTTAATACCAAATGGAGCATTTACAACTACTTACGCATTTACCTCTACAGCAGGAACGTATTCTGAAGTTATGAAAGGAGATGATGTTATAACAGATACTGGAACTTACACAGTGCAAGCAGTTGTTAATGATTTTGCCGTTGGAGGAACACAATATGATGTAAAATATTCTGGAATTATGAGCTGGCACGCTGGTAGTACAAACGACACTGGACAAGGTACTGAATCTGAAATAGTGTTGCATCGAAACGGTCACGCTTCTAACCAAGGTATTATATACTTAAGAACAAGAGAAACAGCAAGTGCTGAAGGTAATGAATTAAAGCTTGAAATTATGTGTAACAGAACGTATAGCGCAGCTAGTAACGTAGTATTTAAATTTGTAAGATTAATATAATATGGCATCAAGAATAGATTATTCACAGAATAGAAAATTATATGTAGGCACTACATCTGAGTTGTCAGTTGCAGATGGCGGTGTTGTAGTAGACAACCAATTAATTCTTGGGGGTACAAGTTCTAGTTATATGTTAGATGTATTGTCAAGCGCTTCAATCGGAAGTAGAAACGTAGGGACTAACACTACTAATTTTGAAAACAAGTTAGTGGTTGCGGGTAAAAATAATTATTCTGACGGTACTACTTGGTATGGTGATTATGGACAAATATTATTAAGCTCTACTTCTAATATGACAGGTAGTGCGAGACAGTTTTTAATAACCAATGCCTTAGATAATAATAAGTTTGCAATTATCAGATCTGTTGATGCAACTACAAATCCAGTTACAAATTCAACAGGCACAGGGGTTAATAGTGGTACTGCTGATTTAGTTATAGATAATACAGGTAAGGTGGGTATTGGAGCAACATCTCCTTTAAGAAATCTTCACGTTGTAGGTAACTTTGCTGTTAATGCTGCAACTGATGAATACTATGGCGTTAATATAATGGGAGGCGAACAAGCTGATCCAAAAATAACAATAGGGGATTGGCATAATGCAGGATCTACACTTATGTGGGATAGCTCAGCAAGAACTTTAAGTATAGATACTCAATATAGCACAGGAGCAGGTACGTTTAAAGTTACTGGTAATGATGGAGCTTCTACATTTTTAAATATTTCAACTATAGGTAACGTTGGTATTAGTGACGGAACTAATAACGCTAAGTTAGGGGTAAGCGGGGGAGCTGTAAAAATTAAAAACATAGTAAGCAGTTCGCCAGATTCACAGTTAAGAAGAAATATAAACATTGCTTCATTTGCTAAAGGAGGAGCTACAGGCACTGGTAAATTAGTAATTGAGACTCCAGCAATGACCCAAGGAGCTATGGGTAAATTTAAAATTTCAGGATGGCAATATGATGAGTCTTGGGATTTAACAGTATCAGGTTACCTTAGAATTGGTATTAATAGAGGATGGCAACAAATAGGCGGGGCTATACTTACAGGTAATCCACCGTTTGATGTAGATGAAGTTAGGCTGTGTTATAATAGTACTACAAATATTTTTTACATAATATTAGGTACTGATACTACTTTTTGGGATTACTACACAAGTGTTGTTATAGACGCAGATAGTATTTATTTAGATACTATACCTACAACTGGGTGGGATATGGAAATAACAACTTCTGACCCATCGGGATTAACCGACGATGTTACTTTAACAGGCATAGCAGAATATGGAAGTTCTAACGCTATAATTCCTGGATCAGTAGCTATTGGATCTTATAGTACAAACGGTAGACTTAATGTTACAGATGGTGATGCTGAAATGATTTTTGGCTCTGCATCAAGTGCAAGACCTTGGTTAAGACTAAAACATAACATTGCTCCTGCTGATGGGGAAGAGGTTGGTCTTCAAGATTTTAACGCATTCAATGATGCAGATCAAGACACAAGATATGCTATTTGGACAGCTAAAGCAGAAGATGTAACAGACGGAAGTGAAGACGGTTCACTTACTTTAATGACAATGGAGGACGGTACGTTAACAAATACTTTAACTGGACGTAGTGGAAAAGTTGGTATTAATACCACTAATCCTGCAAACGCATTAACCGTTAATGGAGATATAGGATATGTTGGTGTTATTGGTCAAGGAAATATCTATGGTAACACAGGCAATTCTTCTTATGCTAATATGCAGTTATACAATCCTTCAACTGGTTTTTCTACTTTTAACAATCAGTCTTATGGTTATTACTTTTTAACAGGTGGAGGTACTAAAGTAACTATTCTTAATAACGGTAATTTAGGAATTAATACGACTAACCCAATTTACAAACTAAGTGTATCAGGTGGTATAGAAGCTGGTGGCTTAGTTACATATTCAAAAGCAGCAGGAAGTTTAAGTACAACAGGATACGCTGTCGCTGGGTTAACAACTGGATTTAATGGTGCTTCTGCAGGATTTGAATTTAAATGTTATGGAAGTACGGGTAAATATCAAAGAATAGTATATAGTTGTTTTGGTGATGGAACAACTTGGCGACCTAGAAAAGTTATAGATGAGGGTACTAATGATTTAGATGTAAGTGCTTCAGCTGATGGCACTACAATTACATTTACATTTAAAGCAAGATCTTCAACTCAAAGTTATAGTCCAAGAGTTGTAGTACAAGCAACTGGTCACTCAATTAATTCAACTTACGCATAAAATATGGCACAAATAAAAAAAATAAGCACAGAGCTTCAAATATTAGATAAATTTTTAGATACAAGTGGAGATGCGGGTTTGTCAGGACAAGTTTTAAGTTCGACAGGCACTGGTGTAAATTGGTTTTCAGGTTTTAGTTCAGTATATTCTGTAGGAGCAGTAGGAAGTGGTGCTGCTTGGAGAAATATGGGGACGTTTACGGCAGCTCAAGGCGGTCAAAGTATTTTTATAAAAATTGTATCTAACAATGGCTATAACGCAAGTATAAGTCAAAACTATGAGGTATATCTAAGATTTAAAACATCTAATGGTGGTAGTACTGATGCAAATGGTTTTGCTGCTGATAGTAGTTTTTATACTACTGGTCCAAGTGGTTCTTTAGGTGGTGGTAACATAAAATGGGTAGGAAATGCAGCAGGCACTTCTGCAACAGCTTATACTTTATATGTACTTTTTCCTCAATTTACTGGAAATGGTAGTTTTTATGTTGTTGAAAATTCAGCTGGTACTTGGACTAACAGCGGAGCAACAGCTACAGATCCTGGGGCTGCCAGTTCTACTGTATTAATACCACCAGAACAATTTAGAGTTGGATCAACTGATTTTGTTGTAAATGGCGGCGGAGGTGATGCTTACTTTGCAAATAGTAAAGTGGGTATTGGAAATAGCGCTCCTCAATCAAAACTACATATAGAAACAGGTAGTGGAGGTACTTACATTCCAAACTCAAATCACGATGATGTGACTATTGAAGGTAGTGGAAATATTGGGTTACAATTATTTAGCCCTAATACTACTTA
>Ga0208643_1000066_pt1 | contig 62029 bp, 47 predicted proteins | sample VirMetDEL_Nov_12_FD_184516 | JGI IMG/M metagenome (GOLD analysis project Ga0208643, IMG submission 184516) | Aqueous microbial communities from the Delaware River and Bay under freshwater to marine salinity gradient to study organic matter... | ecosystem: Environmental > Aquatic > Marine >...
TATTAATATAAAGAGGTGGGTAAATGATAAAGATTAATGAAAAATTAAATGTTTTGCATGATAATAACGGAGTCTTTTCCGATTTAAGCAATGACTTATCAAGCTTTCAAAGGGACGAGGCTCAAATCGAATTCACTTCAAATGAAGATAAAATATATATAGGTTTTTATAAGCCTATTAATGTTTTTTATGTTGAATTTAATAATCCTAATATTAATGCGACAAGTTTAAGCCTTAATTATTTTAATGGTTCAAGCTTTACTGAGGCCACCGGTTTTAATGATGATACAAAAGGATTCACTAGAAGCGGTTTTATTAACTTTGAACGAAATCTTTTAAATGAAGAATCAACTACTGTAAACGGAGTTGAGAAATTTTGGTATGAACTAGACTTTTCAAGTAGTACTTCAATCATGGATATAATCGGTTTAAATATTGTTTTCTCTGACGATCAAGATCTTAAAAGAGAACTTTACGAAGTGGACAAATATCTTCCAATGGGATCTGGTTCGCATATTTTATCCCACGTTTCAGCTAGGGACGAAATTATTCAAACTTTGAACATCATAGGCAAGGAAAAAATAAATGTTGAGACAGGTTGGGGACAAGATATTACGGCCTTCGATTTAATGGAAATTTCAGAGGTAAAGCTTGCAAGTACTTATTTAGTATTATCTAAAATTATGTTTTCAGCATCGGACAGCACCGAGGACGTTTACTCTCAGAAATCATCTAGGTATGAAACTTTGGCCATGAATATAGTTAATTCTACTAGATTAAATGTTGATTTAAATGATGATGGAAATAAAAGTCCAATAGAAGCTGATGTTTCTTTTGGTGGGGAGATTAAGAGAAAATGAGTGTTTCATCTATTTTAAATTCACTGCAATTGCAAATCGCTGACACTCTCGGGGCTACTTGGAGAGAATTAGATTATATATATGACTTGGAGGCAAATAACTCCAAAAACATTGATAATCGTTTTGGCGTTGGTACTTTGAGCGGATCATCAGTAAGTGGAGTCAATAAAGCATTAACTATGGACTTCAATTTTTTTGTTGTATTGACAAAAAGTTTCGTTAATAGGTCGAGTGAGGAAAATCAAAGAACTAACCTTTCAGAGATTTATGACCTTTTCGAGCTGATTAATGCTGAAATTTTCCAAAAGAAACTAAATAATGCTAATATTTTATTAGTGAGTGATTTAGAATATAATGATCCGGAAGTGATAGACAGTAATGGAATATCAGTGAAGGTTAATTTTACAATAAAGTATAGAAATCAAACAACGTAACAAGGACGTGAAAAATGGCTATAGGCGTAGTATCAAATGAATCGACAATTGCATTAAAAGAAGAAGTGACTGAGGCTTACAATGCCCCGACAGGCTCAACGGATTACGTTGAGGTTTTGAGCGACTCTTTAGAATTCAATAAAACTAGGGAAGAATTGACTAGGAGTACACTCGGAGGGACTACCGAGCAAGAAGCTTCAAGGGTTGGAGTTGCTGAAGCATCAGGGACTTTAGGCGTTGAGCTTAAGGCAAGTTCTACGGAGGGCGATACTCCACAAAGTTTAGATGTTCTTTTAAAATCTTTATTAGGTGGAAAAAGGCAAATTACCACAGATCAAACAAGCGATAATACAACTCATACAAGTACAGTGATTTATTTTGCCGATACTACAGATTTTAATGTTGGTGATATTGTTCTTGTAAAAGAGGCAGGGGCTTTTGAGTGTAGGCCGATTGCATCAGTCGAAACAAATACAAGCATCACATTAGCTTTTCCACTAGAAGGAGGAGCGCCGTCAAATAGCGTTGTTGTTGGTCAGGTTACTATGTATTACTCAGATACAGCAAACGCGATAAAATTTAGCGCCGAGCATAATATGGGATCTGGAGCAATTAAGCAAAAAGTTAGAGGTTTAAGAACTACAAGCGGAAATATTGAAGGTTGGACAGTAGGACAATTACCGCAAATGTCTTTTGGATTACAAGGTTTAGATATTGTAAGAGTTGACGAGGACGCAAGTTTTTCTCCGGACTTTTCAGCGGACGGATTACCTCCAGTTACTCTTTCAGCTTGTGTCTGGTTAAGTGGATCAAAGTTAGCTTATACAGAGGCAAGTTTATCAATCGAGAATACTGTTAATTACATTCAAGATGCTTGCGATGCTGATGGCCGTATTTCTTCAAGAATTACAGATCAAAATACAACTTTTAGTTTTAACCCTTATTTACTAGACAATGATACAACTGCGACTTGGGATAAATTTAACTCAAATACAGATGTTTCGGTTTTCGGATATGCTTATAATCCTTCAGGCGTTGCCGGAGAATTTAGCGAGGTTGTTGCTTATTGGTTGCCACAGGGGAAAATTACAGCAACTCCAGTTTCAGACGTTGACGGAATAATTGCAGAATCAGTAGAAATAAAGTGTCATAAAAATCTTGGATCTGATTCAGTATTTTTAGGATTTATCTAAAAAAATAATTCTACTCCTCAAAGTAGATCTATAAAAATTCCTTTTGGCCTCGATAAACTAGAAATTTGTCGGGGCTTTCTTTTTTATGTAGGATCTTTAAAAGGAGAATTTATGGCTAAAATATTGAGGTTATCAGACAGGATCAAGTTGACTATTGGTGATGTAGTTTTCACAATTGCACCATTAAACCACTTTCAGAAAATAGAGCTTTCGAATTGCACTACAATCAGAAATGGAGAAGATCATTATGATCTTTTAAAAGCTCAATCTTTATATTTGAAATTTGCAGTAAAAAATGTTGAGGGGCTAGAATGTTTTGACGGCGAGGAATATAAACTCGAGTTTCAAAATGATGAATTGACAGATAATTGCGTTAGCGAGCTTTTAAGTTTAGAGCAAAGAGGCAAATTAACGACGGCAGCTTGGCAGTTATTAAGCGGAATTCAAGAATTATCAGATCCTATTACTGGAGAGAAATTAAATGGCGTTTCTTTAGAGGTTGTTTCTAAGGGAAAGTAATAACCTCGACAGGTACGAAATGCACAGTCGTAATGTACCTAATCGAGTGTATTAAGTCTATTTCTTCACTATCTGACAAAGACTATGCGGAAATTTGCAGCACGTTTATAACGCTTACAGAGCCTAAGTATAGATGTACAGATTGCAAGAAAAAATACAGCTCAGATAAAGTTAAATGGCCTAAACATAGAGAGCACATGGCTTGCAATTACTATGCGTCAAAATCTCGACACTTTTATTTACCTAGTGCAAATAACACAGGGAATCCAAGAATTAACTATAAAAAGTGTATAGGTAACGAGTATAATGGTTTTTGGGCTAGTCTTATTAATTATTTCCCTAAATATGACAAAGGCCTCTTACCTTTTGATGGTTCAATAATGGATCAACCGGCTAAATTTGTAGAAGCCATGGGATTAGTGCATAATTTAATAATAGAAAAAGACAACGAGCGCGAACAAAAAGCGAGAAAAAATGGCAGAAAATAAGGTAAGTGTTGAAATAACTATCGAGGAAAAAGAAGCGCTCAAAGCTTTAAAAAACCTCTCCAAAGGCGTTGAAAGCTTTTCAAAAGATACAGCAGATACAGTCAAAAAATCAGATCAAGCCTTTTCTAGTTTTAAGGGAAATTTAGCGGCACTTGCAACAAGTGGAGCAATCAAAGCGATCGGAGCAGGTTTAGCAAATCTTGCAATTGGATCTTTTGAGGCTGCAGCGGCAACTGAAAAAATAAAAACACAATTAGAAGTATTAACCGGATCACAAGAAAAGGCAGCAAATCTTTACGCTGAATTAACGGCCTACAGTGCCGGAACTCCTTTTCAATTACAAGGGATCTCAGAGGCGGCGGCACAGTTAGTGTCTTTTGGTTTTGAAGCTAATACTGTAAATGAAAGGATCCAAAAAATCGGCGAGGTAGCTGCCGGATCAAGTTCAGACTTAAAAGAAGTAGCTTTAATTTACGGACAAGTTTCAGCAGCCGGAAAATTAACCGGTGAAAGATTATTACAATTTCAAGAAAGAGCTATTCCAATAGGGCCAGCACTAGCGAAATCTTTAGGCGTTGCGGAATCAAAAGTTAAAGATCTAGTATCATCTGGCGTTGTTGGTTTTGATGAATTCGAAACAGCCTTTAATTCACTATCTGAAGCCGGTGGGATATTCGAGGGAGCAGTCGGGAAGCAAGCAAAAACTTTAAACGGAGCAATCTCAACATTAAAAGATAATTTCTTTTTATTACAATCAGAAATTGGAAGCGCCTTTTCTCCAAGTTTAATAAATGGAGCGACAGTAATAACGGAATCTCTTCAAGAATTAACAAAAGTTTTAGTTGATAACAAGGACACGTTAACAGCCGGAATAGGATTTATTGCCGATTACATTGGAGTATATTCCAGAATGGCCGGATCATTAGCGGAAATAGAAACTCCACTGCAAACAATAGACAAACAAATTGCAAGCTTTATAGATAAACAGCAAGCGGCAGCAAAGGGAGCTGAAGAGGCAACTAAATCTCTGGGTGGCTTTCTAGGTATATTTGATAAAGACGCAAATTTCACAATAAAACAAGCCGGAATAAATATTGAAGTATTAGAGGGTAAAATTAAATCATTGCTAGAACAAAGGAAAAAGATAGCAAGTGAAAGTACTCCAGATAAATCTGGCGAGGAAGATCCAAGGCTTAAAAGAATAAGGCTAGCAAATGAACAAATATTAGCGGAAAGGCTTTCGTTTCAATCTCAATTAGACACTTTAAATGCAGATCAAAGAGCAAAAGAAGAGGAATTAACAATTGCTGATATTGATCTAGGAAGTGAACAGAGAATAGAAGCTCTAAATAGATTACAAGTTTTTAATGATTCTAAAGCAGATATAGAGTTAAAATCAGCACTTGAAAAGAATAAAGGAATTTTTGATCTTGAATCAAGATCTTTGGCAGATCAAGCAGCCTTTGCGAAAAACGAAATTGCAATAACTCAAAATAGATCAAAAACAAAACAACAAATAAGAGCTTTGGAGATAAGGGACGAACAAGCATTTTTTGCAAGTGCAATATCTTTATCAAATAATAAAAATAAAGAATTAGCGGCAATTGGAAAAGCAGCCGGAATTTTACAAATTGCAATCGCAACACCTCCGGCAATCGCATCATCATTTAATTTTGGTTCGAGAATCGGTGGGCCTGTACTCGGTGGTATTTTTGCAGGAATCGCAGCGACAGCACAGGCAGCGCAAGCGGCACAAATGGCATCATTCGCGACGGGTGGTGTTGTTGGTGGTTTTTCTGGAGCTACTCTTGGAAATGATGATACGACGGTTAACGCTAGAAATGGAGAAATGTTTTTAAACGCCTCTCAACAAAGAACTTTGTTTGATCTTGCTAACTCTAAAGGTGGGGGATCTAATAACTCTGGGCTAGCAGAATCAATAAGCGAATTGGCAAATAGACCGATCGTAATTGAAATTGATTCAAGGGAAATAGCGGTCGCAATGAGAGAACAACAAAAAGAAGGATTTACAGCATGATAAAATTTCTAGCAAATAACTTTGTGGATTCGGCACTTATTACCGCTACAAGTGAGAACGCTCAATATCCAATTTCAAATATAAATGATGATAGAAGAACTAAAACGTATAGATCTTTAAGTGATAGTGATAGCTTAATCTTTGATCTAGGCATGATCGAAGCAGTGGATTCATTCGCAATTGTTTCTAACTGGCAAAATGGTTTTGGTGTAACTTCATTAACTTTAGAGGCTAATGGAAGTACAGATTTTACGAGTCCGGCCTTCACAACAACAATTGAACTAGATTCTACTTATGGAATAGGTATAAAAGAATTTACAGAACAAAGTTATAGATATTGGAGATTAGTCTGTACTTCGACTTTAGGATATTGCGAGCTCGCGAATATGTTTATTGGAAAATCTGATAAAATATTAACTAATGGCGTGGGCTACAATTGGGCTTTCACCAATAAAGATCTTAAAAATGTATCGACGAATAGATATGGCCAAGAGTTTATTGACTATAAAACGACTAGAAAAGAACTAACAAACGTCACTTATTCAATAATGGACTCAACGGAAATGGATATTTTACAAAATGCTTACGATAATGTCACAACAGTTAAGCCTTGTTTTATTTACTTCCCTCTTGAGGTTGATGGAATTGTATCAAATGATAATAGGTATAATGGTATGTATAGATTTATTTCGCCATTATTAGTTGAAAATGTTAATTCCGGATATTTTAACACTTCACTAGCATTAAGAGAGTGCAAATAATGAGTGTTTTTGTATCAGAATCATTAAAAACAACATTAAAGCAAGAAATTGAATTCGTACCATATAGAAACTGTACGATCTCAGCAATAAAAATAAAAATATCAATGATTGGAGCTCCACTTGGGACATTTACCCTATCTTTTAAAAAAGGTGATAACGTAATTGCATCGAAATCATTTACAAGTGCAGATATTAAGAGCGATCTGTCAACTACAGACAATAATGCTTGGATATGGAAAGCGTTAAATTTTAATGATTTTACGATTAAGGCCGGATTATATACACTAGAACTAACAGCAGCGGATTACACTCAAAGCGAATCAAATCAGATCGGTTGGATAAGAGACTATGAAAGCGTTTTTAATGAAAGATCAGAAATATCACAAGAAAGATTAGAAACTCCATTTTGCTTTAGAATATATGAACTTTTAAGACAGGACTTAATAAAATGACAACTAGAATACTAAATTTTTCAGATGGTTTTTCAAGCGTATCTCCTCCGGTTGGATCTGACTTGCCAAGTGTTTCCATAAGAACACTCCAGACAATAACAGAATCGGGAACTATAGAAATGTTTGCTGACAACTCTCAACTGTTTAAACTTGCCGGATCTGGAGGGCCAGTAATTTGCTCTCTAACGCCTTTTGATTCTAACGCGAACAATGGAGCATTAATAATTTTACAAGGGACTAGCGACACGAACACAGTAGAAATAAAGCACAATGATGCTCAATACGGTTGTGTTTTAAATGGTGATGCAATTCTTGGAGAGTACGACAAATTAACATTAACTTATGATTCATCAATTGAAAGATATGTTGAATCAAGTAGGAATTTTTAATATGAAACAATTAATAATCGTAATAGGTTTTTTATTCTTGATTAATATATGCTTTGGAGCTGATACGGTTTTAAATGCTGAAAAAATAACATCAAAAAAATCTAATCAAAATATAGAAATTGCTCCGACAGGGACAGGATCAGTAATTTTAAAAGATTATTCTGGGCTTTTATCAGCATCAACCGGAACGATTTCGCAAATAGCTGACGGAACGGAAGGGCAAGTCTTATCAATTGTCGGAGGATCTAAAGCATGGGCCACAGCCGGAGCAACAAACGACAAATACGAATACAAAGTATATTCGGGAGCGAATTTTTCAACAACAGGACAAATAACAGCATTAACTTTTACCGGATTGAATACAAGCAAATTTTACACAATAACTTATTCAGTCCATTTTTTACAAACAAGTTTCACAACAACAATAAGAAAAAAGGCAAAAGTTGCACTTTTAACAGCGTTGGGAGCTGAGATAACTGGAAGTGCTACGGAGTTCGACATAAGTCAGCAAGATAACTTTCAAATGACTTTGGTTAAGTCATTCACATTTAAACCGGCCGTGACTCAGGTTTCAGTCAGTCTAATCTCGAAAACAAATGTTGAAATTGTCGGATCAAGAGCTCACGCAACTATAATTGAGCACAATTCAATGGAAGTAACAACGGACTTTTAAGGGATAAAAAATGGAAAATAAAGATTTAGCATCAAATATATTCAAGGGAATTGCATCGATATTAATGGCGGTATGCCTTTTTATTTTAAGCAGTTTTGGAAATTCCCTAGATCACATGCAATTTAGTGTCAATAAATTAAATATTTCATTAGCATCAATGAGCGAGAAACTAATATCACATACTTTTAGATATAATTTACTGGATCAAAAAATAAGAATTTTAGAGATAAAACAAGATGAAAGATTGATAGATAGATGGACTAAAACAGATCATAATCGCTTTGAATTAAAAATTAAAGAAGAATTAGAAAGATTGAAGTTAGATATAAAACAAAAAAACAAAATAAGGTAAAAATGGCGACTTTTGAAAGTTTATCAAAAAACACTATAAAGAATGATATTATCCTTTGTCATGTTGAGCCCAAACAAAGGTTAGTTTCTTTTGATCTTGTTAGTGGAGCTATATATAAAAAAACAGTGTCTCATTTTGTTTCTACAGTGTCTCAAAATGGAGTTAATCTAGCAGAATACGAAAATGAAACATTGATTCCAGGAACGTACTTCTATAATCCTAATACCAATGAATTATTTGTCAGAATGAGCGACGATTCAGAGCCAAAAACAAACAGAGTCATTTTATCTTATAGAATGTTTTACTCCACAGCATCGATTGACTTGCCTAATGATTTAGAAAACGGATCGGAAGTTAATTATGACGGACGTTTAAAATCGAACTCTCCAATAAAAAAAGAATTGGACGAGGAGCAAGTCGGAATTGTTGTTGAGGCTAATACAACATTGACACTTGAGAACACTGATTATTATTTTGATAGGATATTCGATGTTTTAGTCTGGGAAAATGCAGTCGTAAAATTGTGGGTATGGAACGAAAAACTTCCAATGAGTGAAAAAAGAAAGATCTTCGAGGGTACAGTTAAAAATAAAACTTTTTCAGCTTCAAGAGTAGGTCTAAGGTGTAAAGATTCAACTTATACGCTTAGAGTAAATGTTCAATCTGAAAACTTTTCATCAGATGATGGGAGCGTTGCAGATAATTATCTAAACAAACCGAAGCGCAAAATATTCGGAAGAGTAAAGCAACTACAGTGTACTCCAGTAGATAATATTTTAGATGGCTATCCCTTAACTGGTACTATAACAGCCTTCAACACTGGAGATCCAGAGGCTATAGGAATAGGAACTAATTTTTTATTAGAAGCCTCTCAAGGTGACGAGATAATTCTAAATAAAAACGGAGTCGAATACAGGGCAACAATAGAAAATGTTACTGATAACGAAACTTTAGTTTTAGATGATAATTTTCCGGTATCTTTTCAAAATGAATCCTTAACTTTAAAACCTAGAATCGATTACAGAAAAAAGAATCGGAATTGGCATATTGCTGGCCACAAACTGACCGAGCCTTCAACAACAATTACAGAAATATTACAAAATAATAGGTTTAATGTTGCAGATCCATCGCAATTTGTTGCGACAGATAGAATAAATGTAAATGGCCTAGAAAGTAGAATATTGAGAGTCAGTGGAAGCACTATTGTCCTTAGATCTAACTTGCAAGGAAGCAAACCAGAAATCGGCGATGTTGTTACGAAGAATTCAGTCTCACAAGTTTTTATTGATGGCGTTGAGGCTTTCACTCCAAGAGACTATACAGTTTCGAACACTGACACTAATGCGATCCTGAACATATCAGAAGATTTTGAAAAAAATGTTGCTCCAATAATACCTTTTGAATCTAGCTTGATTTTCACATCGGGATCAAATGTAATTGGAGTTTTTTCTGGAGATCCTACAGGCGAAATAAGTGCTAGGGATTGGATTCAATCTCCAGACGAGGGGAATCCAGATTTTTATGAAGTTCTTTCAGTTACAGAAACGGAAGTTAGAATAAGAGAAAATTATCCATCTAGTTCAATAACTGGAGTAGGTAAATATAAAAATCCGAACATAATCAAGGACGGATCAATTGTAACTGTAAATTGTCTAGGCATGGAAAAAAACGGAACTTGGATAAAAACAGCTCCAGAGGCAATAAAAGAATTGATTTCTAGTGATGCAGGATTAACAAATATAAATGAGCAATCTTTTATAGATGCCTCTTTAGATGCTCCGGCTCTTTGTTCTATAGCACTTCCAAGAAGAATAGGACAAGACAACAGCACAATAAAGAAAGCCATTGAATTGCTCAATATAAGCGTTTTAGGCTCACTAATAATGGATAGCAATTACGATTTTAAATATTTTGCCTTAACAAGTGATATTCCCACAGGACTTGAAGCAATAAAGGACGATGATTTAAGGGGAGATCCTGTCATTGATTCGAAAAACGAAATTGTTAAGTCAATTCACGCTAAATATAGATACTTTGTTGATAAATTCACAGCAAGTGAAAGTTTTGAGTTATACGAATTCGATAATCAGTTTGTCAGTGATATGATAGGCGTTATTTCTAGTCGAGAAATTGATATTCATTTATTTAATAGTGTTGATGTTGAGGAAATAGCAGAAAGATATTCTCTTTATAACTCGCTAAGTCAATCAACGGTTAAAATCAAAGGTGGTCAGGACTTGGCATTGAAAGAATTGAACAGTAAAATTTATCTAAAGCTAGACAGATTATATGATCGTTTTGGAAATGGAGATAATCAAAAAATAGGGATTATTAACAAGATAACAAATAATTTAGAAAATGTTACTTTGGAGATAAACGACTTGGGAAATTCTTTTAATAGAGTTGCAGTAATTTGCGAAGATGATGCAAGCGATTATTCAATTGCAACAAATGAAGAAAAAATAATAAATTCATATATAGTTGATGATGATGCGCTCACTCCAGATGTTAGCGATGATTCACAAATATATAACAACTTAATAGGATAAAACATGGCCTTTGAATCGATTCCAGATAGTTTAATCAGTGTAGGAAAAGCAGTAAAGAAAAGACTTTTTCAAATAACTAAAGATAATTTTGACGATCACGAAACAAGAATAAATGGCCTTGAAGGTGGGGCCGGAAAAGTCGAGGTTTTTAACTTTGAGTTAATGGGTTATATCAATGACTATCTAGCCGAGGAGCTAGTACAAGTCGGAACTTTTAGAGCGCCATCAGATCTTATCTTAACAGAATGTAAAATAACATTACTAAATGGATCATCAAGTCCAACGTCAACCGCTGACGGAGCTTTAAAAATAGATCTTCAAAAATCAACAGATAACGGCGTTAACTGGTTCACTCTTTTGGCAATTCAACCGGAAATCGCTGACGGAACAAATGCCACAGGATCGGAATCTCCAAACGTAACCTTTTTAACTGGAGGCGAGGACGTTCTCCAAGATGAATTGTTAAGAGTTAATATAACATCGAAGAAAGACACTCAAGGTTCTTTTTTAATTACAGTTTATGGCGACATAGCTTAAAGGAAATATCATGGCCGGAAATTTTTATTTACCATCTAAACCATCTTCACTAGTTCAACATACAATTAGTACATCAGGAACTTACACTTGGACAGCTCCGGACGCTACAGGACTAGGCGATCCATACGCAATAACTATGGACGCATGGGGCGGCGGCGGTGGTGGTTCTTTTGATAATGTTGCCGGTTTTGGTGGCGGCGGTGGCGGCGGTGGCGCTTACTTTAAAGCAAGTATTACAGTCGTACCCACTCAAACATATACTATAAAAGTTGGATCTGGAGGGACTGAGGAAGTTCCAGGGACTTACTCAGGGATAGAAATCGGGACAGGTTACGCAAGAGCAGGGGGAGGCGTTAACGGAACGACTACAGCCGGAGGCGCTGCCGGAGCTTTTACAACTGCAAATGATACAAATATTACAGTCGTAACTACAGGATCAATAAGCGGTGGGGCCGGTGGAAAAAATGCCAATGGTGGAAATGTTGCCGCGATCCTTGATGAATCAGGCGGTACCGGTGGATTATGGAGTGCCGGTGGTGGTGGTGGTGGTGCATCGGCAAGCGCTGACGGTGGCTCGGGCTTTGGCGGCGGTGGTGGTGGCGGTGGCTATCTAACCGGTGGCCAAGTAGTTTCAAGCGTTGCCGGATCGGGTGGGCGTGGGCACTTAACTTTTAATTTTCTTGTAACAGCTACAGGAGCAGAGGGATCGGAACCGGCTTAATATGAACTTACACTTTAAACACAAAGAAGATGAAAAAATGTTTTTGACACTTCATTTAACATTAATAATGATTTATGCGGATCTGGCGAATTATGCAAAAGAAAAACATGATATTGATATTGTTATCACTAGCACAGTTTCAAATAATAAAATTGATAAGAAATTAAATCGTGTATCTGATGCTCACCAATTGCATATTGCACTAGATTGGAGAACAAAAGGAATAGATCCTTTTATTGTTTCAGACATAATAAATTATATTAATTCAAAAGAAGAATATAAAAAATATCATTATTTATCAAATAGCGGAGTTAAAAGGCTCGCTTTTTGGCATACTAACGGAAATGGGCCGCATTGCCATTTACAAATACATAAAAAATACGGAATATTAAAGAAGAAAAAGAAAAGGCTTGCTTTTTTTCACTAGGGGCAAGCCTCGTTCTCTCCATAGTCGGAGTCCAAGGACGGACTTCGACACTTTAAACTATAATCATTAAAATTTAAAGTTCATTTTCTAAATATTGTTTTATTATTTTTATTGCGTTTGTACTTCCAACAACAACGGCAGCATAATGACCTTGATCGTTCATAAATTCTATGAATTCTTTTTGTTCTTTTGTTGGTTTGCCTTTGCTTGCTTTTAATTCTATCCAAAGGCCATAATATTTCCCATTATTCCAAGGGAGGCAAATGTCAGAAATGCCTTTTTTATTTCCGGATCTCTTGGCTTTTTTTGCTTGCCCTATCGTTAACCTAATACCGTTTAAAGTTGAAAACATGAAATTCAATTGGGGGTATTTCCCTTTCATAAATTTAGACCATTCGAAAATAATACATTGCTCTTCGTGTTCACTGTTCATTGATGATGCTCCATTAATTCTTTTTTATTATAAGCATTATGAAGCATGAAAATCATATTATTTATAAAATTTTGGGGAGGTTTATTTCCTGTTTTTTCGATATATGCGTAACAAATTATTGAAACCTCTTTTGATATAAACTCAGTTAATTTCTGATTATCCGGTTCTTTTTCCGGTTTTGGGGGAAATGTATAAAGTTCGGGATCTTTCATATAACAAGTGTATCTAATAATTATATCGATACAAGTCGAAACATATCAAAAGTCTATTAAACTAAAGAAAATAATAATGTTAATGTATATATATATTACAACCGATAAGTCTCTATAACAAAAGGGGGCTATTATGAATGATGAAATTAAGAAAAAAACACTAGAATTAATAAATTTGCTTAGATCTGAATATTTAAAAAGCAATAGTTCAGAAATATTAAAAGCATCGCACGAAGTAAAGAAATCTATTGATGGGCTTGGCTTTTCATTAAAAAGAGAAGAGTTAAAAAAGATCGATAATCTATGTTTTGCTTGCGAAGGAACTGGAGAAAATAACGGAAAATATTGTAATTCTTGCGATGCCACTGGAGTATTTCAAGAAAATATAATTCAACTTGTAGATCTATAGGAATAGAAAAGGGAAAAAAATGAAAAACAGATTAATTTCAAATGTGAGTGATGAAACTTGGAAAACAATTAAAGTAATTGCAGCGAAAAAAGAATTGAAAGTTTCAGAAGTTTTAGAATTTTTAATTTATGTTTATGAAGAAACGGAAAAACAAAAAGGGAAAAAATAATTATGTTTACAGCAATAGATATAGATTTCATCAAAGAAATAGGAACTGATATAAAATTCGATTCTTTATATGTCAGAATTCTTGGTCGCTACTCTGGAAAGCCTAAAGAATTCTCTTATAATTTTACTATTCATAGGGACGTTTCTCACTCTGATATTTCAGATATAATTGAGATTTTAAATCCTCAAGTTTTTAATGAAATAGAAACTGAAGTAAGCGAAAAAGTTAGTGAATATATATTAGAAACTATCAACGATAAATACGAGGAATAAAAATGTTTATTAAACTAGAAAAAGGGCCTGAGTTAAAAAGAAAAATGAAGCAATGGAGAATTCTCTCTAATACACTAGAGCGAGCTCAAAAAACAAATGATTTTTCAAGAATCGATGAATTATTAAAACTCCAAAGAGAAGATCAAGCGGAATATAATAATTACATGGATTCTTTACCTCAAAAATTTAATTCTAGTTATACAAAAATTCAATATGTAAAAGATCAAATGAATATAAGAAAATTTTACACTAAATGGCAAAGAGAAGATTTTTATGACTCAAAGGGAAGTATAAGAAGATGCAAACAATTTGAAAAAAGAGAAGGGCTGATTCCTTTCATGGAAATTGAGCAAAAAGAAAAGAAATCAAAAGAAATGGAAAGACTAAACTTATTGGGATCATCGAGATCTTAAAAAACAAAGGGATTTAAAAATGAAAAATCAAAATGAAATTACAGAAATCGAATTAGAAAATGACTCTGAGGTTGTTAAATCAGAGCCGGTTAATGTTCAAGGCGCATTAATAGAATTAGCTGGCCGTAAAGATATTGACACGACAAAATTAAAAGAATTAATTGAGTTACAAGAGCGCATGGAAGCAAAACAAGCCGAAAAAGAATTAAATAATGCTATGGCAAATTTTCAATCAGATTGCCCGAACATTGTTCAAACCAAAAGAGGACATACAAACGAATATGCACCACTGGAGGAAATTGTAAGGGTAATTAAGCCCATTTTATCAAAATACGGCTTATCGTATACATTCAATACAAAACGCGTTGATAACTCTTATTCGGAGCTAGAAACGACTATTAAGCATAGATCTGGAGCGAGCTTTTCAAGTTATTATGAATTCGTTTCACTTGATAGTGGGGGCAAAATGAATGATTCTCAGAGGAAAAAATCAGCTCTAACCTATGCAAGACGCGCAGGACTTGAAGCGGCTCTTGGAATAGCCACTGTAAACGCCGATGATGATGCAAAGACGGCAATTGATAAGCCTATCACTGGAGATCAAATAGAAACAATAAAAGACTTGATGAAATCGACGGATACAACTCAAGAGCAATTTTTTAAATATATGAGAATCGAAAAACTAGAAAATATTTCTGAACTTGATGGAAAAAAAGCAATTACAGCATTAAAGGCAAAAAGATCGGCGTTAATCTCAAAAGATAAGGTTTAATCATGTATAAAATAATAAAATGTGAACAAGGAACGGATCTCTGGTTAAAAACCAGAGCTCCATTAATAACGGCCAGCGAATTCGCAAAAGTTACGACTCCGGCACAATGCAAGAGATCGACTTCTTTAAATACTTTAATTAATAAAAAAGTAGCGGTTAAATTAACTGGAATGGTTGAGGAGACTTTTAAAAGCGAAGCCATGCAATATGGAAATGATACCGAGGACGAAGCTCTTGAGTTTTTAAATTTTACTTATGGCCACAATTTCGAAAAAGTCGGATTTCTTAAAAGCTTAGAAATTCCCTGCGGTGGTTCTCCAGATGCGATTGATTTTGAAAATAAAATAGGCGCTGAAATAAAATGTCCAATAAATAGCACTCAAGTCGAATATTTATTAAATGGTAAAATTCCTAATATTTATTCATCACAAGTTCAAGGCCTGATGATGATAACTGGATTTAATTCATGGATCTTTTTATCTTACTCGGAGCATTTAAAACCGTTTTATATAAAAGTTGATAGAAATGAAAAATACATCGAAGCTTTAAAAAACGATCTTATTTATGCCGGATCAGAAATAAAAAGCAGATATGAACAGTTAAAAGATTAAATATTCCTTATGTATCACGCTTTTTTATCCTTTTCTGATATTTTCGCGTGATACAAATAGGGCTATTTGTAACAAATAAGGTAATTTGTAATGAATGAGATCCAAGACCAACACAAAAAATTTAAAACCCTATTCAAAGGAAAAACAATTTTCAACTTCATAGAAAAGCATGATGAACTTTTCAAGCTTTTAAATGATGTTAGATATTCTTGCGCTTATGATGTCCTGATTGACGATGGTAGCCTTTTCGGAGTAAGTGGCGAGAAGTATGTCGAGCTCTATAGTGACGGCTTTTATTTTAGCTCTCTTGATCTGTACAAGTTTTATTTAATGTTAGCAAAATAAGTAAAAATTACAAAACAAGTATAATTTAGCCCATTTCTGGGCTATTTTTGTTTTTCATACAAATTTAAGGAAATGGGGAAATTATGGCAAGTGGGAAAAAAAACTACTTCAGACATTCGTTTTTTACGCGGAACGATATAAAAATGCTAATGCTAAGAGATCGAGTCGGGATTGGTTATTATCATTTCTATTTTACACTTTTAGAATTATGCGGCGAGGAAAGTAGCGATCAATTGAAGGAAGAATATGTCTTTCACGATTCAACAATTCGCAATTTGTGGGGCGTTAATTTGAAAAAGAGCGAACGAGTAGCGAACGAAATGCACTCAGTTGGTCTGTTACAATTCAAAAAAGGCGAAAAAAACTTTCAGTTCACAATACCTAACTTTGCGAAATATTTAGGAAGATACTCAAGCAAAATAGATTCAAATACGCCTAATAAAAGGAAAGAAAAGGAAAGAAAAGAAAAGGAAAGTAAAGAAAAGGAAATAAAAGAAAAGAAAAAGAAAGAAAGCATTATTCATCAAAAAAATAAATATGAAGCAACGCCAGATAATATAATTATTATTTTCAATGATTCTGTTGAGCGTCATAGTTTTGCATTATCAAAAGCCAATATTTTAAACAAGTCCAGAATATCAGCAATTAATTCTTGCTTAGAGGGATTTCCTCAAATGCGAAAAATGGTTGATTGGAAAAATTACTTTGACGAGGTTCATAAGTCTGATTTCTTAACCGGTAAAAGTAGCGACTGGAGAACAAACTTTGATTGGTTAATAAATAAAGCAAATCTTTTGAAAGTTGTTGAGGGTAATTACAAGAATAATAAAAAAACCGAAAAAAGATCAATCTTTGCAGATCCAATAAGCGAGGTTCATTAAAATGGAAGATCAAAAAAAACAAATTGCGAAATCATTATACAAAATGTCACTTACTTTTAATAAGTCTCAACAGCCATCTGACGAGGCTTTAAAGGTTTATGCTGATGTTCTTATACATTATCCCCACAAGGAAGTTTCTAGGGCTCTTTTTGGCTTAATCAAGGCCGGTTCACCATTTTTCCCATCATGCTCAGAGATCATTGCCGAAATGAATCCAAAAGTAACTCGAGAAGATGCTGATTTATTGGCAGGGCGCGCAATTGAGGCAATTTCTGAGTTCGGATCATATCGAGCCAAAGAAGCTATGAAGAGTATGGGCTCAGAGGCTTGGAAAGCGGTCGAAATGCTCGGTGGGTGGCAGATCCTATGCAATTCCTCACCTTCAGACTTGGGGACGCTCAGAGCTCAATTAAGAGCTAATTGCATGGTATCAATAAATAATGTTGAATTATTAAATAGAGAAGCAAAAAGAATTGAATCAAGAAATAATGAACTAAATAAAATAAATTTTAATGAAATAGTAAAAAAGATTGAAAATAAATAACTGTAAATTTTACAAAAACTATATTAAAAAAAACGAATACAGATTAAAATTATTTACACGATAGATTAGAGTTCTCACTCTTTCAGTTTTGATTCTGGCCGTAGGGTAAGGCTTGAAAGTTTTCTTTCTTGCCTACGGCCTTTATAAATGGAGATTAAGATTATGAAAAAAATAACAAATAAAAAGTTTATAAATATTTCGAGATTATTTCAGAGTTTAAGAGCAAAATCTGATATTAGTCAAATGGAATTAAGCAGAAAACTTGGTTTTAAAAATGGCCAGTTTATTTCTAATATTGAGCGAGCAAAATGCTCGATTCCATATAGTATTATTCCACAGGTCGCTATTGTTTTGAGTACCGAGCAAGAAACAATATTTAAAGCGATCTTGGATGATACGAGATTAAGCCTAGAGGCTGCTTGTGAGGAAAGTGCGGTTAGTGACGCAGATAAACCGGAAAGATCTTTGTTCATGGGATCTAGTAAGGGAATCGCTCCGATCAAGCTAACTTTTAGGGATTTTTTATAGAGTTATACAATAATCAGATAGTTTTTCCAGACTCTATCTGATTATTGTATTTCTTTTTATGTTTCAATTCAGCTAAAAATAATTATCAACAACATTTACAAGGGGAAAAATGGGGAATAGTAGCGTTATTATTTTGCTAGATATAACTAGTAAAAGAATTAAATTTTTAGAGGAAAAGATTGCTAAAATGCAATTTTGCTCAAAGGGCAGTAAATATATAAATATTACTAGATCTGTTTTGGATCAGAATATTTATTTAAACAATCAAGCAATGAATTATCTTAATCCAATTAAAGCCAATAAGGGAGGCGCTGAATTATGCCATTAATTACAGGAAATCTAACTCCATTAGACTTAGTTATTCAAGAGGTCGCTAGTCTTATCACTCTAAAAACATTAAAAGAGTTTAAAAAAAGTCTCACTGAAAAGGAATTAAATAATTTTCCGGATCTCGCTGATTGCTCATTAGGTTGTGTTATAGCTGAGATCAGAGAAACTCTTATCGGATCTAATGTAAGATTAATATCTAAAAAATCAAAAAATCCATGGACTAGCGCAAGGGCTTGGACTTATGGAAAAGATATTTATTTTAACAGTAGAAAAATACACTCAAGAGCAGATATTTTGAGAACAACTATACACGAATTAGTGCATATTGCAGACGCTAGAAGTCCGAAAAGTTTTGGTCATGGATCTAACTTTAATCAAGATCAAAAACAGTTAACAGCTCCAATGCTAGTTTCTACATATTTCGCAGGATTCATTTTAAGAAAGCAAATGGAGGGATAAATTTGAAAAGCTCTAATGATATTTTAATTAATTGTAAAATTTGTTTAAAAGAAAAAGCTCCGGCAAAATCCGGAAAAAAACCGGACGGATCTCACAGATTTAGAAGGGTATGCAAGGCTTGTCATAGCAATAGAGTTAATCACGATCAAAAACAAGCTTTAATAAATAATAAGCCATCAGATTTTATCCAATGTGACTCATGTTGTAAGATCTGGCAAAAAAGACTGACTGCATCTAGGTGCAATTGTACAGATGATAACCTTTTCGATGGTTTGGGGGAAAAGTACAGGTTTATAGATGAAAAGTTTAGGCCTGTACTTAACTCTTTTTAATTTTTAAATAACGCATATACTAGGCGTTGCATTTTTTAACATTTCGTGTGTTTATAATAGTCGGATTTCTAGTGTCCGGCTTAATTAAGGAATAAAATCTATGAAAACACAGCCAAAACCGACTTATAGCGTAGAAACTTCAATTGATGAAAGATCTTTAATTAAGAATGATAATTTTTATTTCTTTTGTGAATTATTTAGTGGAGGTGATAGCATAAAAGAATTCGAATTAGAAATAAAAGCAAGTGGTACTATTCAAGAGGGATCAAGAGGATCAAGAACAGAGCCAGAAGAGCCGGCCCACGTCGAAGATCTTCAAATTGAAATAGAATTAAATGGAGTCAAATTAGACTTTCCAATTGATAATATAAAAGATGAATATATTATTTCTATTGGTGATGAAATAATTGAACAAGCAACAAAAGATTATTACGATCAAAGAGAAGACTACGAATTAAGGCATCAATAACCATAAAAAGTCAAATCCCACCAAAAAAAACAGCGTCAAAATATTGTCATGTTTACAAGTCTTTCTAACTTATGAATAATTAAACAACATTAACAAGCTAAGAATCAAGGAAGGTTCATTTTGCGAGAATTAGGCAATCATATAAAGCCAATTGTGTCTTTTGATCAAAGAGTATTAATAATTTCAGATCTTCACTTTCCATACGCGCATAAAGATTGGTATCCATTTTTAAAAGCTATAAAAGATAATTACAAACCGGAAATAATTTTAAATGTTGGTGATACGGTTGACGGACACGCAATTTCTTTTCATTCAAGTGATTCCTCTTTGCCTAGCGCCGATCAGGAACTTGAAGAGGCAATAGAAGAAATTCAAAGATTAAAAGAGTTATTTCCAAAAATGTATATTTGCGAATCAAATCACGGATCTTTAGCCTATCGTAAAATTAAGGAAGGTGGGATTCCAATAAGACACTTAAAAGATCTCAATGAGCTTTATGATACTCCTCTTTGGGAATGGCATCACGAGCTTTTAGTGGAAACTTTACAGGGTTTTGTATCGGTTGTTCATGGAAAAAGCGGCGGTTATAATAAACTTTCATCAGAACAAGGAAATAGCGCGGTTCAAGGGCATCACCATCAGAAATTTGAAATAACATGGTCGAAGTCAACAATGATGGAAAGATTCAATATGATAGTGGGTTGCTTAATCGATGTTAATTCTATGGCCTTTGCTTATGGCAAAAATTTCGCCAAAAAGCCAATGTTGGGCGTGGGTTGGTTAAATGAAATGGGCGAGCCTTCATTGATTAGAATGATTACAGACAAAAATAATAGATGGATAGGGAAGCTATGAGGGGAAAGTCTGATTTTACTTTTGATGTTTATGGCCAGCAATATAGTGTGGAATTCGTAAGTAAAGTTTTAGATCCAGATGGAAATATTGAAGTTTGCGGCTTATGTGATATGGAATCCTCGAAAATATATGTAAATAACAAGATGAATAAACAGCTAACAGCTTGCACGATATTACATGAATTATTTCACGCTTACTCCAGGCGAGCCGGTTTAGAGAACTCAGAGTTATCAAGTGAATTAGAGGAATTGATCGCGGATCAGTTTGCAAAAGTTTTGACTGAAAATTTCGATTTCAAGTTTTAATATGTACGATAATTTAAACAGACTTTTATACATAAATACAGGATATGAGCCAAGTATCAAAGAGGCTAACGAATCAAATTATTTACAGGCATTAATTAGAGAAACTATAAGATCAATAGAAATGACCTCAGAAAATCAATATGAAATAATGGTAAGAAAACAAGGTTTAGCGAATAATCTTAGAGATAAAATACATATTGTTAGGGATTAACTGAGCATCTATCTGGATCAACAATGCAAATATATTGGCCATACTCTCTCTTTTCGCAATAATTCTTTGCATTGGTATAATCTTCGATAGTTTCGGGAACTATAAGACCACTTGGAATTATTTTTTTAACTCCATTACATGCCATAAAGCCAATATCATCAAGAGTTATACACTCTTTAAAAAAACCTCTATTAAAAATAGATCTCGGAGTCCTAGACTTACAGCTTGTTAATATCAGTAAGAATAATACTAAGGGCAATTCTAGTTTCATCATCTTTTGCATTTTTTATGGCCTTATATAAAGCAATTTGCTTATTTTCTTTTAGGTTGAAATCATCTCTAACTTGTTTGATCTTGTTATCTATCCATAGGGAATAGAAAAAATCAATTGATTCTTTAATTTTTGGAATAGCGGCGGCAATCGTTACAATGCCGCCCATTATAGAAGTGATTCCCATTAAGAAAATAACTTATTTACAATTACTACAGCTTCGGCAGCATTAAGATCTTTAATTTCCTCTCCGATCTCTTTAAATTCTTTAAGCGCAGTTATTACCTTGCTAACTGAGTCATAAAGCTCAGGAATATGAACAGAATCTTCGAATCCTACTTTTCCATCAGCGAAAACTTTTTCCCCTGTCTTAATAACGCCTTTTAATCCATCGATAACTAATTCAAGTTTATCAATATCCATGCTAACCTCCAAAAATGTTAATATTAATATATAGGCAATAATTAGATCAGTAATTTGACGATAATGCAAAAAAGAGGATATTCTTTAATTAAGTAAGAATTTACTAAACGAAGGTTTTAAAAATGAGTGAACAAGAAAAGAATCCAGTTGGGCCGCCAACAAAGTACCATGATAAAATTCCAGAGGACTTGAAAGCGTTCTTTAAGGACATTAAACCGCTATTATTGAATGATGTCGAGGTTGGTTTTATACTTCCAACAATAGAAAAGTTTTGTTGTGAAATCGATATTGTGACCTCAACTTTTTATAAATGGTGTAAAGAAAAGCCGGATTTATCGAGCGCTTTTAGCATGGCTAAGCAATATCAGAAAGATTGGATCATTCAACTTGCCAATAATGGGATCTATAGAGAAGGTTTTGCAAAGTTTACGGCCATCAATTGTACTGATATGAAAGAGAAGATCGAAACAACAAACACCAATACGGAAATCATTTTAAATATTGATAAAGAAGATCAAAATCTTTAAAAAAACTCCTAAACAAATTGAAGCGATTCCCATACTTGCGAATAATAAATATGCTGCTTGCTATGGTGGTTCGAGATCTGGAAAGACTTTTATCATTATTTACGCGATGATAATTAGGGCTTGCAAGGTAAAATCAAGACACGCAATAATAAGATCGACTTTTAGCTCTGTTAAGAGATCTATTTTTATGGACACTTTTCCAAAGGTTTTGGCCATATGCTTTCCAAACCTTCCGGTTAAATGGAATAAAACGGATTACTTTGTTACTTTTCCTAATGGATCAGAAATATGGCTATGTGGTTTAGATGATTCAAGAGTTGAAAAAATATTAGGTATGGAATTCAGCACAGAGTATTTTAACGAAGCCTCAGAGCTTAATTACTCAGCAATCCAGTTAGTATTATCGAGACTAGCTGAAAAGAATAGTCTTAAAAAAAGAGTATGGTTCGATTTCAATCCTCCGGCTAAAAATCATTGGTCATATTGGTTATTTATAAAAGGGCTAGATCCAATAGAGTCAGAGCCTTTAAAAAATCCGCATGAATATGGTCATATCTTAATGAATCCAAAAGATAATATTGATAACATAGACGAGGATTATTTAAACATTCTCGAGGCGATGCCCCAAAAAGATCGTGAAAGATTCCTAGAGGGGCTTTTTTCGGATTCAAGCGACGGATCAGCATATTACGCTTTTAACAGAGAATTACACGTCAGAGAAGAAAGACCACAGGGAGCACAAATATATTTTGGTATGGATTTTAATGTTTCGCCAATGACTTGCGTGATTGGACAATACATAAATGACACTTTTTATATCCACGACGAGGTTTTTTTGCCTAATAGTGACACTTACAAGATGGTAAATAAATTGAAAGAAAAGGGTTATACTGGAGGCGTTGTGATACCAGATAGCACAGGGGCGAACAGAAAAACCTCCGGAAAATCAGATCATCAAATCTTAAAAGAGGCCGGTTTTACAATTCCAAGGGTATTTAATCCTTTTGTTACAGATCGTGTAAATAACGTAAATAGACTTTTGACGGCTAATCGAATTATAATTAATCCTAAGTGTAAGAAACTAATTGGCGATTTAGAAAAGGTAACTTGGAAAAATGAGTCATTGGATCAAAAGGGAGCATCAAAGGACTTAACGCATATTTCAGACGCGCTAGGTTATTTTTGTTGGAAATTGGATAGTATTAGACCAAAGTATACAGAAACGGCAACATTCTCATAAAAAGGGCAAGAAAAATGGATTTATTAGACGATAGCACAATTAGGAATATAATTTCTGATATAAACTCAAGTCAAAACAAGGCTAGAAGAGAAAAAGAAATAAAAGCTTTTGAAGTATATAGTGGAGAGTTGAAAACTCATGTTACTAACAGAATCAAAACAATTTACCCTAAAACTCACGGATCTTTTTCAATAGCAGATTTAAACCTAACAAAGAAATGCGTTGATAAATTATCTAAGGCATATAAACAGCCTCCAATAAGAGATCTTGGAACGGATCAAGAAACCAAAGAGTATTCGGAATTAATGGAGGAAGTCGACGCATCGGAAGCATGGCGAACTTTTGACGTTTATTACAATTTACATAGATATGCGGCAATGTGGTTTAGTTTTGTAGAAATTAATGGAGAACAAGAAATTGTTTTACGCCCATTAGCTCCATTTCAATTTTCAAGAATAACTAACTCTATTGGAGAGACTGAAGTTTTTATCGTTAACTTTCCAAGTAGTAGTTTGTATAGTTCAAATGATACTGATGGAAGAAAATCTTTAATTCAAGATTCACAGCAAGACTCTTCAAGAAAAAGATATGCAATATGGACAGCAGATCAACACGTTGTTGTTAATTGTGAATATGGGAACGGAGGATCTATAACAGTTTCTCACGAAGTTATTGAGGGTAACGAAAATAATGTAAATGATCTAGGTATGATTCCGGCTTGTTTTGCACAGCAAGGGGATAATGCAGCCTTACCAATATCAAACCCTATTACAAATCAAACTATAGAATTTTGTACTCAATATTCATCAATGCTTACTTCGGCAAATGTTCAAAGTTTTGGACACTTGGTTTTATCTCACCCGAGCGATCAAAAAATGCCAAGTGAAATATATAACAGTTTATTTACTTATTCTAAATTGCCACAGGTTGAAGGGGGGATTCCCACAACATTGGATTATTTAAATCCTGCTCCGAATCTTGATGGCCAGCTACAAATATTACAGAACTTTGGACATCAAATAATTACTGAACATCTAGGCGATGGATCTCAAAGCGTTAATGGATCTGATAACTTTACAAGTGGGCTAGATAGAATGATCGCTAACTCTGATATTTCTAATATTATAGAATCTAATGAGCAAGTTTTCGCTAAATGTGAAAATGTTCTTTATAATATAATAAAATCATTTTATGACATTAAAGATCGTCAAAAATTTAGAAGTAAAAACATTACGATTAAATATAGCAAATCAAGACCTATAATTTCAGAGTCCGATATTCTTTCTAATATCGAAAAGAAATTAATGCTCGGATTAATAGAAAAATACGAGGCTCTTATTATGCTAGATCCTAATACTACAGTCGAAAATGCTAAAAAGAAGATCTCAACAATAAAAGAAGAACGGAAAGCAGATTTAACGAGCATTTTTGGAGAGGACGAGGATAATGCCGATAAGTAAGACTAAATTTGTCTACACCTTAGACTTATCAGAGCAAATAAAGACCGTTAAGCCGTCGAAAAGGAAAGCGGTCACTGAGCTTATAGGAATAACTGTAATTGATTCTATGGAGGAATATTTATCTAAAGGTGTTACTCCAGTTTCAAAAGGTGAGTTTAAAAAATCATTATCCAAGAAATATGCAAAAATTACCGGAAAAAGTGTCGCTAACTTATATGAAGATGGAAATCTCATGGGAGATCTTAGAGTTGATAACTTCAAAGATCGAATAGAGGTTAAAATTACTGATAAAAAGCAAAAATTAGTTGGTTATAACCACAATACGGGGGACACTTTGCCAGTTAGGCAATTTTTGCCGAATGATGAAAACGGCGAAACTTTCAAAAGAAGCATCACCAAAAAGATTAAGGATATTATCGAAGATGCCAGTTAAATTAAAAGGAATCAAAAAAGTTAATGTCAATATTAAGTCAATCTTACCAGATGCAAGATCAAACTTTGCAATTGCAATGAAGAAAGAAATTGTTGATCTAATTGTTGAAAAAATTGTTTCGGGCAACTCTCCAGTGAAAGGTAATAATCGCTACAAGAAATATTCTAAAGGATATGCAAAAACAAAGGGTCGATCTGAGCCGGTTGATCTTGTCAAATCCGGCAACATGCTGAATAATTTATATGCGAAGATAACAAACAAGAAAAACATATTAATACTTTTTAGAGGTGGCTTAGCCGCAAAACTTGCAAGTTATCACCAGAATGGACTTGGACGCTTACCAGTAAGGAAGATTTTACCGGCAGGGCGTGAAATTTTTAAGGTTGGAATAATGAAAAGAATAACAGCACTTTTGGATAAGGCCGTTAAAAAGGCAATTAAGTAATTTTACAAATGATGGGAATACGCCCATAATTAAGGAGAATAGATAATGTCTATAGAAAAAGAGCAAGAACTTGCATTAGAGGCGAACGCCGGACAATCTAAAGAAACGGATTATGCTGCTGAAATCGAACGATTAAAAACAGCAAATGAAAGACTTTTGTTTGAGTCACAGAAAAACAAGACGCGTAAAAGCGAATTGGAGACTTTAGAGGCAAAACTCTCTGAAATTGAGAATAAAAAACTCGAAGAAAGTGGAGATTGGCAAAAAAGACTTGGACTAGAACAAGAGAGAACAGCAGAATTAAGCAGTAAACTTCAAAAGCAAAAAGAGAAGATTTTGAAGGGAAATGTTTACAATGCGGTTCAGCGAATTGCAAAAGATGCTTATGACGTTAATGATCTTTTAGCTCAATCAGAATATGTAAAAATGATTGAAGTAGACGAAGAAACATTAGAGCCTGTTACCGCATCAATTGAACAATTTGTTAATTCATTAAAGTCCGAAAAAAAGTACTTCTTTAAGGGTACAAAAGTTGCATCGATGGCGGACTCTAGTCCAGTTATCGATAAACCTTTAACAAAAAAAGTCGAGCACATGAGTGCAGACGAACAAAAAGAAGCTATGAGCAATATGATTGCAAAGGCTTTAAACACAAGAGGTTAATATGGCTGATACATTAATGGGAGTTACAGAAACTCAAGCTTCAGCAATGGCGCAAGTTTCTAACATGGCTCAACTTTACTTACAACAAGCTTCAAAGCTTATCCCTACAGTTAGTAACTATTCTAACTTAGCGGTTAAGGGTTCAAGCTCAATTAAATTACCTAGATCTGGCGGTTTTACTGTTGGCGCTAAAGGTGAAAACGTTGCGGTTGATTCACAAGCAATAACTTATGTTGCTGACACAATCAACTTAAACCAACATAGAGTTGTACAATTTCTTTTAGAAGATATTGCGGACGAGCAAGCAACGATTGCTATTGTTCAAGATTCTTTAATGAAAGCATCAGCGGACATGGCGTTTGATATTGATAAACTAATCAAGGCTCAATTTGATAGTGCATCAGCTTCAAGTCCAGATCATGTAATTCAGTACACTGACGCAGCAGGGGAAATAATTGCTCTTTCAGATATTCTTGCTATGAGAAAACTTTTAGTAGATCAAAATATTGATCCTAGAGAATCTTTTCTAGGTGTTGGATCTTCAAAAGAAAGAGACATGTTAGGAATCGACGGATTCATTTCTAGTGAAAAGTATGGATCAAATCAACCAATTTTAAATGGTGAGATTGGACAAGTTTACGGAATGAAAGTAATTGTTTCAAATGTTTTTGACGCAAATGACTCTTATGCTTGGCACCCTTCAGCGGTTGGTTTCGCTTTTCAACAAGGTGTTAGAACTCAAAGAGAATATGATCTTGCTAACCTTGCGACTAGATACTCACTAGACTATCTTGCAGGATTCAGCGTTTTAGATTCTGGAAAAAGAGTTGTAAAAATCGAAGAAACTCCATAAAAAAGAGTTTAATCTATAATTGGGAAGGGACTAAAAATCCTTCCCTTTTTTTTAAGGGTGCATGATGGTTTTAAGCTATAATTATTTAGAGGCTAAAACAGAAAAATTGCTACAACGCAAGCTTGTCGAGCTACAAGTAAAATCAGGTTACACAGTAAAAATAATTAATATATACGCAAGCGGAAAAAAAGTTATTGCATGGTACTATGCAAATCCAAAGGACGCTTTAAATGTTAAATAAAAAAACACTTCAAGATAAACATTCCCAGAGTTACGTTGACTCTCCAACAAGAGAAAATAAAACGGCTCAGGAAGTTTTAATTTCAAATAAAACAATTGGCCTGTCACCTTTTGGGGAATATGACACGATAGCGGCAACATATCCAACAACATCTAGTGAATTATACACTTACTCTTTTAGTGGGACAGCAATCGGGACAATATTAGTTTCATATACAGACAGCACAAAAGAGGTTTTAAATAGCGTGGTAAAAAATGAGCTTTAAATTCAATCCATTCACGGGTTTATTAGATTATTTTACAGGCGGCGACGGATCTGGAGAAATAAACCAAACAGATGCCGAAATAAAAATCCAGTATGAAAATAACCCAAACACAAATGAATACAGCGACAGCGAAAAAGCTAAATTAGCGAATATAGAAAATAATGCTACAGCAGATTTGACAGGGCCAGAAATAAAAAGTCTTTATGAATCGGAGTCAAATACAAATGCTTATACAGATAGCGAAAAAACAAAACTTGCAGGACTAGATAGTTCTAAATTTTTAGGGGAATACATTTCACTAGCAGCACTTCAGATTGCCTTTCCATCGCCCTCGGTTGGATCTTATGCAAATGTTGATACTGGAATAGGCTCGGACGTTGTTAGGTATATATGGGATAATGATGATTTAGAATATATTCTACAATTAGGAACGAGCACAACATTAACTGATGCTCAAATAAAAACTCAATATGAAAACAATCCGGACACTAATAATTACTCAGATAGCGAAAAGGCTAAACTTTTAGGAATTGAATCTGGAGCGACAGGTGATTTGACTGGCTCTGAAATAAAAGCTTTATACGAGTTAGAGGCTAACGCTTATACAGATGTAAAAAACACTAAATTAGATGGAATAGAAAGTGAGGCTACTCAGGATCAAATTTCCTCGGAAGTTCCTTATGACAATACGGCAAGTGGACTTACGGCCATTGATGTCAAAGCGGCACTAGATGAAATATCATCAGAAGTCGGAATTGGAGGATCGCCACCATGGGCGACTTCAATAGGCGCGCTATCTGATGTCACAATAAGTGGCGCGCTAGCTGACAACGAAATTCTTCAATATCACGCAGCGTCTAGTAAATGGAAAAATGAAGTCTTAGCCACAGGCGGCGCGGTTGATTCTGTAAACGGAAAAACTGGAGTAGTTGTAATAGATCCTGATGATCTTGACGATACGGCAACAACTAATAAATTCACAACAAGCGCAGAAATAAGCAAATTATTAGGGATCGAGACCGGAGCAACAGCGGATCAAGATGCGATAAATGTCCCCTTTGATGACTCTGTAATACTCAATGGTGGTGATAATGTTCAAACAGCAATAGAGGCGCTAGATACCCTAATTGCTACGCGAATAAGTGTTGATGATGCTCAACAAGTAGGAATCGACGCGCACACGGCTGACTTGGCATCGCTTGCCGCAGTCGATACGGATCAGTGGATTGATATTGATGCGAATACTTTGAAATTATCAACCATCGAAAATAATGCTACAGCAGATCAAAACGCAATTGATGTTCCTTTTGACGATTCAGTTATTTTAAATGGTGGCACAAATGTCCAAACGGCAATCGAAGCTCTGGATACTTTAATAGAAACAAGGATAAGCGTCGATGATGCTCAACAGATAGGAATCGATGATTTAGTGGGTGATGTTGCAATCATATCCGCTTCTAATGATGCTCAGTGGATTGATATAGGGGCTAATACTGCGAAACTTTCAGGTATTGAGGTAGGAGCTACAGCAGATCAAACAGATGCCGAAATAACAGATGCAGTCCAACATTTAAATGCTACAGATGATAGGGATATGAAGCCCAACACTTCCACGATTGATACAGAAAACGCAATGAAAGTTTTTTTTGGGAGTGAAGGTGGTATGACAGGGGCAGCGGATAGCAATTACCGCGATGTTATTGTCTTAGATACTTGGGGGGATACAAGCGGCGGCGATGCGAATCTTTTATCTTTTGATAAAGATAGTTTTGAGATTAATCATTATCAAGCTACCTCAACGAACTCAACTTGGGGAACTCCTAAAACTTTGGCTTATACAGATAGCGACATCACAGGAAATGCAAGCTCAGCGACAACTCTGTCCCCCGGAACGGACAGAACAAAACTTGATGGAATTGAAAGTGGAGCGACAGCAGACTTGACAGCATCGGAAATAAAATCATTATATGAATCAAATAGTAATACGGAAGTTTTCGACTCGACAGCAGAATATAAATTATCATTATTGGTCGAACCAAGTGACGAATCTCCTCAGTGGGATCTTTTTAGTGGTTACACTGCCGGACAAACTGTAAGAAAAATAACTGGAAATTATGTTGAATTATATACTTGTATAGCTACCCACACCGCTCAATTCTTTTGGAATGTCACTTTGTGGGTAAAGGCAAATGATGTTTTTGTCATGGATGATATAGGCAACTATTTTGATACTACACCTACCGAGGGACAAGTATTGACTTATACTTTAAGTCAAAGTCAAGGTATATGGACTGCTGCAAATCCTAAAGATGATATTAACCCACCTTTAAGATCTTTATTCGTTACATGGGTTAGTGATGATTTTTATACGGAAGGTGATCTTGTTTTTAGACCGTCTGATGGAGCGACAGTAAGGTGTATTGAAGAAAATTCTGACGTTACTTACGATGCTGCAAAATGGGAAACTATAGATTCAACATCATCGACGGAAATCACTTATGATAATACAATAAGCGGATTAACAGCAACAAATGTCAAAACTGCAATTGACGAGGTAGCGGCTGCCGGTGGTATCTCTGACGGTGGTTACGAGTTAGCTCAAAGAACAAGTGATATTTCTACAAATTTCGTTATAGTCTTTCAAACTAAAGATCTAGTTATTGGCGAGACTTATCAAATATTTTTCAGTATGAGGGCAGTGCAAACAACAACATCAACTGGATCACCTAAAAAAGTTCAATTGACTGTATACAATACAACTCCGAATAATGTTCAATTAATTGCAGGGGCTAGCAACGTGGGATCTTGGGATTATACCTTTACATATTGTCAAACATTCATTGCCACAACTACGACAGGGCCATTCGTAATGACCAGTAACATGACTAATGCAATGATTGATGGTGGTTTTGGTAGAGTTGTCTATTCATGCACTAGGATGCCTTTCACTTTGGTGGCTCAAGATTTATTGTGATAGTATTATATTAATATAACAAGGTGGTTAAATGATAAAAATTAATGAAAAATTAAATGTATTGCATGATAAAAACGGAGTCTTTTCCGATTTAAGCAATGACTTATCAAGCTTTCAAAGGGACGAGGCTCAAATCGAATTCACTTCAAATGAAGATAAAATATATATAGGTTTTTATAAGCCTATTAATGTTTTTTATGTTGAATTTAATAATCCTAATATTAATGCGACAAGTTTAAGCCTTAATTATTTTAATGGTTCAAGCTTTACTGAGGCCACCGGTTTTAATGATGATACAAAAGGATTCACTAGAAGCGGTTTTATTAACTTTGAACGAAATCTTTTAAATGAAGAATCAACTACTGTAAACGGAGTTGAGAAATTTTGGTATGAACTAGACTTTTCAAGTAGTACTTCAATCATGGATATAATCGGTTTAAATATTGTTTTCTCTGACGATCAAGATCTTAAAAGAGAACTTTACGAAGTGGACAAATATCTTCCAATGGGATCTGGTTCGCATATTTTATCCCACGTTTCAGCTAGGGACGAAATTATTCAAACTTTGAACATCATAGGCAAGGAAAAAATAAATGTTGAGACAGGTTGGGGACAAGATATTACGGCCTTCGATTTAATGGAAATTTCAGAGGTAAAGCTTGCAAGTACTTATTTAGTATTATCTAAAATTATGTTTTCAGCATCGGACAGCACCGAGGACGTTTACTCTCAGAAATCATCTAGGTATGAAACTTTGGCCATGAATATAGTTAATTCTACTAGATTAAATGTTGATTTAAATGATGATGGAAATAAAAGTCCAATAGAAGCTGATGTTTCTTTTGGTGGGGAGATTAAGAGAAAATGAGTGTTTCATCTATTTTAAATTCACTGCAATTGCAAATCGCTGACACTCTCGGGGCTACTTGGAGAGAATTAGATTATATATATGACTTGGAGGCAAATAACTCCAAAAACATTGATAATCGTTTTGGCGTTGGTACTTTGAGCGGATCATCAGTAAGTGGAGTCAATAAAGCATTAACTATGGACTTCAATTTTTTTGTTGTATTGACAAAAAGTTTCGTTAATAGGTCGAGTGAGGAAAATCAAAGAACTAACCTTTCAGAGATTTATGACCTTTTCGAGCTGATTAATGCTGAAATTTTCCAAAAGAAACTAAATAATGCTAATATTTTATTAGTGAGTGATTTAGAATATAATGATCCGGAAGTGATAGACAGTAATGGAATATCAGTGAAGGTTAATTTTACAATAAAGTATAGAAATCAAACAACGTAACAAGGACGTGAAAAATGGCTATAGGCGTAGTATCAAATGAATCGACAATTGCATTAAAAGAAGAAGTGACTGAGGCTTACAATGCCCCGACAGGCTCAACGGATTACGTTGAGGTTTTGAGCGACTCTTTAGAATTCAATAAAACTAGGGAAGAATTGACTAGGAGTACACTCGGAGGGACTACCGAGCAAGAAGCTTCAAGGGTTGGAGTTGCTGAAGCATCAGGGACTTTAGGCGTTGAGCTTAAGGCAAGTTCTACGGAGGGCGATACTCCACAAAGTTTAGATGTTCTTTTAAAATCTTTATTAGGTGGAAAAAGGCAAATTACCACAGATCAAACAAGCGATAATACAACTCATACAAGTACAGTGATTTATTTTGCCGATACTACAGATTTTAATGTTGGTGATATTGTTCTTGTAAAAGAGGCAGGGGCTTTTGAGTGTAGGCCGATTGCATCAGTCGAAACAAATACAAGCATCACATTAGCTTTTCCACTAGAAGGAGGAGCGCCGTCAAATAGCGTTGTTGTTGGTCAGGTTACTATGTATTACTCAGATACAGCAAACGCGATAAAATTTAGCGCCGAGCATAATATGGGATCTGGAGCAATTAAGCAAAAAGTTAGAGGTTTAAGAACTACAAGCGGAAATATTGAAGGTTGGACAGTAGGACAATTACCGCAAATGTCTTTTGGATTACAAGGTTTAGATATTGTAAGAGTTGACGAGGACGCAAGTTTTTCTCCGGACTTTTCAGCGGACGGATTACCTCCAGTTACTCTTTCAGCTTGTGTCTGGTTAAGTGGATCAAAGTTAGCTTATACAGAGGCAAGTTTATCAATCGAGAATACTGTTAATTACATTCAAGATGCTTGCGATGCTGATGGCCGTATTTCTTCAAGAATTACAGATCAAAATACAACTTTTAGTTTTAACCCTTATTTACTAGACAATGATACAACTGCGACTTGGGATAAATTTAACTCAAATACAGATGTTTCGGTTTTCGGATATGCTTATAATCCTTCAGGCGTTGCCGGAGAATTTAGCGAGGTTGTTGCTTATTGGTTGCCACAGGGGAAAATTACAGCAACTCCAGTTTCAGACGTTGACGGAATAATTGCAGAATCAGTAGAAATAAAGTGTCATAAAAATCTTGGATCTGATTCAGTATTTTTAGGATTTATCTAAAAAAATAATTCTACTCCTCAAAGTAGATCTATAAAAATTCCTTTTGGCCTCGATAAACTAGAAATTTGTCGGGGCTTTCTTTTTTATGTAGGATCTTTAAAAGGAGAATTTATGGCTAAAATATTGAGGTTATCAGACAGGATCAAGTTGACTATTGGTGATGTAGTTTTCACAATTGCACCATTAAACCACTTTCAGAAAATAGAGCTTTCGAATTGCACTACAATCAGAAATGGAGAAGATCATTATGATCTTTTAAAAGCTCAATCTTTATATTTGAAATTTGCAGTAAAAAATGTTGAGGGGCTAGAATGTTTTGACGGCGAGGAATATAAACTCGAGTTTCAAAATGATGAATTGACAGATAATTGCGTTAGCGAGCTTTTAAGTTTAGAGCAAAGAGGCAAATTAACGACGGCAGCTTGGCAGTTATTAAGCGGAATTCAAGAATTATCAGATCCTATTACTGGAGAGAAATTAAATGGCGTTTCTTTAGAGGTTGTTTCTAAGGGAAAGTAATAACCTCGACAGGTACGAAATGCACAGTCGTAATGTACCTAATCGAGTGTATTAAGTCTATTTCTTCACTATCTGACAAAGACTATGCGGAAATTTGCAGCACGTTTATAACGCTTACAGAGCCTAAGTATAGATGTACAGATTGCAAGAAAAAATACAGCTCAGATAAAGTTAAATGGCCTAAACATAGAGAGCACATGGCTTGCAATTACTATGCGTCAAAATCTCGACACTTTTATTTACCTAGTGCAAATAACACAGGGAATCCAAGAATTAACTATAAAAAGTGTATAGGTAACGAGTATAATGGTTTTTGGGCTAGTCTTATTAATTATTTCCCTAAATATGACAAAGGCCTCTTACCTTTTGATGGTTCAATAATGGATCAACCGGCTAAATTTGTAGAAGCCATGGGATTAGTGCATAATTTAATAATAGAAAAAGACAACGAGCGCGAACAAAAAGCGAGAAAAAATGGCAGAAAATAAGGTAAGTGTTGAAATAACTATCGAGGAAAAAGAAGCGCTCAAAGCTTTAAAAAACCTCTCCAAAGGCGTTGAAAGCTTTTCAAAAGATACAGCAGATACAGTCAAAAAATCAGATCAAGCCTTTTCTAGTTTTAAGGGAAATTTAGCGGCACTTGCAACAAGTGGAGCAATCAAAGCGATCGGAGCAGGTTTAGCAAATCTTGCAATTGGATCTTTTGAGGCTGCAGCGGCAACTGAAAAAATAAAAACACAATTAGAAGTATTAACCGGATCACAAGAAAAGGCAGCAAATCTTTACGCTGAATTAACGGCCTACAGTGCCGGAACTCCTTTTCAATTACAAGGGATCTCAGAGGCGGCGGCACAGTTAGTGTCTTTTGGTTTTGAAGCTAATACTGTAAATGAAAGGATCCAAAAAATCGGCGAGGTAGCTGCCGGATCAAGTTCAGACTTAAAAGAAGTAGCTTTAATTTACGGACAAGTTTCAGCAGCCGGAAAATTAACCGGTGAAAGATTATTACAATTTCAAGAAAGAGCTATTCCAATAGGGCCAGCACTAGCGAAATCTTTAGGCGTTGCGGAATCAAAAGTTAAAGATCTAGTATCATCTGGCGTTGTTGGTTTTGATGAATTCGAAACAGCCTTTAATTCACTATCTGAAGCCGGTGGGATATTCGAGGGAGCAGTCGGGAAGCAAGCAAAAACTTTAAACGGAGCAATCTCAACATTAAAAGATAATTTCTTTTTATTACAATCAGAAATTGGAAGCGCCTTTTCTCCAAGTTTAATAAATGGAGCGACAGTAATAACGGAATCTCTTCAAGAATTAACAAAAGTTTTAGTTGATAACAAGGACACGTTAACAGCCGGAATAGGATTTATTGCCGATTACATTGGAGTATATTCCAGAATGGCCGGATCATTAGCGGAAATAGAAACTCCACTGCAAACAATAGACAAACAAATTGCAAGCTTTATAGATAAACAGCAAGCGGCAGCAAAGGGAGCTGAAGAGGCAACTAAATCTCTGGGTGGCTTTCTAGGTATATTTGATAAAGACGCAAATTTCACAATAAAACAAGCCGGAATAAATATTGAAGTATTAGAGGGTAAAATTAAATCATTGCTAGAACAAAGGAAAAAGATAGCAAGTGAAAGTACTCCAGATAAATCTGGCGAGGAAGATCCAAGGCTTAAAAGAATAAGGCTAGCAAATGAACAAATATTAGCGGAAAGGCTTTCGTTTCAATCTCAATTAGACACTTTAAATGCAGATCAAAGAGCAAAAGAAGAGGAATTAACAATTGCTGATATTGATCTAGGAAGTGAACAGAGAATAGAAGCTCTAAATAGATTACAAGTTTTTAATGATTCTAAAGCAGATATAGAGTTAAAATCAGCACTTGAAAAGAATAAAGGAATTTTTGATCTTGAATCAAGATCTTTGGCAGATCAAGCAGCCTTTGCGAAAAACGAAATTGCAATAACTCAAAATAGATCAAAAACAAAACAACAAATAAGAGCTTTGGAGATAAGGGACGAACAAGCATTTTTTGCAAGTGCAATATCTTTATCAAATAATAAAAATAAAGAATTAGCGGCAATTGGAAAAGCAGCCGGAATTTTACAAATTGCAATCGCAACACCTCCGGCAATCGCATCATCATTTAATTTTGGTTCGAGAATCGGTGGGCCTGTACTCGGTGGTATTTTTGCAGGAATCGCAGCGACAGCACAGGCAGCGCAAGCGGCACAAATGGCATCATTCGCGACGGGTGGTGTTGTTGGTGGTTTTTCTGGAGCTACTCTTGGAAATGATGATACGACGGTTAACGCTAGAAATGGAGAAATGTTTTTAAACGCCTCTCAACAAAGAACTTTGTTTGATCTTGCTAACTCTAAAGGTGGGGGATCTAATAACTCTGGGCTAGCAGAATCAATAAGCGAATTGGCAAATAGACCGATCGTAATTGAAATTGATTCAAGGGAAATAGCGGTCGCAATGAGAGAACAACAAAAAGAAGGATTTACAGCATGATAAAATTTCTAGCAAATAACTTTGTGGATTCGGCACTTATTACCGCTACAAGTGAGAACGCTCAATATCCAATTTCAAATATAAATGATGATAGAAGAACTAAAACGTATAGATCTTTAAGTGATAGTGATAGCTTAATCTTTGATCTAGGCATGATCGAAGCAGTGGATTCATTCGCAATTGTTTCTAACTGGCAAAATGGTTTTGGTGTAACTTCATTAACTTTAGAGGCTAATGGAAGTACAGATTTTACGAGTCCGGCCTTCACAACAACAATTGAACTAGATTCTACTTATGGAATAGGTATAAAAGAATTTACAGAACAAAGTTATAGATATTGGAGATTAGTCTGTACTTCGACTTTAGGATATTGCGAGCTCGCGAATATGTTTATTGGAAAATCTGATAAAATATTAACTAATGGCGTGGGCTACAATTGGGCTTTCACCAATAAAGATCTTAAAAATGTATCGACGAATAGATATGGCCAAGAGTTTATTGACTATAAAACGACTAGAAAAGAACTAACAAACGTCACTTATTCAATAATGGACTCAACGGAAATGGATATTTTACAAAATGCTTACGATAATGTCACAACAGTTAAGCCTTGTTTTATTTACTTCCCTCTTGAGGTTGATGGAATTGTATCAAATGATAATAGGTATAATGGTATGTATAGATTTATTTCGCCATTATTAGTTGAAAATGTTAATTCCGGATATTTTAACACTTCACTAGCATTAAGAGAGTGCAAATAATGAGTGTTTTTGTATCAGAATCATTAAAAACAACATTAAAGCAAGAAATTGAATTCGTACCATATAGAAACTGTACGATCTCAGCAATAAAAATAAAAATATCAATGATTGGAGCTCCACTTGGGACATTTACCCTATCTTTTAAAAAAGGTGATAACGTAATTGCATCGAAATCATTTACAAGTGCAGATATTAAGAGCGATCTGTCAACTACAGACAATAATGCTTGGATATGGAAAGCGTTAAATTTTAATGATTTTACGATTAAGGCCGGATTATATACACTAGAACTAACAGCAGCGGATTACACTCAAAGCGAATCAAATCAGATCGGTTGGATAAGAGACTATGAAAGCGTTTTTAATGAAAGATCAGAAATATCACAAGAAAGATTAGAAACTCCATTTTGCTTTAGAATATATGAACTTTTAAGACAGGACTTAATAAAATGACAACTAGAATACTAAATTTTTCAGATGGTTTTTCAAGCGTATCTCCTCCGGTTGGATCTGACTTGCCAAGTGTTTCCATAAGAACACTCCAGACAATAACAGAATCGGGAACTATAGAAATGTTTGCTGACAACTCTCAACTGTTTAAACTTGCCGGATCTGGAGGGCCAGTAATTTGCTCTCTAACGCCTTTTGATTCTAACGCGAACAATGGAGCATTAATAATTTTACAAGGGACTAGCGACACGAACACAGTAGAAATAAAGCACAATGATGCTCAATACGGTTGTGTTTTAAATGGTGATGCAATTCTTGGAGAGTACGACAAATTAACATTAACTTATGATTCATCAATTGAAAGATATGTTGAATCAAGTAGGAATTTTTAATATGAAACAATTAATAATCGTAATAGGTTTTTTATTCTTGATTAATATATGCTTTGGAGCTGATACGGTTTTAAATGCTGAAAAAATAACATCAAAAAAATCTAATCAAAATATAGAAATTGCTCCGACAGGGACAGGATCAGTAATTTTAAAAGATTATTCTGGGCTTTTATCAGCATCAACCGGAACGATTTCGCAAATAGCTGACGGAACGGAAGGGCAAGTCTTATCAATTGTCGGAGGATCTAAAGCATGGGCCACAGCCGGAGCAACAAACGACAAATACGAATACAAAGTATATTCGGGAGCGAATTTTTCAACAACAGGACAAATAACAGCATTAACTTTTACCGGATTGAATACAAGCAAATTTTACACAATAACTTATTCAGTCCATTTTTTACAAACAAGTTTCACAACAACAATAAGAAAAAAGGCAAAAGTTGCACTTTTAACAGCGTTGGGAGCTGAGATAACTGGAAGTGCTACGGAGTTCGACATAAGTCAGCAAGATAACTTTCAAATGACTTTGGTTAAGTCATTCACATTTAAACCGGCCGTGACTCAGGTTTCAGTCAGTCTAATCTCGAAAACAAATGTTGAAATTGTCGGATCAAGAGCTCACGCAACTATAATTGAGCACAATTCAATGGAAGTAACAACGGACTTTTAAGGGATAAAAAATGGAAAATAAAGATTTAGCATCAAATATATTCAAGGGAATTGCATCGATATTAATGGCGGTATGCCTTTTTATTTTAAGCAGTTTTGGAAATTCCCTAGATCACATGCAATTTAGTGTCAATAAATTAAATATTTCATTAGCATCAATGAGCGAGAAACTAATATCACATACTTTTAGATATAATTTACTGGATCAAAAAATAAGAATTTTAGAGATAAAACAAGATGAAAGATTGATAGATAGATGGACTAAAACAGATCATAATCGCTTTGAATTAAAAATTAAAGAAGAATTAGAAAGATTGAAGTTAGATATAAAACAAAAAAACAAAATAAGGTAAAAATGGCGACTTTTGAAAGTTTATCAAAAAACACTATAAAGAATGATATTATCCTTTGTCATGTTGAGCCCAAACAAAGGTTAGTTTCTTTTGATCTTGTTAGTGGAGCTATATATAAAAAAACAGTGTCTCATTTTGTTTCTACAGTGTCTCAAAATGGAGTTAATCTAGCAGAATACGAAAATGAAACATTGATTCCAGGAACGTACTTCTATAATCCTAATACCAATGAATTATTTGTCAGAATGAGCGACGATTCAGAGCCAAAAACAAACAGAGTCATTTTATCTTATAGAATGTTTTACTCCACAGCATCGATTGACTTGCCTAATGATTTAGAAAACGGATCGGAAGTTAATTATGACGGACGTTTAAAATCGAACTCTCCAATAAAAAAAGAATTGGACGAGGAGCAAGTCGGAATTGTTGTTGAGGCTAATACAACATTGACACTTGAGAACACTGATTATTATTTTGATAGGATATTCGATGTTTTAGTCTGGGAAAATGCAGTCGTAAAATTGTGGGTATGGAACGAAAAACTTCCAATGAGTGAAAAAAGAAAGATCTTCGAGGGTACAGTTAAAAATAAAACTTTTTCAGCTTCAAGAGTAGGTCTAAGGTGTAAAGATTCAACTTATACGCTTAGAGTAAATGTTCAATCTGAAAACTTTTCATCAGATGATGGGAGCGTTGCAGATAATTATCTAAACAAACCGAAGCGCAAAATATTCGGAAGAGTAAAGCAACTACAGTGTACTCCAGTAGATAATATTTTAGATGGCTATCCCTTAACTGGTACTATAACAGCCTTCAACACTGGAGATCCAGAGGCTATAGGAATAGGAACTAATTTTTTATTAGAAGCCTCTCAAGGTGACGAGATAATTCTAAATAAAAACGGAGTCGAATACAGGGCAACAATAGAAAATGTTACTGATAACGAAACTTTAGTTTTAGATGATAATTTTCCGGTATCTTTTCAAAATGAATCCTTAACTTTAAAACCTAGAATCGATTACAGAAAAAAGAATCGGAATTGGCATATTGCTGGCCACAAACTGACCGAGCCTTCAACAACAATTACAGAAATATTACAAAATAATAGGTTTAATGTTGCAGATCCATCGCAATTTGTTGCGACAGATAGAATAAATGTAAATGGCCTAGAAAGTAGAATATTGAGAGTCAGTGGAAGCACTATTGTCCTTAGATCTAACTTGCAAGGAAGCAAACCAGAAATCGGCGATGTTGTTACGAAGAATTCAGTCTCACAAGTTTTTATTGATGGCGTTGAGGCTTTCACTCCAAGAGACTATACAGTTTCGAACACTGACACTAATGCGATCCTGAACATATCAGAAGATTTTGAAAAAAATGTTGCTCCAATAATACCTTTTGAATCTAGCTTGATTTTCACATCGGGATCAAATGTAATTGGAGTTTTTTCTGGAGATCCTACAGGCGAAATAAGTGCTAGGGATTGGATTCAATCTCCAGACGAGGGGAATCCAGATTTTTATGAAGTTCTTTCAGTTACAGAAACGGAAGTTAGAATAAGAGAAAATTATCCATCTAGTTCAATAACTGGAGTAGGTAAATATAAAAATCCGAACATAATCAAGGACGGATCAATTGTAACTGTAAATTGTCTAGGCATGGAAAAAAACGGAACTTGGATAAAAACAGCTCCAGAGGCAATAAAAGAATTGATTTCTAGTGATGCAGGATTAACAAATATAAATGAGCAATCTTTTATAGATGCCTCTTTAGATGCTCCGGCTCTTTGTTCTATAGCACTTCCAAGAAGAATAGGACAAGACAACAGCACAATAAAGAAAGCCATTGAATTGCTCAATATAAGCGTTTTAGGCTCACTAATAATGGATAGCAATTACGATTTTAAATATTTTGCCTTAACAAGTGATATTCCCACAGGACTTGAAGCAATAAAGGACGATGATTTAAGGGGAGATCCTGTCATTGATTCGAAAAACGAAATTGTTAAGTCAATTCACGCTAAATATAGATACTTTGTTGATAAATTCACAGCAAGTGAAAGTTTTGAGTTATACGAATTCGATAATCAGTTTGTCAGTGATATGATAGGCGTTATTTCTAGTCGAGAAATTGATATTCATTTATTTAATAGTGTTGATGTTGAGGAAATAGCAGAAAGATATTCTCTTTATAACTCGCTAAGTCAATCAACGGTTAAAATCAAAGGTGGTCAGGACTTGGCATTGAAAGAATTGAACAGTAAAATTTATCTAAAGCTAGACAGATTATATGATCGTTTTGGAAATGGAGATAATCAAAAAATAGGGATTATTAACAAGATAACAAATAATTTAGAAAATGTTACTTTGGAGATAAACGACTTGGGAAATTCTTTTAATAGAGTTGCAGTAATTTGCGAAGATGATGCAAGCGATTATTCAATTGCAACAAATGAAGAAAAAATAATAAATTCATATATAGTTGATGATGATGCGCTCACTCCAGATGTTAGCGATGATTCACAAATATATAACAACTTAATAGGATAAAACATGGCCTTTGAATCGATTCCAGATAGTTTAATCAGTGTAGGAAAAGCAGTAAAGAAAAGACTTTTTCAAATAACTAAAGATAATTTTGACGATCACGAAACAAGAATAAATGGCCTTGAAGGTGGGGCCGGAAAAGTCGAGGTTTTTAACTTTGAGTTAATGGGTTATATCAATGACTATCTAGCCGAGGAGCTAGTACAAGTCGGAACTTTTAGAGCGCCATCAGATCTTATCTTAACAGAATGTAAAATAACATTACTAAATGGATCATCAAGTCCAACGTCAACCGCTGACGGAGCTTTAAAAATAGATCTTCAAAAATCAACAGATAACGGCGTTAACTGGTTCACTCTTTTGGCAATTCAACCGGAAATCGCTGACGGAACAAATGCCACAGGATCGGAATCTCCAAACGTAACCTTTTTAACTGGAGGCGAGGACGTTCTCCAAGATGAATTGTTAAGAGTTAATATAACATCGAAGAAAGACACTCAAGGTTCTTTTTTAATTACAGTTTATGGCGACATAGCTTAAAGGAAATATCATGGCCGGAAATTTTTATTTACCATCTAAACCATCTTCACTAGTTCAACATACAATTAGTACATCAGGAACTTACACTTGGACAGCTCCGGACGCTACAGGACTAGGCGATCCATACGCAATAACTATGGACGCATGGGGCGGCGGCGGTGGTGGTTCTTTTGATAATGTTGCCGGTTTTGGTGGCGGCGGTGGCGGCGGTGGCGCTTACTTTAAAGCAAGTATTACAGTCGTACCCACTCAAACATATACTATAAAAGTTGGATCTGGAGGGACTGAGGAAGTTCCAGGGACTTACTCAGGGATAGAAATCGGGACAGGTTACGCAAGAGCAGGGGGAGGCGTTAACGGAACGACTACAGCCGGAGGCGCTGCCGGAGCTTTTACAACTGCAAATGATACAAATATTACAGTCGTAACTACAGGATCAATAAGCGGTGGGGCCGGTGGAAAAAATGCCAATGGTGGAAATGTTGCCGCGATCCTTGATGAATCAGGCGGTACCGGTGGATTATGGAGTGCCGGTGGTGGTGGTGGTGGTGCATCGGCAAGCGCTGACGGTGGCTCGGGCTTTGGCGGCGGTGGTGGTGGCGGTGGCTATCTAACCGGTGGCCAAGTAGTTTCAAGCGTTGCCGGATCGGGTGGGCGTGGGCACTTAACTTTTAATTTTCTTGTAACAGCTACAGGAGCAGAGGGATCGGAACCGGCTTAATATGAACTTACACTTTAAACACAAAGAAGATGAAAAAATGTTTTTGACACTTCATTTAACATTAATAATGATTTATGCGGATCTGGCGAATTATGCAAAAGAAAAACATGATATTGATATTGTTATCACTAGCACAGTTTCAAATAATAAAATTGATAAGAAATTAAATCGTGTATCTGATGCTCACCAATTGCATATTGCACTAGATTGGAGAACAAAAGGAATAGATCCTTTTATTGTTTCAGACATAATAAATTATATTAATTCAAAAGAAGAATATAAAAAATATCATTATTTATCAAATAGCGGAGTTAAAAGGCTCGCTTTTTGGCATACTAACGGAAATGGGCCGCATTGCCATTTACAAATACATAAAAAATACGGAATATTAAAGAAGAAAAAGAAAAGGCTTGCTTTTTTTCACTAGGGGCAAGCCTCGTTCTCTCCATAGTCGGAGTCCAAGGACGGACTTCGACACTTTAAACTATAATCATTAAAATTTAAAGTTCATTTTCTAAATATTGTTTTATTATTTTTATTGCGTTTGTACTTCCAACAACAACGGCAGCATAATGACCTTGATCGTTCATAAATTCTATGAATTCTTTTTGTTCTTTTGTTGGTTTGCCTTTGCTTGCTTTTAATTCTATCCAAAGGCCATAATATTTCCCATTATTCCAAGGGAGGCAAATGTCAGAAATGCCTTTTTTATTTCCGGATCTCTTGGCTTTTTTTGCTTGCCCTATCGTTAACCTAATACCGTTTAAAGTTGAAAACATGAAATTCAATTGGGGGTATTTCCCTTTCATAAATTTAGACCATTCGAAAATAATACATTGCTCTTCGTGTTCACTGTTCATTGATGATGCTCCATTAATTCTTTTTTATTATAAGCATTATGAAGCATGAAAATCATATTATTTATAAAATTTTGGGGAGGTTTATTTCCTGTTTTTTCGATATATGCGTAACAAATTATTGAAACCTCTTTTGATATAAACTCAGTTAATTTCTGATTATCCGGTTCTTTTTCCGGTTTTGGGGGAAATGTATAAAGTTCGGGATCTTTCATATAACAAGTGTATCTAATAATTATATCGATACAAGTCGAAACATATCAAAAGTCTATTAAACTAAAGAAAATAATAATGTTAATGTATATATATATTACAACCGATAAGTCTCTATAACAAAAGGGGGCTATTATGAATGATGAAATTAAGAAAAAAACACTAGAATTAATAAATTTGCTTAGATCTGAATATTTAAAAAGCAATAGTTCAGAAATATTAAAAGCATCGCACGAAGTAAAGAAATCTATTGATGGGCTTGGCTTTTCATTAAAAAGAGAAGAGTTAAAAAAGATCGATAATCTATGTTTTGCTTGCGAAGGAACTGGAGAAAATAACGGAAAATATTGTAATTCTTGCGATGCCACTGGAGTATTTCAAGAAAATATAATTCAACTTGTAGATCTATAGGAATAGAAAAGGGAAAAAAATGAAAAACAGATTAATTTCAAATGTGAGTGATGAAACTTGGAAAACAATTAAAGTAATTGCAGCGAAAAAAGAATTGAAAGTTTCAGAAGTTTTAGAATTTTTAATTTATGTTTATGAAGAAACGGAAAAACAAAAAGGGAAAAAATAATTATGTTTACAGCAATAGATATAGATTTCATCAAAGAAATAGGAACTGATATAAAATTCGATTCTTTATATGTCAGAATTCTTGGTCGCTACTCTGGAAAGCCTAAAGAATTCTCTTATAATTTTACTATTCATAGGGACGTTTCTCACTCTGATATTTCAGATATAATTGAGATTTTAAATCCTCAAGTTTTTAATGAAATAGAAACTGAAGTAAGCGAAAAAGTTAGTGAATATATATTAGAAACTATCAACGATAAATACGAGGAATAAAAATGTTTATTAAACTAGAAAAAGGGCCTGAGTTAAAAAGAAAAATGAAGCAATGGAGAATTCTCTCTAATACACTAGAGCGAGCTCAAAAAACAAATGATTTTTCAAGAATCGATGAATTATTAAAACTCCAAAGAGAAGATCAAGCGGAATATAATAATTACATGGATTCTTTACCTCAAAAATTTAATTCTAGTTATACAAAAATTCAATATGTAAAAGATCAAATGAATATAAGAAAATTTTACACTAAATGGCAAAGAGAAGATTTTTATGACTCAAAGGGAAGTATAAGAAGATGCAAACAATTTGAAAAAAGAGAAGGGCTGATTCCTTTCATGGAAATTGAGCAAAAAGAAAAGAAATCAAAAGAAATGGAAAGACTAAACTTATTGGGATCATCGAGATCTTAAAAAACAAAGGGATTTAAAAATGAAAAATCAAAATGAAATTACAGAAATCGAATTAGAAAATGACTCTGAGGTTGTTAAATCAGAGCCGGTTAATGTTCAAGGCGCATTAATAGAATTAGCTGGCCGTAAAGATATTGACACGACAAAATTAAAAGAATTAATTGAGTTACAAGAGCGCATGGAAGCAAAACAAGCCGAAAAAGAATTAAATAATGCTATGGCAAATTTTCAATCAGATTGCCCGAACATTGTTCAAACCAAAAGAGGACATACAAACGAATATGCACCACTGGAGGAAATTGTAAGGGTAATTAAGCCCATTTTATCAAAATACGGCTTATCGTATACATTCAATACAAAACGCGTTGATAACTCTTATTCGGAGCTAGAAACGACTATTAAGCATAGATCTGGAGCGAGCTTTTCAAGTTATTATGAATTCGTTTCACTTGATAGTGGGGGCAAAATGAATGATTCTCAGAGGAAAAAATCAGCTCTAACCTATGCAAGACGCGCAGGACTTGAAGCGGCTCTTGGAATAGCCACTGTAAACGCCGATGATGATGCAAAGACGGCAATTGATAAGCCTATCACTGGAGATCAAATAGAAACAATAAAAGACTTGATGAAATCGACGGATACAACTCAAGAGCAATTTTTTAAATATATGAGAATCGAAAAACTAGAAAATATTTCTGAACTTGATGGAAAAAAAGCAATTACAGCATTAAAGGCAAAAAGATCGGCGTTAATCTCAAAAGATAAGGTTTAATCATGTATAAAATAATAAAATGTGAACAAGGAACGGATCTCTGGTTAAAAACCAGAGCTCCATTAATAACGGCCAGCGAATTCGCAAAAGTTACGACTCCGGCACAATGCAAGAGATCGACTTCTTTAAATACTTTAATTAATAAAAAAGTAGCGGTTAAATTAACTGGAATGGTTGAGGAGACTTTTAAAAGCGAAGCCATGCAATATGGAAATGATACCGAGGACGAAGCTCTTGAGTTTTTAAATTTTACTTATGGCCACAATTTCGAAAAAGTCGGATTTCTTAAAAGCTTAGAAATTCCCTGCGGTGGTTCTCCAGATGCGATTGATTTTGAAAATAAAATAGGCGCTGAAATAAAATGTCCAATAAATAGCACTCAAGTCGAATATTTATTAAATGGTAAAATTCCTAATATTTATTCATCACAAGTTCAAGGCCTGATGATGATAACTGGATTTAATTCATGGATCTTTTTATCTTACTCGGAGCATTTAAAACCGTTTTATATAAAAGTTGATAGAAATGAAAAATACATCGAAGCTTTAAAAAACGATCTTATTTATGCCGGATCAGAAATAAAAAGCAGATATGAACAGTTAAAAGATTAAATATTCCTTATGTATCACGCTTTTTTATCCTTTTCTGATATTTTCGCGTGATACAAATAGGGCTATTTGTAACAAATAAGGTAATTTGTAATGAATGAGATCCAAGACCAACACAAAAAATTTAAAACCCTATTCAAAGGAAAAACAATTTTCAACTTCATAGAAAAGCATGATGAACTTTTCAAGCTTTTAAATGATGTTAGATATTCTTGCGCTTATGATGTCCTGATTGACGATGGTAGCCTTTTCGGAGTAAGTGGCGAGAAGTATGTCGAGCTCTATAGTGACGGCTTTTATTTTAGCTCTCTTGATCTGTACAAGTTTTATTTAATGTTAGCAAAATAAGTAAAAATTACAAAACAAGTATAATTTAGCCCATTTCTGGGCTATTTTTGTTTTTCATACAAATTTAAGGAAATGGGGAAATTATGGCAAGTGGGAAAAAAAACTACTTCAGACATTCGTTTTTTACGCGGAACGATATAAAAATGCTAATGCTAAGAGATCGAGTCGGGATTGGTTATTATCATTTCTATTTTACACTTTTAGAATTATGCGGCGAGGAAAGTAGCGATCAATTGAAGGAAGAATATGTCTTTCACGATTCAACAATTCGCAATTTGTGGGGCGTTAATTTGAAAAAGAGCGAACGAGTAGCGAACGAAATGCACTCAGTTGGTCTGTTACAATTCAAAAAAGGCGAAAAAAACTTTCAGTTCACAATACCTAACTTTGCGAAATATTTAGGAAGATACTCAAGCAAAATAGATTCAAATACGCCTAATAAAAGGAAAGAAAAGGAAAGAAAAGAAAAGGAAAGTAAAGAAAAGGAAATAAAAGAAAAGAAAAAGAAAGAAAGCATTATTCATCAAAAAAATAAATATGAAGCAACGCCAGATAATATAATTATTATTTTCAATGATTCTGTTGAGCGTCATAGTTTTGCATTATCAAAAGCCAATATTTTAAACAAGTCCAGAATATCAGCAATTAATTCTTGCTTAGAGGGATTTCCTCAAATGCGAAAAATGGTTGATTGGAAAAATTACTTTGACGAGGTTCATAAGTCTGATTTCTTAACCGGTAAAAGTAGCGACTGGAGAACAAACTTTGATTGGTTAATAAATAAAGCAAATCTTTTGAAAGTTGTTGAGGGTAATTACAAGAATAATAAAAAAACCGAAAAAAGATCAATCTTTGCAGATCCAATAAGCGAGGTTCATTAAAATGGAAGATCAAAAAAAACAAATTGCGAAATCATTATACAAAATGTCACTTACTTTTAATAAGTCTCAACAGCCATCTGACGAGGCTTTAAAGGTTTATGCTGATGTTCTTATACATTATCCCCACAAGGAAGTTTCTAGGGCTCTTTTTGGCTTAATCAAGGCCGGTTCACCATTTTTCCCATCATGCTCAGAGATCATTGCCGAAATGAATCCAAAAGTAACTCGAGAAGATGCTGATTTATTGGCAGGGCGCGCAATTGAGGCAATTTCTGAGTTCGGATCATATCGAGCCAAAGAAGCTATGAAGAGTATGGGCTCAGAGGCTTGGAAAGCGGTCGAAATGCTCGGTGGGTGGCAGATCCTATGCAATTCCTCACCTTCAGACTTGGGGACGCTCAGAGCTCAATTAAGAGCTAATTGCATGGTATCAATAAATAATGTTGAATTATTAAATAGAGAAGCAAAAAGAATTGAATCAAGAAATAATGAACTAAATAAAATAAATTTTAATGAAATAGTAAAAAAGATTGAAAATAAATAACTGTAAATTTTACAAAAACTATATTAAAAAAAACGAATACAGATTAAAATTATTTACACGATAGATTAGAGTTCTCACTCTTTCAGTTTTGATTCTGGCCGTAGGGTAAGGCTTGAAAGTTTTCTTTCTTGCCTACGGCCTTTATAAATGGAGATTAAGATTATGAAAAAAATAACAAATAAAAAGTTTATAAATATTTCGAGATTATTTCAGAGTTTAAGAGCAAAATCTGATATTAGTCAAATGGAATTAAGCAGAAAACTTGGTTTTAAAAATGGCCAGTTTATTTCTAATATTGAGCGAGCAAAATGCTCGATTCCATATAGTATTATTCCACAGGTCGCTATTGTTTTGAGTACCGAGCAAGAAACAATATTTAAAGCGATCTTGGATGATACGAGATTAAGCCTAGAGGCTGCTTGTGAGGAAAGTGCGGTTAGTGACGCAGATAAACCGGAAAGATCTTTGTTCATGGGATCTAGTAAGGGAATCGCTCCGATCAAGCTAACTTTTAGGGATTTTTTATAGAGTTATACAATAATCAGATAGTTTTTCCAGACTCTATCTGATTATTGTATTTCTTTTTATGTTTCAATTCAGCTAAAAATAATTATCAACAACATTTACAAGGGGAAAAATGGGGAATAGTAGCGTTATTATTTTGCTAGATATAACTAGTAAAAGAATTAAATTTTTAGAGGAAAAGATTGCTAAAATGCAATTTTGCTCAAAGGGCAGTAAATATATAAATATTACTAGATCTGTTTTGGATCAGAATATTTATTTAAACAATCAAGCAATGAATTATCTTAATCCAATTAAAGCCAATAAGGGAGGCGCTGAATTATGCCATTAATTACAGGAAATCTAACTCCATTAGACTTAGTTATTCAAGAGGTCGCTAGTCTTATCACTCTAAAAACATTAAAAGAGTTTAAAAAAAGTCTCACTGAAAAGGAATTAAATAATTTTCCGGATCTCGCTGATTGCTCATTAGGTTGTGTTATAGCTGAGATCAGAGAAACTCTTATCGGATCTAATGTAAGATTAATATCTAAAAAATCAAAAAATCCATGGACTAGCGCAAGGGCTTGGACTTATGGAAAAGATATTTATTTTAACAGTAGAAAAATACACTCAAGAGCAGATATTTTGAGAACAACTATACACGAATTAGTGCATATTGCAGACGCTAGAAGTCCGAAAAGTTTTGGTCATGGATCTAACTTTAATCAAGATCAAAAACAGTTAACAGCTCCAATGCTAGTTTCTACATATTTCGCAGGATTCATTTTAAGAAAGCAAATGGAGGGATAAATTTGAAAAGCTCTAATGATATTTTAATTAATTGTAAAATTTGTTTAAAAGAAAAAGCTCCGGCAAAATCCGGAAAAAAACCGGACGGATCTCACAGATTTAGAAGGGTATGCAAGGCTTGTCATAGCAATAGAGTTAATCACGATCAAAAACAAGCTTTAATAAATAATAAGCCATCAGATTTTATCCAATGTGACTCATGTTGTAAGATCTGGCAAAAAAGACTGACTGCATCTAGGTGCAATTGTACAGATGATAACCTTTTCGATGGTTTGGGGGAAAAGTACAGGTTTATAGATGAAAAGTTTAGGCCTGTACTTAACTCTTTTTAATTTTTAAATAACGCATATACTAGGCGTTGCATTTTTTAACATTTCGTGTGTTTATAATAGTCGGATTTCTAGTGTCCGGCTTAATTAAGGAATAAAATCTATGAAAACACAGCCAAAACCGACTTATAGCGTAGAAACTTCAATTGATGAAAGATCTTTAATTAAGAATGATAATTTTTATTTCTTTTGTGAATTATTTAGTGGAGGTGATAGCATAAAAGAATTCGAATTAGAAATAAAAGCAAGTGGTACTATTCAAGAGGGATCAAGAGGATCAAGAACAGAGCCAGAAGAGCCGGCCCACGTCGAAGATCTTCAAATTGAAATAGAATTAAATGGAGTCAAATTAGACTTTCCAATTGATAATATAAAAGATGAATATATTATTTCTATTGGTGATGAAATAATTGAACAAGCAACAAAAGATTATTACGATCAAAGAGAAGACTACGAATTAAGGCATCAATAACCATAAAAAGTCAAATCCCACCAAAAAAAACAGCGTCAAAATATTGTCATGTTTACAAGTCTTTCTAACTTATGAATAATTAAACAACATTAACAAGCTAAGAATCAAGGAAGGTTCATTTTGCGAGAATTAGGCAATCATATAAAGCCAATTGTGTCTTTTGATCAAAGAGTATTAATAATTTCAGATCTTCACTTTCCATACGCGCATAAAGATTGGTATCCATTTTTAAAAGCTATAAAAGATAATTACAAACCGGAAATAATTTTAAATGTTGGTGATACGGTTGACGGACACGCAATTTCTTTTCATTCAAGTGATTCCTCTTTGCCTAGCGCCGATCAGGAACTTGAAGAGGCAATAGAAGAAATTCAAAGATTAAAAGAGTTATTTCCAAAAATGTATATTTGCGAATCAAATCACGGATCTTTAGCCTATCGTAAAATTAAGGAAGGTGGGATTCCAATAAGACACTTAAAAGATCTCAATGAGCTTTATGATACTCCTCTTTGGGAATGGCATCACGAGCTTTTAGTGGAAACTTTACAGGGTTTTGTATCGGTTGTTCATGGAAAAAGCGGCGGTTATAATAAACTTTCATCAGAACAAGGAAATAGCGCGGTTCAAGGGCATCACCATCAGAAATTTGAAATAACATGGTCGAAGTCAACAATGATGGAAAGATTCAATATGATAGTGGGTTGCTTAATCGATGTTAATTCTATGGCCTTTGCTTATGGCAAAAATTTCGCCAAAAAGCCAATGTTGGGCGTGGGTTGGTTAAATGAAATGGGCGAGCCTTCATTGATTAGAATGATTACAGACAAAAATAATAGATGGATAGGGAAGCTATGAGGGGAAAGTCTGATTTTACTTTTGATGTTTATGGCCAGCAATATAGTGTGGAATTCGTAAGTAAAGTTTTAGATCCAGATGGAAATATTGAAGTTTGCGGCTTATGTGATATGGAATCCTCGAAAATATATGTAAATAACAAGATGAATAAACAGCTAACAGCTTGCACGATATTACATGAATTATTTCACGCTTACTCCAGGCGAGCCGGTTTAGAGAACTCAGAGTTATCAAGTGAATTAGAGGAATTGATCGCGGATCAGTTTGCAAAAGTTTTGACTGAAAATTTCGATTTCAAGTTTTAATATGTACGATAATTTAAACAGACTTTTATACATAAATACAGGATATGAGCCAAGTATCAAAGAGGCTAACGAATCAAATTATTTACAGGCATTAATTAGAGAAACTATAAGATCAATAGAAATGACCTCAGAAAATCAATATGAAATAATGGTAAGAAAACAAGGTTTAGCGAATAATCTTAGAGATAAAATACATATTGTTAGGGATTAACTGAGCATCTATCTGGATCAACAATGCAAATATATTGGCCATACTCTCTCTTTTCGCAATAATTCTTTGCATTGGTATAATCTTCGATAGTTTCGGGAACTATAAGACCACTTGGAATTATTTTTTTAACTCCATTACATGCCATAAAGCCAATATCATCAAGAGTTATACACTCTTTAAAAAAACCTCTATTAAAAATAGATCTCGGAGTCCTAGACTTACAGCTTGTTAATATCAGTAAGAATAATACTAAGGGCAATTCTAGTTTCATCATCTTTTGCATTTTTTATGGCCTTATATAAAGCAATTTGCTTATTTTCTTTTAGGTTGAAATCATCTCTAACTTGTTTGATCTTGTTATCTATCCATAGGGAATAGAAAAAATCAATTGATTCTTTAATTTTTGGAATAGCGGCGGCAATCGTTACAATGCCGCCCATTATAGAAGTGATTCCCATTAAGAAAATAACTTATTTACAATTACTACAGCTTCGGCAGCATTAAGATCTTTAATTTCCTCTCCGATCTCTTTAAATTCTTTAAGCGCAGTTATTACCTTGCTAACTGAGTCATAAAGCTCAGGAATATGAACAGAATCTTCGAATCCTACTTTTCCATCAGCGAAAACTTTTTCCCCTGTCTTAATAACGCCTTTTAATCCATCGATAACTAATTCAAGTTTATCAATATCCATGCTAACCTCCAAAAATGTTAATATTAATATATAGGCAATAATTAGATCAGTAATTTGACGATAATGCAAAAAAGAGGATATTCTTTAATTAAGTAAGAATTTACTAAACGAAGGTTTTAAAAATGAGTGAACAAGAAAAGAATCCAGTTGGGCCGCCAACAAAGTACCATGATAAAATTCCAGAGGACTTGAAAGCGTTCTTTAAGGACATTAAACCGCTATTATTGAATGATGTCGAGGTTGGTTTTATACTTCCAACAATAGAAAAGTTTTGTTGTGAAATCGATATTGTGACCTCAACTTTTTATAAATGGTGTAAAGAAAAGCCGGATTTATCGAGCGCTTTTAGCATGGCTAAGCAATATCAGAAAGATTGGATCATTCAACTTGCCAATAATGGGATCTATAGAGAAGGTTTTGCAAAGTTTACGGCCATCAATTGTACTGATATGAAAGAGAAGATCGAAACAACAAACACCAATACGGAAATCATTTTAAATATTGATAAAGAAGATCAAAATCTTTAAAAAAACTCCTAAACAAATTGAAGCGATTCCCATACTTGCGAATAATAAATATGCTGCTTGCTATGGTGGTTCGAGATCTGGAAAGACTTTTATCATTATTTACGCGATGATAATTAGGGCTTGCAAGGTAAAATCAAGACACGCAATAATAAGATCGACTTTTAGCTCTGTTAAGAGATCTATTTTTATGGACACTTTTCCAAAGGTTTTGGCCATATGCTTTCCAAACCTTCCGGTTAAATGGAATAAAACGGATTACTTTGTTACTTTTCCTAATGGATCAGAAATATGGCTATGTGGTTTAGATGATTCAAGAGTTGAAAAAATATTAGGTATGGAATTCAGCACAGAGTATTTTAACGAAGCCTCAGAGCTTAATTACTCAGCAATCCAGTTAGTATTATCGAGACTAGCTGAAAAGAATAGTCTTAAAAAAAGAGTATGGTTCGATTTCAATCCTCCGGCTAAAAATCATTGGTCATATTGGTTATTTATAAAAGGGCTAGATCCAATAGAGTCAGAGCCTTTAAAAAATCCGCATGAATATGGTCATATCTTAATGAATCCAAAAGATAATATTGATAACATAGACGAGGATTATTTAAACATTCTCGAGGCGATGCCCCAAAAAGATCGTGAAAGATTCCTAGAGGGGCTTTTTTCGGATTCAAGCGACGGATCAGCATATTACGCTTTTAACAGAGAATTACACGTCAGAGAAGAAAGACCACAGGGAGCACAAATATATTTTGGTATGGATTTTAATGTTTCGCCAATGACTTGCGTGATTGGACAATACATAAATGACACTTTTTATATCCACGACGAGGTTTTTTTGCCTAATAGTGACACTTACAAGATGGTAAATAAATTGAAAGAAAAGGGTTATACTGGAGGCGTTGTGATACCAGATAGCACAGGGGCGAACAGAAAAACCTCCGGAAAATCAGATCATCAAATCTTAAAAGAGGCCGGTTTTACAATTCCAAGGGTATTTAATCCTTTTGTTACAGATCGTGTAAATAACGTAAATAGACTTTTGACGGCTAATCGAATTATAATTAATCCTAAGTGTAAGAAACTAATTGGCGATTTAGAAAAGGTAACTTGGAAAAATGAGTCATTGGATCAAAAGGGAGCATCAAAGGACTTAACGCATATTTCAGACGCGCTAGGTTATTTTTGTTGGAAATTGGATAGTATTAGACCAAAGTATACAGAAACGGCAACATTCTCATAAAAAGGGCAAGAAAAATGGATTTATTAGACGATAGCACAATTAGGAATATAATTTCTGATATAAACTCAAGTCAAAACAAGGCTAGAAGAGAAAAAGAAATAAAAGCTTTTGAAGTATATAGTGGAGAGTTGAAAACTCATGTTACTAACAGAATCAAAACAATTTACCCTAAAACTCACGGATCTTTTTCAATAGCAGATTTAAACCTAACAAAGAAATGCGTTGATAAATTATCTAAGGCATATAAACAGCCTCCAATAAGAGATCTTGGAACGGATCAAGAAACCAAAGAGTATTCGGAATTAATGGAGGAAGTCGACGCATCGGAAGCATGGCGAACTTTTGACGTTTATTACAATTTACATAGATATGCGGCAATGTGGTTTAGTTTTGTAGAAATTAATGGAGAACAAGAAATTGTTTTACGCCCATTAGCTCCATTTCAATTTTCAAGAATAACTAACTCTATTGGAGAGACTGAAGTTTTTATCGTTAACTTTCCAAGTAGTAGTTTGTATAGTTCAAATGATACTGATGGAAGAAAATCTTTAATTCAAGATTCACAGCAAGACTCTTCAAGAAAAAGATATGCAATATGGACAGCAGATCAACACGTTGTTGTTAATTGTGAATATGGGAACGGAGGATCTATAACAGTTTCTCACGAAGTTATTGAGGGTAACGAAAATAATGTAAATGATCTAGGTATGATTCCGGCTTGTTTTGCACAGCAAGGGGATAATGCAGCCTTACCAATATCAAACCCTATTACAAATCAAACTATAGAATTTTGTACTCAATATTCATCAATGCTTACTTCGGCAAATGTTCAAAGTTTTGGACACTTGGTTTTATCTCACCCGAGCGATCAAAAAATGCCAAGTGAAATATATAACAGTTTATTTACTTATTCTAAATTGCCACAGGTTGAAGGGGGGATTCCCACAACATTGGATTATTTAAATCCTGCTCCGAATCTTGATGGCCAGCTACAAATATTACAGAACTTTGGACATCAAATAATTACTGAACATCTAGGCGATGGATCTCAAAGCGTTAATGGATCTGATAACTTTACAAGTGGGCTAGATAGAATGATCGCTAACTCTGATATTTCTAATATTATAGAATCTAATGAGCAAGTTTTCGCTAAATGTGAAAATGTTCTTTATAATATAATAAAATCATTTTATGACATTAAAGATCGTCAAAAATTTAGAAGTAAAAACATTACGATTAAATATAGCAAATCAAGACCTATAATTTCAGAGTCCGATATTCTTTCTAATATCGAAAAGAAATTAATGCTCGGATTAATAGAAAAATACGAGGCTCTTATTATGCTAGATCCTAATACTACAGTCGAAAATGCTAAAAAGAAGATCTCAACAATAAAAGAAGAACGGAAAGCAGATTTAACGAGCATTTTTGGAGAGGACGAGGATAATGCCGATAAGTAAGACTAAATTTGTCTACACCTTAGACTTATCAGAGCAAATAAAGACCGTTAAGCCGTCGAAAAGGAAAGCGGTCACTGAGCTTATAGGAATAACTGTAATTGATTCTATGGAGGAATATTTATCTAAAGGTGTTACTCCAGTTTCAAAAGGTGAGTTTAAAAAATCATTATCCAAGAAATATGCAAAAATTACCGGAAAAAGTGTCGCTAACTTATATGAAGATGGAAATCTCATGGGAGATCTTAGAGTTGATAACTTCAAAGATCGAATAGAGGTTAAAATTACTGATAAAAAGCAAAAATTAGTTGGTTATAACCACAATACGGGGGACACTTTGCCAGTTAGGCAATTTTTGCCGAATGATGAAAACGGCGAAACTTTCAAAAGAAGCATCACCAAAAAGATTAAGGATATTATCGAAGATGCCAGTTAAATTAAAAGGAATCAAAAAAGTTAATGTCAATATTAAGTCAATCTTACCAGATGCAAGATCAAACTTTGCAATTGCAATGAAGAAAGAAATTGTTGATCTAATTGTTGAAAAAATTGTTTCGGGCAACTCTCCAGTGAAAGGTAATAATCGCTACAAGAAATATTCTAAAGGATATGCAAAAACAAAGGGTCGATCTGAGCCGGTTGATCTTGTCAAATCCGGCAACATGCTGAATAATTTATATGCGAAGATAACAAACAAGAAAAACATATTAATACTTTTTAGAGGTGGCTTAGCCGCAAAACTTGCAAGTTATCACCAGAATGGACTTGGACGCTTACCAGTAAGGAAGATTTTACCGGCAGGGCGTGAAATTTTTAAGGTTGGAATAATGAAAAGAATAACAGCACTTTTGGATAAGGCCGTTAAAAAGGCAATTAAGTAATTTTACAAATGATGGGAATACGCCCATAATTAAGGAGAATAGATAATGTCTATAGAAAAAGAGCAAGAACTTGCATTAGAGGCGAACGCCGGACAATCTAAAGAAACGGATTATGCTGCTGAAATCGAACGATTAAAAACAGCAAATGAAAGACTTTTGTTTGAGTCACAGAAAAACAAGACGCGTAAAAGCGAATTGGAGACTTTAGAGGCAAAACTCTCTGAAATTGAGAATAAAAAACTCGAAGAAAGTGGAGATTGGCAAAAAAGACTTGGACTAGAACAAGAGAGAACAGCAGAATTAAGCAGTAAACTTCAAAAGCAAAAAGAGAAGATTTTGAAGGGAAATGTTTACAATGCGGTTCAGCGAATTGCAAAAGATGCTTATGACGTTAATGATCTTTTAGCTCAATCAGAATATGTAAAAATGATTGAAGTAGACGAAGAAACATTAGAGCCTGTTACCGCATCAATTGAACAATTTGTTAATTCATTAAAGTCCGAAAAAAAGTACTTCTTTAAGGGTACAAAAGTTGCATCGATGGCGGACTCTAGTCCAGTTATCGATAAACCTTTAACAAAAAAAGTCGAGCACATGAGTGCAGACGAACAAAAAGAAGCTATGAGCAATATGATTGCAAAGGCTTTAAACACAAGAGGTTAATATGGCTGATACATTAATGGGAGTTACAGAAACTCAAGCTTCAGCAATGGCGCAAGTTTCTAACATGGCTCAACTTTACTTACAACAAGCTTCAAAGCTTATCCCTACAGTTAGTAACTATTCTAACTTAGCGGTTAAGGGTTCAAGCTCAATTAAATTACCTAGATCTGGCGGTTTTACTGTTGGCGCTAAAGGTGAAAACGTTGCGGTTGATTCACAAGCAATAACTTATGTTGCTGACACAATCAACTTAAACCAACATAGAGTTGTACAATTTCTTTTAGAAGATATTGCGGACGAGCAAGCAACGATTGCTATTGTTCAAGATTCTTTAATGAAAGCATCAGCGGACATGGCGTTTGATATTGATAAACTAATCAAGGCTCAATTTGATAGTGCATCAGCTTCAAGTCCAGATCATGTAATTCAGTACACTGACGCAGCAGGGGAAATAATTGCTCTTTCAGATATTCTTGCTATGAGAAAACTTTTAGTAGATCAAAATATTGATCCTAGAGAATCTTTTCTAGGTGTTGGATCTTCAAAAGAAAGAGACATGTTAGGAATCGACGGATTCATTTCTAGTGAAAAGTATGGATCAAATCAACCAATTTTAAATGGTGAGATTGGACAAGTTTACGGAATGAAAGTAATTGTTTCAAATGTTTTTGACGCAAATGACTCTTATGCTTGGCACCCTTCAGCGGTTGGTTTCGCTTTTCAACAAGGTGTTAGAACTCAAAGAGAATATGATCTTGCTAACCTTGCGACTAGATACTCACTAGACTATCTTGCAGGATTCAGCGTTTTAGATTCTGGAAAAAGAGTTGTAAAAATCGAAGAAACTCCATAAAAAAGAGTTTAATCTATAATTGGGAAGGGACTAAAAATCCTTCCCTTTTTTTTAAGGGTGCATGATGGTTTTAAGCTATAATTATTTAGAGGCTAAAACAGAAAAATTGCTACAACGCAAGCTTGTCGAGCTACAAGTAAAATCAGGTTACACAGTAAAAATAATTAATATATACGCAAGCGGAAAAAAAGTTATTGCATGGTACTATGCAAATCCAAAGGACGCTTTAAATGTTAAATAAAAAAACACTTCAAGATAAACATTCCCAGAGTTACGTTGACTCTCCAACAAGAGAAAATAAAACGGCTCAGGAAGTTTTAATTTCAAATAAAACAATTGGCCTGTCACCTTTTGGGGAATATGACACGATAGCGGCAACATATCCAACAACATCTAGTGAATTATACACTTACTCTTTTAGTGGGACAGCAATCGGGACAATATTAGTTTCATATACAGACAGCACAAAAGAGGTTTTAAATAGCGTGGTAAAAAATGAGCTTTAAATTCAATCCATTCACGGGTTTATTAGATTATTTTACAGGCGGCGACGGATCTGGAGAAATAAACCAAACAGATGCCGAAATAAAAATCCAGTATGAAAATAACCCAAACACAAATGAATACAGCGACAGCGAAAAAGCTAAATTAGCGAATATAGAAAATAATGCTACAGCAGATTTGACAGGGCCAGAAATAAAAAGTCTTTATGAATCGGAGTCAAATACAAATGCTTATACAGATAGCGAAAAAACAAAACTTGCAGGACTAGATAGTTCTAAATTTTTAGGGGAATACATTTCACTAGCAGCACTTCAGATTGCCTTTCCATCGCCCTCGGTTGGATCTTATGCAAATGTTGATACTGGAATAGGCTCGGACGTTGTTAGGTATATATGGGATAATGATGATTTAGAATATATTCTACAATTAGGAACGAGCACAACATTAACTGATGCTCAAATAAAAACTCAATATGAAAACAATCCGGACACTAATAATTACTCAGATAGCGAAAAGGCTAAACTTTTAGGAATTGAATCTGGAGCGACAGGTGATTTGACTGGCTCTGAAATAAAAGCTTTATACGAGTTAGAGGCTAACGCTTATACAGATGTAAAAAACACTAAATTAGATGGAATAGAAAGTGAGGCTACTCAGGATCAAATTTCCTCGGAAGTTCCTTATGACAATACGGCAAGTGGACTTACGGCCATTGATGTCAAAGCGGCACTAGATGAAATATCATCAGAAGTCGGAATTGGAGGATCGCCACCATGGGCGACTTCAATAGGCGCGCTATCTGATGTCACAATAAGTGGCGCGCTAGCTGACAACGAAATTCTTCAATATCACGCAGCGTCTAGTAAATGGAAAAATGAAGTCTTAGCCACAGGCGGCGCGGTTGATTCTGTAAACGGAAAAACTGGAGTAGTTGTAATAGATCCTGATGATCTTGACGATACGGCAACAACTAATAAATTCACAACAAGCGCAGAAATAAGCAAATTATTAGGGATCGAGACCGGAGCAACAGCGGATCAAGATGCGATAAATGTCCCCTTTGATGACTCTGTAATACTCAATGGTGGTGATAATGTTCAAACAGCAATAGAGGCGCTAGATACCCTAATTGCTACGCGAATAAGTGTTGATGATGCTCAACAAGTAGGAATCGACGCGCACACGGCTGACTTGGCATCGCTTGCCGCAGTCGATACGGATCAGTGGATTGATATTGATGCGAATACTTTGAAATTATCAACCATCGAAAATAATGCTACAGCAGATCAAAACGCAATTGATGTTCCTTTTGACGATTCAGTTATTTTAAATGGTGGCACAAATGTCCAAACGGCAATCGAAGCTCTGGATACTTTAATAGAAACAAGGATAAGCGTCGATGATGCTCAACAGATAGGAATCGATGATTTAGTGGGTGATGTTGCAATCATATCCGCTTCTAATGATGCTCAGTGGATTGATATAGGGGCTAATACTGCGAAACTTTCAGGTATTGAGGTAGGAGCTACAGCAGATCAAACAGATGCCGAAATAACAGATGCAGTCCAACATTTAAATGCTACAGATGATAGGGATATGAAGCCCAACACTTCCACGATTGATACAGAAAACGCAATGAAAGTTTTTTTTGGGAGTGAAGGTGGTATGACAGGGGCAGCGGATAGCAATTACCGCGATGTTATTGTCTTAGATACTTGGGGGGATACAAGCGGCGGCGATGCGAATCTTTTATCTTTTGATAAAGATAGTTTTGAGATTAATCATTATCAAGCTACCTCAACGAACTCAACTTGGGGAACTCCTAAAACTTTGGCTTATACAGATAGCGACATCACAGGAAATGCAAGCTCAGCGACAACTCTGTCCCCCGGAACGGACAGAACAAAACTTGATGGAATTGAAAGTGGAGCGACAGCAGACTTGACAGCATCGGAAATAAAATCATTATATGAATCAAATAGTAATACGGAAGTTTTTAGTTCAGCAGATAGCTCAAAACTGGACGTATTAAGAAAAGGAAGCACTGGCGCTCCTCAATGGGATCTATTTGCCGGTTACAGTTTTGGCGATACAGTTAGGAAAATAACCGGAACTCAAGTTGAATTATATTTTTGTATATCAACTCATACGGTGCAATATGTTTGGAACGCATCTCTTTGGACAAAATTAAATGATGAATTTGTCATGAATGACATCGGAAACTATTTTGATACTACTCCAACAGCAGGACAGGTTTTAACTTGGAATCTAGTGCAGAGTCAAGGGACATGGTCAGCGACAGACCTACCAACGCTTAGTAATGCAGATATAAAAACTCAATACGAGGCAAATAGTGACACAAATGCTTTTTCAGATGCCGAGAAAACAAAACTTACTGGCATAGAGTCGGGGGCGACAGCAGATCAAACGGCGGCTCAAGTCACTTATGACAATTCAATAAGCGGATTAACAGCAACAAATGTTAAAGCTGCAATTGACGAGGTTGCCGCTGCCGGTGGTGGTGGAATTGATGATGGTGGTTACGAGTTTGGACAAAAAACTGCCGATATTACTTCAGCGCCTACAACAATTTTCACTTGTGGAGCATTAACAGTCGGAAGAACTTACACAATATCATTTACAGTGCTAGTAACAGAAACGACGACAAGTTTAAACGTTAAAAGTGCAACATTGATACTATATAATTCAGCGCCGAACGGAATAAGATTCCAAAAAGGTTGCTATACAACAAACTACGATGAAACAATTTCATATAGTCAGACTTTTATCGCAACAGCAACGACAGCGCCATATTTAAGGTGTACTGCTATTTCTAATTGCAAACTAGACGGTGGTTTTGGAAGAATTACCTATTCGATGATAGAACACCCTTATGACCTAGTAACGGATAGCACTTTACTGGCTTAATAGCATTTTGGGATCTATTGATTTATTATGATAGTATTATATTAATATAAAGAGGTGGGTAAATGATAAAGATTAATGAAAAATTAAATGTTTTGCATGATAATAACGGAGTCTTTTCCGATTTAAGCAATGACTTATCAAGCTTTCAAAGGGACGAGGCTCAAATAGAATTCACATCAAATGAAGATAAAATATATATAGGTTTTTATAAACCTATTAATGTTTTTTATGTTGAATTTAATAATCCTAATATTAATGCGACAAGTTTAAGCCTTAATTATTTTAATGGATCTAGTTTTACTGAGGCCACCGGTTTTAATGATGATACAAAAGGATTCACGAGAAGCGGTTTTATTAACTTTGAACGAAATCTTTTAAATGAAGAATCAACTACTGTAAACGGAGTTGAGAAATTTTGGTATGAACTAGACTTTTCAAGTAGCACTTCAATCATGGATATAATCGGCTTAAATATTGTTTTCTCTGACGATCAAGATCTTAAAAGAGAACTTTACGAAGTGGACAAATATCTTCCAATGGGATCTGGTTCGCATATTTTATCCCACGTTTCAGCTAGGGACGAAATTATTCAA
>Ga0208643_1000067_pt1 | contig 61965 bp, 45 predicted proteins | sample VirMetDEL_Nov_12_FD_184516 | JGI IMG/M metagenome (GOLD analysis project Ga0208643, IMG submission 184516) | Aqueous microbial communities from the Delaware River and Bay under freshwater to marine salinity gradient to study organic matter... | ecosystem: Environmental > Aquatic > Marine >...
CCCTCTTTCGTGTACATCTTAACACGTTCACCCGAATGGTTTAAAGTAAAGTTACGGTGTCCTTTTACAGAGAAGTCGTCAGCGATATCAAATAACTTGGTCACTGCTTCGTTGTCGGATTGTCTGAGTCCACGTCCGATTGACTGAAGAACCTTGACTTGAGACTTTGATGGAGTCCCAAAAACAATATTGTGCAGATTCCTAATATTGATACCAGTACTAAAAGTCCCCAAACTAGCGACAATAATTGCATCATTTTCTTTCTCCACTATTCCCCTAATTTTCTCACGGTCAGTCGCATCAACTTCACCAGAAACATAGAACACTTTCCGGTTGGTATCAGATACCGCGTCTTTAATCATTTCGTATAAAACCTTACCGTGTTTTTCTACGAACTGAAACATGACCAAACTATTACCATCTAGGTCTTTTGTAAGTTTAGTGATGAACTTATTCCTTCGTTCATTTGTAACTATGTAGTCAATTTCTTCCTGATAGGTCTTGTCCTTCATCCGTTGACAGATATCATTGTGATACCTCAGAAGAAGAATCGAGATCTCTAGATCAGCAAGTGTTTTCTCTTCTTGCAACTTTGCAGTAGTAGTAACCTTATATACAGGGCCAAACAAACCCTCAAGTACAAGTTTGTTCGTCTCGGTACCATCTAGTGTACCGGTAGTACCAAATCTATACTTAGCATTAACACATTTATCCATCATAGTAGATAGAGACTTTGCCTTAAATAGATGCACTTCATCACCAAACACTGCATCGAATTGTTCGAACCACTCGGGGCCAAACTTATAGATCGACTGCCACGTAGAGATGATAACATCTTTATCTGTTACCTTCTCCTTACCAGAGTAGATCCTGTGACATTCATTCTCCACGTCATAACCATAGTCAATGAAGTCTTTATACATCTGTTCTACCAGACTTGTTGTAGGAACAATAACTAAAACTTTACCTACGTTTTCTTTATCCTTGACAAACCGCAATAAATTGTATATAATAAAACTCTTGCCGCTGCCGGTTGGAGATAGTAATAAACACCGCTTGTTTTCAATACCATGGGATATCGCTTCGTACTGGTAATCTCTCGTATCGAACGGACTACCGAGGTTTCCTAGGTACTTGACTAACTCGGGATGATTCACCTTGGTAGTTGAACTAGGAATACCATACTCTTCGTGTTCTAGTATCTGTAAAGGATAGAATCTATCACCACAGAATTTACGCAGATGATGGTACAGTCCAACATTAAGACTTTTTGTCACTGTGTTATAAAGTTTCACACGACCGTCCCAAACCTTACGTTTGTATGCGGGCATATATTTGTAGCCGGGAACAAAAAACGCAAAGAATTCCCGCAACTCCATTTCTTGGTGTGCGTTACTCTCTATCGCCAGATAAGAATGGTTTAACATTCTTACCCGTATCGTGTTGTCTTTGTTCATACAGTCTCTTTGCCAAGTCAATCATATTAAGTTCTACACACATTCCATGTTCGTGTAACCAGTTTGCTTTATCTACATCTTCATCATCATACTGTCGCATTATGCACCCGCTTCAAATGCCCTATATCGAATCATATTACCAATCGTTTGGTGGCGCCAATTAAGACTTTGAACGATTTCTTTCAATGTATCTATAATTGTATTATAGTATTGTATCTTCTCTTCGGACTTCTGAATCTCAGGATCTGCATCATAATACAAATCCATGTCACCCTTGAGTACTTTGAGTCCATCGAATGGATCTAAATCCCATCCAGTAGCAAGTAACTCTTTTTGATCCATCTTACCATTATAGTACTTCCATTTTTGTAACAAGAGAGTCTTCTGAGAGTTCTCTGCACGTTTGAGTTGTAACTTTGTAAGAGATAGGTACTGCAAATATTTTGCATGTAGACTAGGCGTGTGTCGAGACACCTCGTCCAGTTGGTGTTGTGAAATTTGGGAATCCTCTTTCCACTCTGATAATATACTTTCAAGGTCTAACATAATAATCTCCAATAATCAAACTGTATTTATATGATCAATAACGTCTTCCCAGAACTCTAGATTGAACCCGAGAGTATATGAGAGGGTAATTCTTTTACTGTCTGTTGATGCGCAATGGTATATGATACGATCTGTCTCTTCAGAAGAACCAAAGTATCCAGCCTTACATGTCCACCCCTTCTTATCCTTCATGCGAATATGATCTTTTGTTATGGGATCGACCCACTCAAAATAACCATCACCGGTCTCGCTCCATGTGAATATAAGATTGTATGAAGATGCGTTTTGATTTGTATGCCATCCAATATATCCACCGACCGGATATAACTGACTAAGCGCAGAATTGCGCACTCCTAGTTCAGTCTTTAATCTTTCATCCAATGTTATATAGGATTTTCGGTAGTCCAGATTAGATGAATCGTCATGATCGGGTTTGAGACAATAAGACCTTGCTGACTCGGGTGATCCATCATGACCTACTTGTATAGATTGTAAGTATTCGTCACTAATCCAATGATCTCTATTCTCTCCATCAAGAAAGGTATTGGTCTTGGTAACATCGTATTTGTCAATAAACAACTCTCTAAAACCTTCTAGTATATCCAGAAGATTCTCATTCATAATATAGACGTGTCTCATTTATAACAACTCGAAAGAACTGAACCTAAAGCTTACTGTGAATGTAGGGTATTGTATATCACTAACATTAGATTGTAAAGTGATTGGACTAACATTTGTTGGCAAGGCATCAAAGTATTTGATCTGCACATTCTTGTTGTTGTGACTAGACATGATAATCAATGTTATATCTGCGTAAGTACTGCGAATAGTACCCTCAGAACCCACTGCATTGTCCTGTGACTGGTTTACGATACGTTCCAACCAGTTCTGCATCTCCTTGTATGAAACAATATCTTCATCAAGAATGATCTCTACGGTGAGTTCCCCATAGGTAATTTTATCACCCGCAAGAGGAACCGAAGTAATACGTTGGGTAGGTAACTCTGTTGGATTAACTGAGGAGCCAGGATGTGTTACACTCTGCGCAAAATAACTCAGATTCTTATAACCATCACCGGATATAATAATCTTAAATCCTGTGGGTTGTAGATAATTTTTATTTGATGTTAACTCTGCCATTATAACTCTCGTTGATTTTACTTTTATTTATACACATTATAGTGATCTATTAATGGACAATTATCTAAAATATAGACCACTATAATGGACATAAAAAAAACCCCCATCCGAAGATGAGGGTCAAAAGGTGATTTAACGACCGGGCGCTCCCAATCCAACCACTCTTATTATTTTATGTATACTACCATTACGCGAGGATATTATCTACGCGGAAGATTCTGTAGTAAACATTGCTCTTAGCAGCGGCAAGACCGTTACTTGGAGTAGAACCGACAAACGGGTTAGACGCCATACCATAACGAGTCTTGAACCCGATACGTGGTTGGAAGTCATTCTCGCCAACGGCTTTAACCATTTGCAGTGGAACGTATGGGCAGTAGAATACACCTGCGTCATATGCGTTAGTACCTTTGTAACCTACAGTGATGTAGTCAGCAGAGGCATATGGGTCAATATAGACCTTAGTGCGACCGTTCAAAGTACCAGCAAAAGTGTTACCAGTGTCATCAACCTGAAGGTTGGTAGACATTGCAGGAGTGTAGTCCAACATACCAGAAGCAGCAAGTGCAGTAGCAACGTCAGAAGAACAGATAACAACGTTACCTTTTCCACGGCGAGTTTCTTTTGCAATTACGTTTGCTTCGCGGTCGATCTGTACAACCAGACCCTTGAACTTCTCAGCAGACCAACGACCGTCAGCATCAGTTGACAAGTCAAAGATACCTTTAGTAGCAACGTTAGACTGGAGAGCACCAGTTTTAGCTTGACTGTTGATAGTACGAACAACTTCACGGTTGATTTCCGCAAGGATCTCAGTAGAGAGGATGTTAGCAAGTTCAGTTTCTGCATCCAGACCGTGGATTGCTTTCAGGTCTTGTGCAAGTTCTAAACTGTACTCAGCTTTCAACGCACGAGATACGGCAGTTACAGTTGCCTTCTCGATGGTGAAACCCATTTCTGCGAAAGGTGCACCAACACCATCACCCAGTGCTTCAGCAGCAGCGGTAGTCATACCAGTTGCAGCAAGTGAAGTCAGACGAGAATCGTCTACACTTGAGTCAACAGTGCGAACACCAGTTTCAGAGTCATCAGAGATGCCGTTGAAACCAGAAGCGTTATCAGAATCGTGAGTACCGGTACGGTCACCAGAGAACTGAGTTTCTGCTTCTTGGAACAATGCTTCACGTGAAGAAGTTGAACCAGCACCATAACGTGCCTTCATCGCGAAGATGAGACCAGTTGGGCCAGACATTGGTTGAACGCCACATACGTCATATGCCATCAAGTTAGGCATTGCACGGCGAACGAGAGAGATCAATACTGGATCCCAGTTACCTACAGAAGTAGTGTTGTTGCCCGGAGCAGCTTCGTTCAAAGAACCGAAACCTGCGTGTTGAGCGCGCTCTTCCATCATTGCTTTCTCTTGGTTTTCCAAGATTGCAGCAGTAACAGCTCTACGTTGGTGATCTTTGATCTCGCCAGCAGAACTTTCGTTCAGGACGGGAGCCCATTTTTCGATAAGAGTATCGTAAGAATTCATTTGGTTATTCCTTATTGAGTTCTAGAAGTTTTTCTAATTGCAGTGAGGTAAGAATCCATGCTTGAAGACACTTCAACAGTTGTTTCAGGTTCCTCATCTACGGCAACTTCTTCACTAATTTTTTGAGAAAAGTAAGATTCGCGGATAGTAGCAACTTTAGATGCGAATACTTCCGCACTTTCAAAATCGATACTTTCAACGAGACCTTTCAGTTTCTCGACTTGGGTGTCTGCCAAACCACGAGCAGCTTCAGCAATGATAGAATCACGCTTCAACACTTCGAGTTCTTCTGACAGTTTAATGGACTCACCAGTTTGAGAATTTAACTTCTCTTCAAGTTCTTCAACTTGACCTGCGAGTTCATCAACTAGGTCTACCTTGGACTCAGGTACTTCGATGTGAGATTCTACGAATAGATCCTTCATCTTGTCCATAAAGTTCTCTGCGATTTCAGTACGGAGACCGTTCTGAACAGCAACTTTATTATCTTCCATCCAAGTTTCAACTACGTAGTTTAAGTAAGAATCAACTTTCTCAACAAGATCACTCTTAATAGACGCGACTTCTTCAGATAGTTCTTCTTGGTATTGTTCCTCTAAACGAGAAACTTCTTCGGACAGTTTAGATTTAACAGCAGCTTCAAAGATAACTGAAGTTTTCTCTTTGAACTCATCAGACAAAGTTGCCTCTGACTCTACGAGTGCATCAAGTTCACTTACTGTATCAATTTTTTCTGCAACTACTTCAACATCAAACTCGACATCTTCGCCCATCATTTTACCGTATGCAGCCTGAAGATCCATTTTTTTCATGGAGTTCATCTTCTGGTACATAGAGTTAATCATGCCCGCTTTTGTCTTGGGTAATGTTGCTTTCTTAGTTGCATTGGCCGCCTTATCTACTGACGCTACAGACTCAGGTTCAGTTACACCATCAGTTGATGTTGCGCCAGCACCTTTAGGTTCTGCTTTTTCTTCGAGAGTTTCCTCCACGATTTCGTTAATATCATCGTGAAGTTCTACTTCGACATTAGTTTCATCAGTCATTATAGACTCCTTACATATTAGATTTGATTAACGAGAGGAAATTTTTAAACTCACGAATTTGAACAGCAGAACTGTACGCCTTCGGTGCATTTTTGATTTCTGTCTCCATATCTTCAATTATCTGTTGTTCCAAAATACCGTTATTCCAGATCCAATCCACACCTTCCATAATACCATTAACAAAAGCATCAGGTGCGGAGGGGTCTTGTACTATGTCGATAGTTGCAAGGTGAAAATCTTCACCAACATATGCGACACCATTTCGGTTCACTAGACTTCCCATACCACGAGTTGACACACCTAGTTGAACACCACCTTCTAGAAGACCTTGAACGATCTTACCCATCGGAGTATCCAATATTTGTGCCTTTCCGACCACATCATTTCCCTCAAATCTGAGGTCAGTGATGAGATGCGAAACTTTATCCAAGTTAACAGTTGGGCCTTCCGGATGATTTAACTCACCGACTGCTCTCTTCTTGCTAACTTGTTCGGTAACGTACTTATTTACAGCACGTTCCATAATTGCTTTGGGGTAAATTCGCCCATTACGATTCTTTTGATCTGCTTGAGCGAATACGCCCTCGATGACATATTTCTTGGCACCGTCTTCTTTCTTTTCTACGATACACTGAATGTCGTTTTCGTAGTATTCGCTAATCAGTTTCATTTTAATTCCTTTACGACTGTCTTTGCAGTCTTCTCAGCTTCTTTTTGATCCTTGAAGGTGTCTAACATATCACCGTCAATATACAAAACGAAACCCTTCGAGTCTTTCACGATCTTAACAGGTACTTTATCGATCTTCTTATCGAAGACGACTTTACCTTTGGAAGCGATAGCTTCTCTTAATTGACCGAATGTTTTCATTTTAAGTTTTTCCGTTTATGGTATTATTTATACAAATTCCATCTTTAACAATAAACTTTTATTCGATATCGTCAGACTCGTATTCTGTCTCATCTTCGACTTCATCTTCTATTTCATCTTCGATGAGATCGTCATCTTCGAAGTCTATCTCCAGTTGATCTTCTTCTACACCGTTAAAGATAGTGTCTGCAACAGAAATCTTTTCAACTTCCAATGCGTCATGCATCTTATCAGCCAACACGGCATCTAAAGAACCCTGTGCTGAGTTAAAATCTTGTTGTTGGATCGCATCAATCAAATCATGGATGGGATTAGTTTCTACTTCTTCAGTCATAGTTATACTCCAAGGTCTTCTTCATTATCATCTCCGCCCTTTGCGTTCTCGGCTTCGACTTGTTTTTTCATTTCTTCGATATCTTCATCAGACATCATCATGACGTTCTTCATTACCCACTCACGTGAGAAGTATTCACCTACGTACTGTGATACTTGGTCAAGGGTACTTAGTCTTTCTCTAAGTATCTCAGAATCCTTCAACTCGGTGAAATGATTATCACGAACAAAGTCTATCTGAATATCATTCTTCCAAATATCCCAATCCTGTTCTGTACAGATACCTTTGAGGATTAATTGTTTCTTCAGGATACCAGTGAATAGGCCAGAAAAACGTTTACGTAATCTATCGATAAACTTCTGGAATTTAACTTCATCCCTAGAAATCTCGGTAGAACGACCCAGACTAAACTGTGACTCTTGTTCTAAACGGTTGATAGGTACATTCAGAGAACGATACAATCTCTTCTGGAAGTATACAATATCGTCAATCTGGCCAAGGTTCTCACCGCCAGGTAGTGTACTAATCTCGGTACCACGACCACCTTCTCTACGAGGTAACCAGAAGTCCTCCAACATAGACATATGTTTACGGTCATCTTTAAGGTTACCGGTACTCGCATCGTATACTAACTTGTTACGATAACGATTCATGATATCTTTCATGTGTTGTTCTGCTTTGTTAGCAGGTAAGTTACCAACATCAATATAAAAGATTCTACGTTCCGGTGCACGTGCGAGACGATAAATTACCAGACTATCTTCCATCATACGCAACTGGTTGATGGGTTTAATTGCTTTCTGTAAGTAGGATAAAATACGTTTCTTGGTGGGATCGGTAAGACCTGAAGTCACATATGATACTGCATCCGGAGAAATCTTTACCGCACTCTGCGTAGAACTCTTCTCTTGGAACACGTAGAACTCTTCGGTTTTATCTACGACCTTTGCACCGGTTTGTGTATCTTTTCTATACTTTACTTCTTTTACTTTACGAATCTTGGGGGTGTCTATAGGACGGATCTCTTGGATACCGGCCTTCGCATTAGATTCGTTTACTACTAAGTGATGGACAAGACGACCGTCAATATACCATGAACGGAATATGTCGTGTCCCATCTCGGAAAAGTTTAACATGGAACATATCCCATCAAACTCTTCTGTCATTAATTTTTTAATTTTATCTGAGGTTTCAATACCATCAAGATTCAATTCTACAGGAGAGGTTGTCTCCGAACCAGAAATACTTTCGTTTACAATATCTTCAATCGCTGCGTCAACCTCTGGATGGTTGGCCACACCACGATACTTCATGATGAGTTCTGCATTGTCCTTTGCGTTATCACCATTAATGTCAATGTACTGACCATAGTGAGAACCAGACGCAGTTACATAACCCGCACCATCGTCATCCGCTTTCGGAACGATAGAAGGTAATTTATCATTTTCTTTACCGGTTTCTTTTTTCGATGCTCTTTTGAGTTCGAAACCGAATAATTTCATAATACTGTTATTGTCGTCTGCCATCTTTGCCTCAAAGTAAAAATAATACGCAGGGGGAAAATCCCCCTACGCATATATTTAGTCACAACTTAACTAGTTGTGCCTGACTCCCAGTATTGAACTTGGAATGTTACCGTGAACTCTTCAATAGTGTCTGTGGTATCATAGTTCAAGTCAATAGCAGAAACCACGGTCGGGAAACAAGAACGGAAGTTGTAAGTCTTAATTACAAGTCCATCTTTGTCCAACTGGTCAACTGACAAATCAGTTTGATAATCCGCAGGATCATTGAAACCGGTGTTCGCATTGTGCGAATTAATACCGTTCATCCAACGTTCCATTGCATCACGCACTTCAAAACCAGTGTCGTTAATGACGGTTACTGTCCACTCTTCGAATGTACGGTCACCGGCAATCTTCAACTGACGACCACGGAAAGGTACCGTGATCGGAGTTACGTTAGAAGAAGGTAACTGTGCACCCTTCACCATGAAAGAAGTCAATTCCGCATCACCTAGGGCGAATGCAGGAAAGTTCAACTTACAGTTGAAGAGATTAGGACGAGCACCACCGCCTTTTAGTTTTGATTTAAAATCATCTACACCTAAAATAGCCATTGTATTATGCTCCTACCGTGCCGATAACTTCTTCAAAGTCCACACCACTTCTAACAGCAACAAAGTTCAATTGAACGAAGTTGATAGAACGTGCGGGTTTAACGAAGATACTTGCAACAAATTGGTTATTGTCCACAACTTCTTGATTGTTGTTTGTTTCATCACATACAACACGGAAGTCAGTTATACCTCTACGACCCTTAACTCTACGGAGGAAAGGTTCAACGATATTTACGAACTCTGCACGAGTAAACTCGTCATTGAATTCGAACATCACGTTTTTCGCAGCTTCACCAATAGACTTCTCAATCGCAATGAATAAACGTCTCACGTTGATACGGTCAAAGGCAGAAGGTCGGCTTTCCAACGTCTTATCACCAAACAAGATCAGACCAGTGCCTGGAATGTTTGCGATAGGGTTGACACCTACTTTATACAGTGAGTCACGTTGAGTTTGGTTAGGGTTAGTTAAGATATCGGTAACACCACGATAATTACCACGTCTCTGTCCGGCAGGTGAGTACCAAGGATCTGCGATAATGTCAGTAGCAGCCATCAGACCCGCAGTGCTTGAAGCAGCAGGGATGTTGATGTACTTGTCGTTGTACTTATCAAAGATCTTGATGAAGTTGTTATCGACAATTAAGTAAGAGGATTTAGTTAATCCGCTAACGAAGGAAACCGCATTGGTTGTTGCTTGTGCATCAGTCTTACCCACAAGGTTGTTTCTGTCTACAGAAGTTACTACAACACAATCTTTACGTGCAGTTGCAATTGACGTTAGGTCATTTGTAACAGTCGCGCCTTGTGCGGCAGTTGGGTGCATAGGAGCAATCAGGAAGTCAATCTCGGTAGTGAGTTTGTCTTCGAACAGATCGTAACCTTCTGAGATATCGCCAGTAGATAGAGTTGCAGACGCTTGTCCACCACCAAGATTTACTGTACGAACACCATCTGTAAGTGCAGCACCAAGACCATAGTTGGTAGCGGTATCTACATCAGGAATAGTACCCCAGTATCCACCAAGATTCAAGAAATCTGAACCGAAAGCAGAGTCATCACCGAAGTAACCATTCCAGATATACTGAGAGTTTGCATTCAGTACGTCAGAGATATAGTTAGGTGAATTGTCAGGAGTTACTGCGCCTTTAGCAACAGAGAGATATTCAAACTTTTCAAGAACTGCACCAACAGTACCAGAGATTACACCGGTACGGTCGATAATAGCAACGTGAACTTCGTCATTAGATGCACCATTGCTGGTTGCATAAGTAGAAGATCCAGGCGCGCCAGTGAACTGTGATGCGTATGACCAACCAGTAAAGTGATCAACACTTGCAGAGTCGCCAGCAGGACAGAAAGATACAGTCAAAGCGTTACCAATGTCGCCTGGATATTTTGCAACCCAAGTACCACTAGAAGTTTTAGATACACCTTCACCTACCGCGTCTTTGACAGTATTTTCCCAGTGAGAGCCATTGTTGACAATCATAGAGTTAAGGTCAGAGTCACCTGCAAGTTTGGTCACTGCACCGTGTGCGTTTTGTCCACCAAGGATCTCGCGAACAACTTGAAGAGTTTGTGAGTATTTTAAGAAATACGCAGCGGAATGAAAATCCACTGAGTTCGTGTCGTCAGGTGCGGCAAATGCAGTAACTAAACCCGTCTCGTCAGAGATAAGAGTTCGTTCATGCACAGGGCCCCAACGGAAGTTTCCTACGAAACCAGCACCAGAAGCACCGACAGCAGGCACGATTGCCGTTTTGTCGATCTCACTGATATTGATCCGTGGAGATGCGGGTTTTACAGCCATAGCATTTTCCTTTAGTTTCGTTAACGAATGATAAGTAAATCATAATACGGTTATTTTCAATACTAGTATTTATAAGAATTCTATTCTCTACCAGTCTCGATCAACTACCGTATCAATCGAGTGCCATCCTTGGTAAGTGTTCTCTTCTTCTTCAATATAATCCGATCCATCATCAATGTAACCGAACGGTACTACATCATTTTCTATTGCCGTCATCTTGTCTCTGAACATCATATCTTTTAGATTGATGTCTGTCATATCTGCGAAGAACTGAGTTGATACGAAATATCCGAACATCACTAAGTTCATCATAAGATCATCGTGGTTACCATTAGAAGCTTCGTAGGATTGGCCTTTACCTATGAATGTCGATATCTCTAGGATGGTGTTCTCATCCACGATGTTTATTTTGTTTGATTCTATTATATCTTTGATTGAAGAACAGCCAAGTCTCTTGGTCTTTCTGTTCATTTCTATGCCGAGTGAGTTTGCCTTGACTGCACTAGTTGTGTGAAGGTTCTCATATTCTAAGTCATGATACAATCCATTACAAACTACTGTACCTTGGTCATTCGACTCAACAACAACCCATGCTTGATTGTAGAGATTCGCATACTTATATATAATGTTAGGAAAGAGCAATGGAGACATAGTATTGCACCGATACACAGCGACTTGTTGAAATGGTCGTGAGGTAATATCGATTACGTTAAACGTAGAATAATCCTGTCCTCTTCCCTTCGATACATCAACAGTCATGATGTACTCATAGTCTCTAATAGGTTCTTGATATATGAGACAGTCACCCCCTTCAAGATAATTTGAAGGATTGAGTGCTCGGAGACCCATTAAGGTTTCCGCACCTATGAGTGTGTCTCCCGTACCGAAAAAAGTATTACCAAATTCTTGGTCAAACTGTAACTGAGAAGTGTTTGCAATAGTCTGCGCTTTCCATTTCTCGTCACGGCCAGGAACATCCCACCAGTCCACTCGGTATGGTACGTATGCGTTTACTTTCTGAACTGCACCAGTCCAAATCTTTTCGAATTGGTTACCAATACCGTTTGCGGTAGAGGTGATGATTACTTTGGTATCTTTACCTGAAGATACAACCGGATACGTTGACGTATAGAATTCAGCTGCATTTTCAACGAAAGCAAACTCATCAAGAAACAACAGATTAACAGACATACCACGAATAGAAGACCCAGAAGTAGCAGCAGCAATGATTCTAGAATTATTACTAAACTCAATAGAACCTTTGTTAAGTGCCTTACAACCAGGCTGTAGAAAGAATGGAAGGTTTTCCAACATGAGTGTAACACGTGCGAGCATCTCTCGTGCAGTTGCACCTTTGTTCGCAAGTATTGCAATAGTTTTCTCGGAATGGAAACAAGCATACCATAGAATGTATCCAACTGAACTGATTGACTTGCCAGATTGTCTACAAGCGAGTACAATAGAAAACCTATTCTCTTCGAAATGTTCGAACATTTTTTCTTGATATGGATATAGATCGAAATTAACCAGACCACGGTCAAGATGCACCACCTTTACATATGTACGACAAAAGTATGCGGGATCTTCCATACACTTCTGGTACTCTTTTATTTTCTCTTCTGTCCAATTCTCGGCAACCCCATCACGTTTAATTTGGGGATTACCAAGATAAGATTCCTTAGTCTGAGTCGTCATGCGGGATCACTTGTTTCTCATTCTGTAAAAATCGTTGGAGTTCAGTTGTTGAACCTAGAAACACATTGTTAGTGGTATTACCACCGTTGCCATCTACCAGAGCAGGTACATCAGATTTCTCAACATCTTTCTTCTTCTTATTGAGATCCATTAACTTATCGTTAACATCAGCAATACCCTTTATCATACCAGACAATACTTCGAATGCGCGAGGGTGTTCACTCTCACGTGCAACTTCAATCATGAGTTCCAGAGATTCACGTCCCTTTTCAATTAGGTCGTAGTAGGTCTCTCTAGAATAGTCATAATCACTTTTGATATTATCTTTATTGTCATCTGACATTAAAATGCACTATCCAAATATAATTCTAAAAATCCATAGTCGCTATCTGCACTAATTCCAACCGGAGTTGGTGTAGTTTGGATGCGTGTGTGAAACAGATCTCCTTCTGCTCCTATAGTATATAGATTATTGTTAACTTCGCGTATGACCGGTGATTGTGAGGTTGGGCCGTAGAAGTTTATTTTCATACCGAATGATAGTGTGTATATGATGGTTCTTCGATCACCAACAGAACCTTCAAAGTCGTCCGAGAAAGATATTGCCTGTAATGTAATAGGTACGTCTTCTTTTATCTCGGGGAACTCTGAACTGAAAGGTTTTACACCAACCGTATATGATGGGTTGAAGTATGGTATAATCTGTTCGACCATTTGCAATGCGTCATCTTGACTCTTTGCATATACGTTGACATCAAATGTCATATCATATGGTACGGACACATAGAAGTTATTACGTTTAGTCTCACTACCTTGAAGTGTAGTCGAGAACGTATTTGTCTTGGGTAGTTGTCTCTGAGGGTCATACGCCATAGAAGTAATCTCGAAAGACATCCGAGGCAACTTAATTGCAACTCTACGTTCCTGTTCTTCACCTTCTCTCATTTCCTGAAGACGTTGAATGAAACTTCTCTTGGGGGCATATGATAACGGAACTTTGACTTGAGAGATAGTCTCTCCTGCCGAGTTAGTTCTCAACACATATATGTTATTAAATAAAGAACCGAATACGGATACCGCAGTTCTTACTCTCTTGTGATAAAAATGTGTTCCGAACATTATGCCATATCTCCAAACGGATTTCCTTCAGAAAAATCTAAAAAATCACTTTCGAAATCATCAAAGTAATCTCCCTGAGAAAGACCTGCGGCCACCTCTTCTATTTGTTGTAACTCTTCTACCAGATTCGGTGCATAGGTTGCACTAGGAGAAACTACCGCTCTTGTTGTATTGAATGTGTGATACTTACCGTCTGTCGCACCCACATGAGCCAGATACAAAGTATTGTCCGAGTCAGACCATTTTGCAACCTCGCCGGTCATGGAGTATCCACTACCAGACTGTGTTACTATCTCACCACGTTTGTAATCATTAACACTGTATGGAACAGAAATCGTTACGGTCGGTGGTTCGTTGTAATATATACCCGAGTTTGTCAAGATAAAGGAATCTATCACACCATCCGAATCGATTGTAGATGTAGCGGTTGCACTGATTGCATCGAAATGTAACAGTACGGCATCTTTATCATCTGCACTATATGCGGCTTCAGTAGTTACTATTACGGTATCATCACCAACAACAGTGTATCTTGGTTCTAGAAGTTCTGCCTTCGTGCCAACTTGAACACGGAATTCATCGATGAATCCATTCAATCCACTCCAGTCAACACCATCGACTGTACGTGCCGCAGTTCCACCTACCGAGTAACCATTATCAGACACCCAGTCGAAAGTAACACCTGCAAGATTAGCATCAAACTTTTTCTCGAAATCAAAGTATATAACTAGATTATTTGTATCAAATGCACCGATAAGTATGTGATGCCAAGTATCTTCTTGAAATAAGACGTTATTACCAGTAAGTACTGTGGCACCACCGCCAGAATTATCACCACGACTATATGTTAACTGTCCGAGACTATTTACACCCCAGAAATATTGGGCGGGAAGATCGTCATCACTTCCACCTGTCTCGAAAAAGATTGACTGGCCAGAAGAAGGCAAATCATCAATATATATCCAAGCTTCAATTACACCATGCAATCCAGTCTGTGTGTAATTAGATTCTGAACCACGACCACGACCTACATCTAGAGACGCATTACCGAACTGTGAATTACTACCCAAGGCAGATTCTAGAGTTATTGTGGGTGCAGAAGTATATCCCTTACCTGAGAAACCAGCTTGAAACTGTGTCACTTGTCCATCGAGATTGATCAGTGTAGTTGCAGTTGCTCTCGCAACCTCTGGTGAGTCCATGACCAATTTGTATTGGTATGCACCCTCAACTTCAATATCATCAATACCCTCGATATCGGTATCAAAGTCTTCATCGTTATATTCGAACAATTCACACTGGAGTCTATAAGTCGGTAGTTGACTTAGTTGATAGAAAGGTGTTTCGGTTTCTACCTTAAATATCTCAAACATAGACTGAGAGAATGGGATGTATATAATATCACCTTCTCGTGGTCTGAAGTTATATGAATCTAATTTATCACCAATCAGTGACTTCCAACGTCTACGGGCAGTGATGAATGTTGCTTGGTCACGCAACTCTACTCCAAACTTGGAGAATAGATCACCCTCTCCTCCAAATCCATCAACATTTTCTACATACATTTCTATCTTGTATGCGTCACTGAAATGCGAAGGAACGTCATCAAGGAAAACTTTATCCACATTGACAAGTTCACGGGGTAAATAATATACATCTTGGCCATAGAACTTTAAGGACTCGATTACCAAGTCCTCGTACAAGTTCTGTTCACCACGTACTGATTGTGAAACCCACGGATTCGTTGCCATTTTTTATCCTACAAAGAACATTGGGCCAATGTCTTCTTCTTCTCTGAATTTAGTCATTATCTGTTCTATCTCGTTAACAGCATCATCATAGATCTGTCTTCCCGAAATAGTAACACCGCCAGGTAATTGCATACCTTCGAACTTAGACATATTCTGTCCCCACTGTTTCTTGAGTAGTGCGATAGAATATTGTTTCAAAAACTTATGGTTCCACAACGAATTCAAATCCGAGTTTGCTCCCGCATTAGGATCCACATCACCATAGACTTCGAATACCACGTAGTTACCTACTGTGAAATCTGACTTGTCATGATAGAAATATACTCTATCATTCTGTCGGTCAAATGTAATCTGTGGTTCCCCACTTAGTTTCATATCAAGTAATGATAGGTGTTGTTGCATTTGTTCATAGTATGCCATGTCACCACTATGTCTATTTAGATCACTGATATCATTCAATCTCATCTGATACTTAATATCAAAGAAGTTTGTTGATGCAGTCACACTATCCACGCGGAACATGCGTACAACAGTTAATAGATCTTCTTGTAGTTCGAAAAACCCTGCGTCAATTTCTGCCTGAACAAGTTGATGTGTAATGTAAAATCGTCTTTTACCATCAGGATGATATTCACGAAACCATTGTAAAGCTTCGTCAATACGATCTTCGATCTGTTCGTCCGCCACATTAATTTCGAGTACAGGAGATCCTAATGCCCGTAGACAGTAGTCAATATGTTCGTCTCTTGTATTTGGATTGGCCATGTTATTACCTATTAGTTAAGTAGCGTTCCCGCAGAGTTATATACGTTGATTCGATAATACGAACCGTGTTGACCATCAAGAACATCAGCATCCAGACCTGAACCCGATCCATCTACAGTCTTGACCGCAGTCAACAGTTCATTTGCAGTAGAGTATGTTTCATCTACCGAGAACTGACCAGTCGCAGAGTCATATGCGATATCACCAGTAACACTGAATTGATCACGAATGTTTTGTGTCGTGACCTTGTTATAGGTAATTGTACCAGTTCCAGAGTTATAACTTAGAGAACCAAATCCAGTGCCATTATTATTGATACCGATTGCACCACGTGCAAGAGTATCAGTATACTGTGTAATGGTAGTTGAAATCGCCCCATCGGTGATTGAGATACCAGTACTTGCGGATATTGCAGAACGGACGTTTGCATTAGTTACCTTCGCAAAACTAAACTGTCCGTTTGAGTATGAGAGTGTACCATATCCGGTACCACTATTTGCAGCAGAGAACAATGCAAGAGTTGACGCAGAGTCTACGCCAGGATTTGCTAAACTAAACTGTCCGGTCGCACTATCATATCCAAGACCAGAATTGTCTACACTGAATAAGTTACGTATAGTAGCGGTATGATTAGACAAACTCGATACAGTACCAGTAACATTACCTGTCAGTGCGGCAGTGATAGTACCCGCAGTAAAGTTACCAGAACCATCACGTGCAACAATCGTACTTGCAGTATTCGCAGAAGTTGCAGTTGTTGCAGAGTTCAGTACTTTACCTGCTGTAGATATATTCGCAAGTTTAGTATCAGCAATTGCCGCACTTGCATTGATATCTGCATTGACAATAGTATTCGCAGTAATACCAGCCGAAATAGTAATGTTACTAGAACCGTCAAATGATGTTGCAGTACCAGTCACATCTCCACTAATTGCAATAGTTCTTGAAGTAAGAAGAGAATTTGCGGTGGATGCATTACCCGTTACTGCACCAGTAACATTACCATATAATCTGTTGACTTGCAAGTCAGCAAGTTCGAACGATGGATCAGAGGTATTGATGTTCCCGCCAACTTCAGGATCATACTTGTTGAAGAACTTCCAACGAGAGTCTGTAGTATCACGGAAGACACCCGCATGGGTATATGGCGCATCAATAGTATTGTAGTTACCGACAATACCGAAATCTTGGTTGATTGGTTGTGCGTCACCTTTCCAGTAATTGTCTAATGTATGTCCGATAGGAGACGAGAAGGTTACCTTGACGTTATATCTTAATGGAACAAGAGTGTTATCTACACCTAAGTTCCAAGAAGTTGGGCCAGTACCACCATCCGAATCGAATGATAAAGGAGTAAACTCACCAATACCTTCCGCAGAGTCGAAACCCCATTGGATAGTATCACCAGCACTATCGGTTCCGGTTACCTTGACAAAATATGTTCTGTCAGAATCACCTTCGTAATATTCTTTAAAGGTTGCGTCATTAAGTCCAGATAGACCCGCACCGAATACTGTTTCGATGGTATCACCTGCACCAACATAGATGAACTGATCACCAACGTTTAGAGACTGTACAGTAGTTGTTGTTTCAGCACCAAGGATGTTTAAGTTACCTGCGATAGTAACATCACCATCTACACGTTGGTTACCTTGAACACGGAGGTTCTCTGCAATCTCTGGAGCAAGACTGATCTGAATACAACCACCGACATTACCACCAGTTGCGGAATCCGAGACAAGTACCGTACCAACTTGATAGGGCCAGTTAGGATAATCCGGAGAAAATGCCACCATTTCACCCGCACTATCAGGAGAAACGTGAAGGATATCACCCACATTAAAGGATGCAGTATTCAACCCACCGTATAGACCACGTACTGTTACATAACCATATGCACCATTCGCGATAGTACTTGATGTAAGTCCAGATGTTGTGTATGTTGTACTGAAGTTATCTGACTTTGCAAGTGAGATGGTCGGGAAGTCATTTGCAGCACCAGTTACATATACAACTTTACCCTTGGGAATAGATGATCCCGAGTTGTTGAAAACTCGCATGATTTCATCTTGACCAAGTTTGACATTGATTGATGAGTTCGAGTATACAAGTGCATCAGGGCCTTGCATATAAAACAAGTTACCTTCACGGAAAGCAGGAAGGTTATTGGGAACATCGATATCCGAGTAGGATGCTATGTCTACGTTAAGTAGTTTGAAGTCACCAGAGTCCGCAGTAATTTTACCGTCAACGATCATACGATCTTCGACTCGGATATACTCTGCGTGTTCCTTTTCAATATTTACAAGTAGAGAACCCGAAGTAGAATCCACCGAGATTACACGACCTACGTGTGTAGGGTAACCTTGATCAATACTTACTTCGGTTGTTGACCACTTACCTGCACTGTCAGCAGAAAGATATGCAAATCCACCTTCGACCATACCTGAAGTGTTCAGGTCATTTACTATACCGAACTGTGTGACATAACCATGGTTCCCGTTCGGGATGTCCATAGTTGCGACACCAGTAACATTCGCAGTACCAGAAGCATCTGCTTTTGCAAGAGATATTTGGGGGTGAATACCATGTGCGGTACCAGATACGTATACGGCATCACCGTTATCGATCTGTGCACCAGTCAAGTTGTGAACATAGATTAGATGTTCTTGACCGAGGTTGATAGTTACATCTTGAACAAGTTCATTCGTTGTTGGTTTGAACGATAAACCTTTTTGTGGGTCAGAGTCATAGTACAACAAACCCGCAAGACTATTAGGCGCAGTTTCTTGTTTATCTAGATGGAGACATCCAATTTGTGCAGAGTCAACAGTGACTTTACCGAATACAACATCATCAGTAGTTCCAACAGACTGTGCAATTGCAACAGATCCATCAGTAATTGTTACACCGGTACCACCAGTGAAGTGTGCACGAGTTTCTGTTGCACTTGGGCCAGTGTATGTGATAACACCAGTTCCATTATTATAAGATAGAGATCCATCACCACCTGTATCTGTTACCGATACAAGACCACGTACTTGTGCGTCTGTTCTTTGTGTGAAAGAGTATCTACCAGTCGCAGAGTCATATGATAAATCACCACCGGCAGATAAATGCGCACGGACTTCACTCGCATTTGGGCCAGTGTATGTAAAGATACCTGTGGATGAATCATATGAAAGAGACCCATCACCCCCAACATCGTTTACTGATACTGTGCCACGTGCGTCTGCATCTGTATATTGTGTAATACTTGTCGAGATTTGACCATTGGTGATACCGATACCTGTACCTGCACTAAAATGTGCACGGACTTCGGCCGCAGAAGGGCCAGTAAAGGAGAACGTACCTGTAGAACTATCATACGAGAATGAACCATCTCCGCCATTGTCAGTCGCAGATACCGCAGCACGTGCTCTGGCATTGTTGAAATAGAGATTGGTAGAACCACCTTCACTTAAATCATTGGTAGTTTTTAACGCAAAGTCAGAATCGAATCCTGCATATGATACTTCGGTATAACCTAGTGTACCAGTTGCAGCGTTATATGTCAACGGTAAACCACTAACACTAATTGCATTTCTTGCGGTAGTTGTGGTAGTTGCGGAATCGTAATAGAGGTTAGTCGAACCTTGAGTTAGGTCGTCTGTTGTTTTGGTTGCAAGATCTGTATTGAATAAAGATGTTGCATAATATTTGTTTGTGCTACCTTGGGTAAGATCGTCTGTTGTTTTAAGAGCAAGACGATCATCGAATGCGGAGTCTGCACGTGCAGTTGTGTAGTAAAGGTTAGTCCCTTCACTTAAATCCGAAGTCGAGAAATGTTGCAGACCAATTCGTGCATTGAATGAACCACCATCTGCGGTGGCTAGTGTAAGAGTTGCATTAGAGGAATCGAAGGACAACCCCGAAACACCTGCAACAGTAACAGTTCCCGCACTATCAATTTGACCTTGCTCATTGATAGTCAATACTGGAATGGTTGTGGTAGAACCATAGGTACCCGCACCGACACCAGTATTGGTGATACTCAACTCACCGTTGGTTTCGGTAATGCCGGTTCCACCAGATATTTGTCTGAGTGTTACGATAGAACTAGAGGATGCAGAATCCGTTGTCTTGAAGAAAAGACGACCATCATTTGTGTTGATCGCTAATTCGCCAAGTTCTATATTTGATGTAGTCGGGCTCTTGCCCTTAACTGCACTTCTCTTTAATCTAAAAAGTGTATTCGACATTTGTCAACCTTTTCCAATATTGGATAAACCCCCTTATAGAAGGGGGTGATATTCTATTATTTAGTATGTTCCACCATCTAGTGTTGCGATAGTCGCAAAACCAGACGTTAATGTAAATTGGTCTGAGTCAAAAGACGCAACACCTTTGTTTGTGTAACTCGCAATCTCTGCGGCAAACAGTATAGTATTGTCACTATCCTGTGCAGAACCATAGGTAATGTCCATACCTTCGCCAGCGGCAAAGAAGTTGTTACCCAGATGATCTTCGATATATTCACGAAGAACAACACCATTACGGTAGATCTCACCACCAACATCTAGATCTTTGTTGGTGTTCCACTTGTCCCCTGCGACAGAGTAAGTGATTGTTGCGCCAGCACCATTGACCGTAATACCTGCACCGTTCGCAGCGGTCGCATCTGCGGCACTATCTGCAAGTACAAGGTTAAGGTCATTGACCGAAACTGTGGTCGAGTTGATGATTGTCTGAGTACCTTGAACAACAAGATCACCCAGTACAAGAACTTGACCACCGTTAGAGTCTCCACCTTTAGGGTCAAGTACAAGAACATCGGTAGAACTGTTAGTAGAGATCTTGTTTCCATCGATACGAATTGTATCGGTAGTAATACCAGTTAAACCGGTGAGATCTGTAATAGTCGCACCAAGTGCAACCGCAGTATCACCTATTGTAATTTCACTATTGGCAAGATCCGCATTTGCAACAGATCCAGCCTTGAGTGACACATGACCATTCGATATATCAAAATCAGTATCTTCAAAAGATGCAATACCTTTATTGGCACCATTCGCATCTTCACCTTCGATAGAGATGTTAGTTCCAGCGTGTCCTACATTGATACCTTCTCCACCAAGGATAGATACCATGTGACCAGTGATTGGTACAACACCATCATCAGTACTAATCTGTTTTACTACCGAAGAATCTAGACTTACGTCACCGCTATTGAGGGTGAAGTCATTAGACTCAAACTTAGCAACACCCAGTTGTGAATACGATGCGGTTCTTGGTGTAATAGTTACCGTTGCACCTGCACCGGTTACATCTAGACCCTGTACGCCATTACCGAGGATATTGAAATCATGTCCGGTAGGAGTTACAGATCCAGAGTCGGTAATGATGAGTTTTACTACATCATCAACCAAAGATACAGAACCAGAAGTTACATCAAAATCATCAGAGAGGAACTGAGCAACACCCTTCGAAGAAGTAGTCGCATCATCAATTGCATAGTCTACTGTATTAGAAGTAGAAGTGTAAGTGAGAGTGAGTCCATTACCTGTTGCAGTAAAAGTTAAATCCGAATCCAGAAGACTTATCGCGTCTCCGTTGAGTGTAAGATTAGTTGCAACGTTTGCAGTACCAGCCGCAGTTAAACGACCTTGTTCATCTACTGTGAAAGTAGGAATCTGTGTAGTTGAACCGTATGAACCTGCGGTAACAGAAGTGCTGTCTAGGTCAAAAGTAATTGCGTCATCAGTAACAGTAGATGTCAGTCCAGTACCACCACCGAATGTCAATATACCGGTAGAAGTATTGAATGTGTCATTGGTACCGTTATCTGCACCAATAGTAAATGTATTGGTAGCAATTTGATCATCTACATATGATTTGTTTGCAGCATCAGAATCGAGAGTAGGAGTCGCAACACCTTTTATCTCAACACCACCAAAGTTGACCGCATTACCTTGAGTATCAAAAGTGACTGTACCGGTAGAAATAATACTACTACCATCTAGTGTAAGGTCATCGACTTTTAAAATATCAAGTTTGCTATCCGCATCAACAATGAGTGCACTATTCGGGGTAACTGTGCCTTTGTCATGGTCGAGCATTTGAGTGAAGAATTTACCACCAATAACTTCGTGGTTGACTGCATTACCTGCGATTTCAGTACCAGTACCGATATATAAACGGTCACCACCATTGGAACCATTATCGGGCAAGTATGAATATGCTAATTCACCTTGGCCAAGTGTGGACGGATCTCCCGAAGTCCCCGACCGTTTTATTCTTAATAATGATGCCATTAGTATTGGCCTCCGTTAACTTCTTGATTGTTTAATTCAGCTGTTGCCTCAAAATTACCCGTGGATTCACTGAATACTAGAACTGCACCATCCGTAACATTACTGGTATCTACACCACCGATATTATTGATATTGCCTGTAGTTGATGTGATACGTCTGATTGGTTTCCCAACAACGACCCTTTTAACTTTAGTTTTTCCTCTAAGGGATACCGTGACAGCCATATATTTACCTTGTTACCGAAGGTGAGACTTTGATCTTACCCTCTAAAATTCGTTCAATGAGAATATTACCGTCACTATCATTGACCGCTAATTCAACGTCATAGACGTAACGTGTTCTGGTATTGAGGGTGTCAGTTTGAGTATTTGTGAGGGATAAAACTGCAATACCATCTGTTGCGGGTTCGCTAACGATAGTGGTGAAATCTAAAATCTCATCACTATCTACAGAAGTATAACTACGTTTCATTTTTGCGTTAACGGTATGTCCAGTCAAGTTTTTCTTGGAACCGTCAGTTTCCTGAAGGTGCAACTCGATTGCAACGTCTGCGCCTTGATCAATTGTAAAGTCTTCGTAATCTGCCATTCCAGTTCCCATCAAACCAAAGTTGTGTCTATGGTTTTATTTATATGTTTTGGAAACTGGAAAATGAGATATTTATTCGCCTGAACTAATTTCTTCGAGTAAATCTTCGCGAAGTTCAGCGGATAGTTGGGAAGTATCGAAAGTGAAAGATACTGTACATCTCCAACAGTCAGACTTTGCGGCATGATAGAATAATCTTTCGGGTTCACCGTAATGACCAAAGTATGCAGCCTTACACTGCCACCCTGGCTTGTCTTCCATCACCACAACTTCTTTTGATATAGGATCTACATATTCGAATTGACCTTCTCCAGTTTCCGACCACGTGAAGATCAAATTATACGCTGCTGCATTTGCATTATTGTGCCAAGAGATGAAACCACCGGGCGGATACCATGCGGTTAGTGCATTATTTTTCACACCCAACCAATTCATAAGTTCTTGATTCATGTGCGCGAGTTCTGCGGTTCTATCTTTTCTTACCGAGGGATGAACCCCGTTATTGAAAAATTCATGTCCCTTGCGACCAACACTCATTTCATAACCATACATCTGATCTGGAAATCCTTCGTGTCGTGTTCCCTGATCCAATATTTCTTCCAGATGATCTTTACCCGCCCAGAAATGTCTATTCCGTGATTCGTGAGAACAACTCTTATGAAATGTTTCCTCGAAGTCAGGGATATCTCTGGTCAAGAAATCTCGATAGGCATTTAATTTCACCAATAAGTCTTGGTTCATCACCGGAATGTCTTGCATATAACTCATATAATATATCCGTCCTTATCTAATCCACAGGAATAATGTCTGACAATAACTTCACCTTCTGGTCTAGTCCTTGCCCAGTTGAATGCGTTATAATAGTTCCAACGCAAATCATCTTCCAAGATACCATACTTTAGGTCTTTGTATTTAGGTTCTTTCTCGGTCAACCACCAAAGACTGAACTGATCCCATGACCGAAGACTTTCTATATATCCTTCAGGCCACCAGTCACGATCCATTTGTCTGCGTGTGAGATCCCACCAATCATCCATGAACTCACGTACAATAGGTTTGGTCATATCGTAAAGTGCGACACCACCACATAGAGTGAACTTGGCTGGGCCATCGGGTGTATCAAAACTTCTTTCGGCATAGACATATTCACGATCATCGGTCAATTCAGAGAATAAGATGTCTTCGTCACGTCTTTCCAATTCATCAAAACAAATGCGGATATCTTCGTGTTCCACTTCCATATCAACATCGAGGTACATGGTTAGGTCATATGGAGAACGAGCCATACCATCTAGTTTTGCACGGTAGTGGGATGAACACCATTCGACATTATCAAATAAATCTCGGTGTATTTCTTCGAACATCCACTCTTCGCAGAATAGTGTAATCTTCGCATCTTCGTAATAATCTAGAATAGATTCTGCTAGATTGATCGCATACCGATAGAAGTTAATCTTATTCGATGCAACCAACACATAACCTTTAGACTTCTCAGACATCTTCCTCAACTCCAAGTTCTTCTTTTAAAAGCAACATAGCAAAAAGATTCGCTTCTACCTTGGACTTTGCTCGTCTAAGTTTAGACTTGAGTTTTCTGTTCTTAGAGTTTTTAATTTCTTCGGTTTCGAAGATTTCTAATTTATAGTTAAAGAGATCTTCTAACTTACGTGCACGTGCGTGTTCCACATCACGTTGTTTATCTTCTTCTTTTTCGGCAGTTTTACGAATCTTACGGTCTTCGGTATTTCTATCTACAGACTCTTCACCTAAAGCATCAATGACTTCATTGAACAATTCATTTTCACTACCATCCTTATTCTTGCGACTCAACATCATTACTTGTCGGGTCTCGCGATCCAGATCATCTTTCATTTCTAGGATACAGTTGAGTTTTTCTTTCTCCTCTGTTTCCCAGAACGCATTATCCATCCATCTTTTATAACTCATTTCAGTTCTCCAATTGTATATTATTTACATTATACTATATATCAAAAGATTAAGCAACCCTTACGTACAAGGTATATGTCTCAATCACTCCTGTTCCGGAATCAACAGTTGTTCCGGTATAATTACCAGTAAAGTTTCTGGCATAATTTCCTGCGAATGTTCTACTATAGTTACCCACAAAACCTCTACTATAATTACCGGTAAAGTCACCTAAGTATGACGAGGTTCTAGTTCTAGTAGAATCTATGGTATATGCTGAATTTCGACTTCTACTAAAAGTGGATACTCTAGTTCGTGCAGAGGTTCTGACCGAAGTTCTTGAGTAGTCCCCAACAAAAGTTCTACTGTAGTTACCAGTAAAGTCTCCGACATAATTAGAAGATCTCGTTCTTGCATATTCGCCAACAAAGGTTCTATTGTAGTTACCCACAAAGTTACCCGCAAAGGGTGAAGTAGAATCCCGAGTATATTCTCCTACAAAGTTTCTGTTGTAGTTACCAACAAAATCTCCTACGAAAGTCCGGCCATAATTACCACCAAATATTCTTGAGAAGTTACCAGTGTATTCTCCTACAAAATCAGTCGCACGAGTTCTTGCATATTGTCCCGAAAAGTTTCTGTTGTAGTTGCCGATATAGTTACCCGCAAAACCTCTTGCATAGTTACCAACAAATCCTCTACTATAGTTACCTACAAAATTACCTGCGAATGTACTGATACTATTTCTTGTGTATTCACCAACAAAAGTTCTATTGAAATTGCCGGTATAATTACCCCCAAATCCACGATTGTAATTACCTGCGAATGCACGAGCATAGTTGCCAACAAAGTTTCCAATAGAGTCGGTTACCCGAGTCCTAGAATAGTTACCTGCGAATGCACGAGCATAGTTACCTTCAAATGCACGAGTCGAAGTGCGGAGAGATATACGGGTATAGTTACCAACAAATCCTCTATTATAGTTACCTACAAAATTACCTGCGAATGTACTGATACTATTTCTGGTATAGTCTCCGGTAAAGGTTCTACCATAGTTACCAACAAAGTTTCCAACTGAATCGGTTATACGAGTTCTTGCGTAGGCAGATACACGATTACGAATATAAGAAGATGCACGAGTACGTATATATGCGGATATTCTACTACGGGTCGATATACGAGTATATTCACCGGTATAGTTTCCGGTGTAGTTTCCTGCGAATCCCCGTGTATAGTCACCAGTGAAGTTACCCGCGAATGTACGAGTATAGTTCGATGATTGTGTGATCATATCAGCAACAGTTGGAGCAAGTGAATGAGTCATATCATCTACACGAGGTTCCCACCATTGTTGATTGGTTGCAGGAATTGTAGAGTAGTACAAGAATGAACGATGTCTTGACCCAACCGTACCGGACTGCCATACAAAGTCTTTTTCGATAGTGTCTATCTTTTCGCCACCAATATTATAGATACCGGACTCTGCCTTGGCAGAACCAGTGCCAGAACCTGCTGGCCAAATGTGTGCAACTACCAAGAACCAATCGTCTACGTTACCACCCGTTGACCATTCACCCCAATCGGCATTAACCTCAAAGTATGGGTTAGTAGTTACGGAACCGTTGTCTCTTCGTAGAACACCAATCTGGGTACCGGCACTGTTCCAGCCATGTGTTCCCATATAGAAGTGACCATTACCAACAACCTTACGTCTAACCCAAGTAGAGAATCTGTATAGTTTAGTATCATCAATTGCAAATTGACTTGAGTTCCAACCACCATCAGCATTAGATGTTGTATCGTTATTTACTGTCTGCCAGACAACATCTTGACCTTTCGGAGACGCATCTACAATACGTGAGTTACCGTCACCGTTCTGACCATAGTTTGTCGCAGAACCTGTGCCTACTGTCCATTCAGGAAAGTTAGTTGCAAGTAAGTTAGATTGATCTGAGTAACGTGCACCACCACCAGATGTATATGACACAATACTATCACGAGTTGATGTACGAGTATACGTAGAACTTCTGTTTTGGATACGAGTTCTTGTGTAATTACTAGGTCTGCTGCGTGTAGATATACGAGTATATGCAGAAATTCTACTACGGGTCGATATACGAGTATATGTGGAGATGCGCTCTCTCATCGAGTCTCTTGTCGATATACGAATATATACAGAAATTCTATTACGTGTAGATATTCTAGTATATGAAGAGATGCGAGTTCGCGAATAGTCTCCGACAAAAGTTCTACCATAGTCGCCAGTAAAATCACCGGTATAATATCCAATGCGAGTGTAGTCGCCTATGTAGTCACCTGCATAATATCCAATGCGAGTGTAGTCGCCCGTAAAGTCACCTGCATAATATCCAATGCGAGTAAAGTATAATGGAGTTATTCTATTACGAATAGATATGCGAGTATAGTCGCCTGTATAATACAATGTACGAGTATAGTTACCAGTGTAATATAGAGTTCGAGTATAGTCACCAGTATAATATAAGGTACGCTGATAGTTACCAGTGTAATATAGAGTTCGGGTATAGTTACCTGTATAGTTACCTATATAATATCCAGTTCGGGAATAGTTATCGAATCGAGACGAATCACGGAGACTTGTTCTAATGTACGTACCGGTCGCAGTTCTAGTACGTATAGATGTTCTGATATAATTTCCGGTCGCAGTTCTAGTACGTGTAGATGTTCTGATATAATATCCGGTCGCAGTTCTGGTTCTTGCAGAATATCTCAGGAACGCAGCTGTATTTAAATAATCACCGGTATAATACACTGTCTGTTTAACTATTCGACTATAGTCACCTACATAGTTAACTATTCTAGTGTAGTTACCTGCGAAATTACCAACATAATACAATGTACGAGTGTAGTTACCAGTGAAATTACCAGCATAATACAATGTACGAGTGTAGTCACCTGTGAAATTACCAACATAATACAATGTACGAGTGTAGTTACCTGTGAAATTACCTGCAAAATAGTTTGTACGTCCGTAGTACAGTGTGTCTTGTCTGTCTCTTATTGATGTACGAATATATGTTCCGGTCGCAATTCGGGTACGAATGTATGTTCCGATCGCAATTCTGGTTCTGATATATGTTCCGGTCGCAATTCTGGTTCTGATATAGTCACCAGTTGCAATTCTTACACGTTCATAGTTGCCCGTGTAGTTACCCGCATAGGTCGAATCACGAGTATATGTTAAAATTCGAGTGCTAGTCCGGAGACTCGTTCGGATATAGTTGAGTGTGCGAACCGAAGTTCGGAGACTTGTTCTGATATAGTTGAGTATACGAGTCGAAATACGTGTGCTGTTTCTGGTATAGTTAGAGGGACGAGTACGGCCATATTCTCCTACGAACCCTCTATTATAATTACCAGTATAATTGCCAGCAAACGCACGGTTATAATTTCCGGTATAGTTGCCGATATAATTACCGACAAATCCACGATTGTAATTACCAGTATAATCGCCAGCAAACGCACGGTTATAATTTCCGGTAAAGTTACCAGCAAATGATCTACCATAGTCGCCGACATAATTACCGACAAATGTTCTTGCGTAATTACCACCAAAGTTACCGACATATCCTTGGAATCTGTCGCGAGTATATGTTACCAATGAATTCCGTGAAGAAATACGAGTGTAGTTGGAACCTCTTGTTCTTGCACTAATACGTGTTGATATACGAGAATAGTTGCCGGTATAGTCACCCGCAAACCCACGTGAATAGTTACCTATAAATGTTCTATTATAGTTACCAACATATGTTCTATTATAGTTACCAACATAGTCACCGGTAAAAGTTACAAGTCTATCCCGAATATAATTGGAAACTCGGCCACGAGTGTAGTTACCAATATAGTCACCGGTAAAGTCTGTTACTCGATCACGTGTATATGCGGATATTCTCGTGCGTGTATAATTACCTGTATAATTACCTGCATAATTAGAAACACGAATTCTTGCGTATGCAGAGATACGAGTACGGCCGTAGTTACCAACATAGTTACCGGTAAAAGTCGTTAGTTGATCTCTGGTGTATGTGGAGTTTCTAGTTCGGGTATATGCGGAGATACGAGTACGCGTACTTATTCTAGAGTATGATGATACTCTGTTACGTGCATAGTTACCAGTAAAGTCGCCAATAAATGATGTTACTCGATCACGAATATATGCACTGGTACGGGTTCGCGAATATGTTGATATGCGATTACGTGAGTATGTTCCTGCGTATGCGGATACTCTAGTACGGGAATAATCCCCAACAAAATTACCAATATAGTTTCCCGAAAATACGGTTGCGTATGTAGATGTTCTGTTACGAGTATATGTACTCAACCTGTTGCGAATACTATTTCTACTGTATGCAGATACTCTTGTTCTAGAATAATTGCCTACAAAGTTACCGGTGAAAGTATTGATACTATCTCTGGTATATGATGATACTCTATTGCGGGCATAGTTACCCAAGAAGTCACGAGAGAAAGTATCAGTACTGTTTCTAGTGAAAGTTGAAGCACGGTTTCTTGTGTACTCACCTACGTAATTACCGACATACTCACCCACATAATCTCTGGTATATTGTCCCGAAAAGTTTCGAGTGTAGTTGCCAATATAATTTCCACCAAAACCTCGGGTGAACGTATTTGTGCTATTACGAGTGTATAGTGAAGTTCTTGTTCTTGCGTATGCGGATGAACGATCACGAGTATAAGAAGATGCACGAGTACGAACATATGCAAGTTCTGAAGTTGTTCTTTTAGTATTGGTCGCAGTACCTTTTGCGGCCCAAGTTCCCGCACTTACCGGAGTTCCCTGAGTCGCAGATCTTAATTGGTAAGAACCAATATTACCCACCTTTCCCCTAAGAGTTTTACAGTGTTGTCCATAAGTGTAAGTAATCTGGTTAACAGATTGTTCTTGTAATCCACCAAAACTGGCGGCAGAACCTGACCCAATCATACCAATCGGAGACGTGGCTGTCGGTGCAGTCATTGCATCACGTTGGTAGATATTGTATACTGTAGAAGTTCCGTTACCTAATGTATCTGTGTATACAGCGGGGATAAATGTACCATAGTCCGCACTAGGTGCAGAAGAACCGAGGTAAAAGGTGCCTGGATAATCAGATATTGCAATACGTGCATTCAGACGAGTACATAAGGTATCCATATCTACATCAGTAAATTCATGAATACCTACATCACCCGAAGTGTTCCAACCAACCGGTCTGTTATAAAAACTACCAGTATAGTTCGCATCATTAGATAGTTGTCTTAGATTAGTCGTAGTTGTGCCGGAAGTGATAGATGATGCGGGATGGGTACCATCAGGTTCATTGTAGAAAGTATCAACGAAAGAACCAATGATAGTGCCACTAGAGAGATGCAAGTCTCCCGCAGAAGAACCCGAAGAATTCTTTAGTTGAATACCTGCACGATAGGCGAGATAGTTCTCTTCCGTAGGAGTCATCTCCTTCAGATCACCATTCGTACCTTCTAACTTTAGTGGGATATCAGATGCGGCCACAAATTCACTTCTCTAATTTATTAAACTTATTTCTATTTATAAGTTTATTTATGCGGTTCTTACATACAGAGTATATGTTTCAACTGAGAATGTAGTATCCCTAATAGTCTGACCCACGTAGTCTCCTACAAAGTCTCTGGAATAATTACCGGCAAAGTTTCTACTATAATTACCAATATAGTTGCCGCCAAAATCTACAGTTCTTGTTCGAGTAGACTCTCTAGTATATGAAGATCCTCTAGTTCTGGTGTATGTGGAATCACGATTTCTTATATAATTACTGTTTCTTTCTCGGGTATAGTTGGAGTTTCTATCTCTGGTAAACTCACCAGTATAATCACCGACATAATCCGCAGCATAAACTCCAGCGTATGAAGATCCTCTAAAAGTTGTGTATGACGAAACCCGAGCTCTACTGAAAGAATCGAACCTTGTTCTGGTTGATATTCGTAGGAAACCTCCGGTATAGTTGCCGCCAAAATCTCTTGTATAATCCCCAGCAAACGCTTTAAGGTAAGACGATACCCGAGTTCTGATATATGTCGAATCACGATCATTTAATCTAACTCTGGTAAATAGACCTGCATAATCACCGGTATAGTTACCGGTATAGTCTCTCGTATATTCACCGGTATAGTTACCAGTATAGAGTGAAACCCTAGTCCGTATATAATTACTGTTTCTTTCTCGGGTAAAGTCTCTTGCATACTGTCCCGAGAAAGTAGAAGACCTAGTCCGTATATAATTACTGTTTCTTTCTCGGGTAAAGTCTCTTGCATATTCTCCCGCAAAAGTAGAAGATCTAACTCTTATGTAACTAGAATCTCTATTTCTGGTAAAGTCCCTCGCATATTCTCCCGCAAAAATAGAAGATCTAACTCTTATGTAACTAGAATCTCTATTTCTGGTAAAGTCTCTTGCATATTCCCCAGCAAACGATCTGTTGTAATTCGAATTTCTAGTTCTTTCATAGTTTCTTGAGTATTCGCCAACAAACAATCTATTATAACTTGATACTCTGGCTCTTTCGAAGTTTCTTGAGTATTCCCCAGCAAACTCTCTAGAATAAGTAGATACCCGAGTCCTAGTAAATTCGCGAACGGATCCCTTCAAATATGAACTGACTCTTGTGAAATCACCAATGTATGAAGGAACCGTCCTAGTAGCTATAAAGTCACCGGTATACGTAGCGGGGCCAGCAAAGTAAAGACCACCACCCGATTTGTCATATCTAACAGAATTCACAAATCCTGCAAAAGTAGATGTACGGTTACGAGTATATTCTCCCGGCAATCCCAAATAACCAGCACCCACAAACTCTCTTATGTAATCACCAGTAAAGTAAAAAGTATTTTTTAGGTATTCTACACGATCTCGTGTATAATTACTTACTCTAACAGCACCATATGTGGATGTCGAAGTGCGTGTAAAGTTTAATATTCGAGTGAAGTCGCCAATATATGTTGAGAAACGAGTTCTGCTGAAGTTTCTATTATATGTAGAAATTCTATTTCTTGTATAGTCACGTGCATATTCACCAACAAAGGATCTAAGATATGCTGAACTTCTATCTCTTGTGAAGTCACGTGCATAGTTACCAATGAAGCTTCTGGAGTATGAAGAAATTCTAATTCTAGTGAAGTCACGTGCATAGTTACCAATATATGTGGCAGTATAATCGCCAGTGTAAGTTGATTCCCTATCTCTTGTGAAGTCACCTGCATATTCACCAATATATGTGGCAGTATAATCGCCAGTGTAAGTTGATCCCCTAATTCTAGTAAAGTCACGTGCATATTGTCCAGAGAAATCTCTGGTATAATCGCCAGTGTAAGTTGATGCCCTAATTCTGGTGTAGTCACGTGCATATTGTCCAGAGAAAAGTCTGGTATAATCGCCAGTGTAACTGGAATTTCTACTTACTATTCTTGTTCTGGTATAGGTAGATGGTCTCTCACGTGTCGAGATGCGTGTATATTCACCTACATAGTTACCAGCATAGTTGCCAAGAAACGATCTAGTATATTCGCCTGCAAAGTCTCTGGAATAACTAGATGTACGGATTCTACCATAAGCCGATTCCCGAGTCCGTGTGAAGTCTCTGGTATAATTGCCAGCATAGTTACCGGCATATGAACTGATACGTGTCGCTATGAAATCTCTAAAAAAGGTACGTGAAAAGTGGCGAAGGTAGTCACCTGTGTAATTTCCACTATAGTTACCCGCAAAGTCTCTAGAATAGTTACCCGCAAAGTCTCTAGAATAGTCGCCAGTAAAATCACCGGTATAATTGCCCGTAAATTCTCTGGTATAGTCTCCTATAAATTCTCTGGTGTAATTGCCTGTGAATTCACCGGCATATGAAACTGTCCCTGTGCGAGTGTAATCATCAGCGTAAGCCGAAGGTCTAGTTCTCGTGTATAAAGATGCTCGTGTGCGAGTATAGTTCTGTTCACTGACAACACGAATGGTGTTTGCAGCACTACCTACATTCTTCCAAGTGCCACCGACAGGTATACCCTGCGAAGAAGTTCTAAGTTCATATGATCCGACCGCGCCATCAATTGCACGTCTAGTCTTTGCACGTTGACCAATAGTCACTTGAACTTGACGATCAGTTAACTTTTGAAGTCCTTGATAATCACCACTGTCGCCACTACTTCTCTTCAGTCCCGCGAGAGTGACCGAAGTTGGAGCAGTCATTGCAGTTCTACGCCATATACTATAGTCATTTACAGTATATGGGTTCCCCGAAGAGTCAGCACGTTGATCATGCAAAACACTAGGGACTAGAATGTCATAGTCTGCACTAGGTCTGGTCGAAGACAACTTGAGAGAGCCTGGATAGTCAGATAGTGCGATACGACCATTGATATCATCGATGAAAGTGTTCAGATCATTATCCGACATTTCATACACATTACTTTCATAATGTCCGACTGGTTTTCTCCAATCACTATCATTCTCTAGTGCGGTACCATTGATCTGATGTAAATTTGTTGTGGTGGTAATAACCGATTGGGCATTATATGGATGAGTTCCAACGGGTTCTGGATAATAGGTATCCGTCAGAGATCCAAGAGACCTATTTCCACTTGCACTGAGCGTAAGAAGCCCTACATCGCTACTGTCCGCAATTGCGTTCTGTAGTCCTGCGAGGTAGGCAACATAATTTTTCTCGGTTGCATTTATCTGTTGGAGATTACCATTAATGTCTTTTAATTTTAACGGTAATGTCTTATTATCTGACATTCTCTTTCCTACTATTAGTTTAGAAGAGTACCGTTTTCGTCATAGATTAAGACAGTTCTAGATGCCAGTTCATTTAACGCTTTAACAATACTATCATTATTTATACCTTCGAAGAAGTTGCCTGGCGCAGAACTATCAAGTTGATTCAACTGTCCCACTCGATTACTCAAGTTAAGAATGTCAGTATCGTTACTTGTAACTCTACCCTTTACAACTTCAATCTCACCAACCGCACTATCCAGTTGGGTGTGGATCTCATTGATAGCCGGAACAATAAACTTACTTGTTGTATCCAGTGTGGAGATACCTGTTCCTGACATGTTCGCAGTTGTACCACCGGACTGTATAATGTCCAGATGCGCACGGGTTATAAGTTTCTCGGACTCTATCTCGGTAACTGCACTATCTAGTTGCAAATGAAGTTCATTGATACCACCCGCGACATCTTGTGCGGTAGTGTCTAGATCTTCGTCAGTGTAGAATGCACGACCATGTATCTCTACCTTATCTGAATCCATTTCGATTGCAAGACCAGTACCAGAATAAATGTCCAGATAATTGCCAGAGTTTCGGAATTCACCAAACTGAACGGTTGCATCTTTAAGGAATACATTACCACCGTCTGCATCAAGTATAATATCACCGGAGACATCATACGTCAGATTTCCTACAACATCAACTTCTTGGTTTGTACCAAGGTTATAGGTGAACTTAGTGACACCGCCATCCTTGAAGAAGATGTCCGCGCCATTCGCGTCAAGTGTAATATCACCTTCTGCATCAAGAAGAATATTTGTTCCTGCATTGATGGTTGCAGTTGTTCCTGCGGTAGTAGATGTAGATCCACCGGCAGTCTGTACAATACTACCTGTAGTAGTCAGACCATACGAGTCCGCACTATCATTTAATGCACCGATGATAGCATTTACTAATGTGCCACCAACAGTAGTAGTTTTGTTTACGGTAATATTCTCTTTTACCGAACCACCAATAGTTAGACTATAACCATTTGTAGTAGACAAAGATGCAGAATCACTTACCGATATATTATAATCTCCGGTAACAGTGATGTTGTTTGTTGCACCTAATTGATGACGGATGCGTGTGGATGCACCGTCTTTGAAGTAAATGTCGTTTCCATCTGCGTCAAGTGTAATATCACCAGAAGCATCGATCAAGTAATTACCGTCTGCTGTATGGGTTTGTCCCAATGATGTTGTGGTCAATGTACCCAAAGTAGTATGAGACATTGCACCACTAGAAGTAACTGAGTAAGTACCACCAGCACTATCAGATTGGTTACCTGATACAGTTTGTGTAAGATTACCGTTAACATCTAAAGTGTTTGACGCACCCATTCCATATGAGAAACGAGAAGTACCTGCATCTTTGAAGTCGATGTCTCCACCGTCTGCATCCAGTACTATATCACCTGCCACATCGACAGTTAAGTTGCCGGTGGGTACGTCAATCTCTTGATTCGCACCCATAACGAAGTCGAATCTGATCGCCCCATTATCTTTAAGTGTAACATTACCGCCATTTGCATCAAGGTTAATATCACCCTCAACATCTGCGGTTAGGTTACCACCAGCGGTAAGACCCATGTTTGATTCAGTAACAAGATTGAACGCACCACCCGCAGTATTCGTCATCGGGCCACGAGTGTCGATATTAATACCGTTAGTCGAAGAGATGTCACGAGTACCAGAAGCACTGTCAGAGTGATCTCCTGCCACTGTAAGGGTGTTGTTACCCGAAGTAGTAGTAGTGAGTGTACCTGTAACATCTAAAGTATTTGCTGAACCCAGTCCGTAAGCAAAACGAGTCGTTCCAGCTTGTTTGAGGTCAATGTCACCACCACCGGCATCCAATACAATATCATCGGCAACATCAAAGATCAAAGAACCGACAACATCAATCTCTTGATTCGTACCGAAATTATATGTTACCTTATTGGCACCACCATCTGTTAGATATAGTTGTCCACCATCAGCATCGAGAGTAATATCTCCAGATGCATCAACAGTGAAGTTTCCCGCCACATTATGGGTTTGTCCCAATGATGTTGTGGTGAGAGTACCAAGAGTGGTATGAGACATCGCACCAGTTGAGGTGATGTCACGAGTACCATTTGCACTGTCTGAGAAGTTGCCTGAGACGGTTTGAGTTAGATTACCTGTAATGTCTAAGGTATTAGATGCACCAAGTCCGTATTCAAATCTAGATACTCCACCGTCTTTTAGGTCGATGTTTGCGCCATCTGCGTCTAATATAATATTACCAGACACATCAAGAGTATAATTGCCAGTTACGGCTTCGGTGTTAGTGGTACCCATCGTATATGCAATACGAGTAACACCACCATCTTTGTATGTAATGTTTGCCCCATCTGCATCGAAGATTATATCACCCGAGATGTCAAATGTCAAGTTTCCGGTACGAGAAACTGTACCGTCAGTAGCAAAGTCGTACTCTGTGACACCAGCATCTTTGAATGTGACATTACCACCATCAGCATCAAGGATAATATCTCCGGACGCATCGACAGTGTATGTGGTCGTTTCTATTCTAGTTGCACCGGTAGAGGTAAGAGTTGTATCACCAGATACATCGATATCTAAGTTAGAAGAAATATCAAGATCAAGGATACCAGTCACACCAACTGTGTTAGTGGTACCTAATGTGAATGCAATACGACTGACCGAATCATCAAGGAAGTTGATGTTAGATCCACCGGCATCTAAATTAATATCACCTACCGCATCAACGTTGAAGTTTGCACCGACATTGAATTGTACATCAGTACCACTTGCTTGATTAGTACTGATTAGTAAACGAGTTTGAGTTTCCCCTTGGAGGGCATTTCCCGTAGGATAAATGATTTCACCGGAAGATGCGTCAAACACCCTTTCGATTTCGTTGATGGCCATGACCACATCACTATCACCGTGAGTGAGAAGATCCACCGGATCGCCAACATTATAAGAGACAGTGTTCTGGTTGTCTCGCATTGTCTTGAACGAGTCACTTAGTTTCGTAAATGGTCTTGACATCTATAGTTTCTCTACTAGTTGTGAAAGTAAGGATTTGATATCATGGATATCTGACTCTAGTCTATCAACCTTTACTTTAAGATTCTTTTCATCTTGCATCTTTTGTTTACGGAGTTTCTTCTGTTCCCGTGCAAGTTGTATTTCACTTCTATTTATATTAATAATGGCACCCGACTCTGCATCTCTTGCAAAATCGGGTTCATCTTTTACGTGTACCAATTGTCTCTTTTTCATATTATACTGCCAGTGATATAATTCTCAAGTCACGGAATGTAGGTACTTTCGCACTGTTGGTCGATCTCATAACAATCTTAACTTGGAACTGTGTGAATGGTGACATAGTACCACCATCACCACCTACAAGATAACGGTATTCACGGAACACGTTCTTGTTAGTATCAACTGGTAGAACGGTTTCGGAATTAACCAGAGTCCATGCGGATCTCTTAATGTCATCACCCGCACTTGCGACTTTCCAATAAACTTGGAAGTCTGACTCAGGAGGTCTATTCGCAGCAAGTAAGATCTTCAGTCCAACAGCCTGTTCGGTAAGAGTTGTTATTTTAGTAACATGTTTTGCAGACTCAGTACCATATAGAGGGTTAGTCTCACCGACATAAGATAATGGTACATTGAAACCATCCGTAGACGAAGAATCTTGTCTAGAGATCATGTTGTGAATAGTGTTCAACTTACAACGTTGTAAATCAATGACTGGAGACAAGTATGGATTGGTTGTCTTCAATGTTAACTGTACAGTAGTAGATCTCTCGCCATTGAGTTTACCTGCGGTTGACAGATTCTCGGTGCGTCTGTTAAATAGTGCACGAGGATTTGTGAACTCATTATTCTTCTTGTTCTCAATGATGTTATATGAACCATCTTTAACAAATCGAACTTGACTTCCTGCCAATGCGGACTGACTAGTAGTCTTAATCGACATAGTGTAGTTAGTCTCGCCTGGTTGTTTGATATCAATCTCGGGTCTCAATACTTCGAAGTTCATGTTTCTCTGAGAAGTTACAGAAGAACCACCGAACCACTTACGAGAGGTCGCAGATGAAGTTGCAGCATAGGTGTAACCAGAGTTATCAAAATCGATAACAGTACGTACCCCATTAACATCTGCACCGGTCAAACCGTTACCAAAGTCAGTTGCAGAGTCGATACCTCGAATCCAAGTCTTATCACCATCTCTAAGGCCGTGACCTTTGAACATAACACGTACTGCGTTAGATCCAGAATCCACTACCAAAGGATCTTTAGACAAAGATACTGGAGGTATGTTTGCATTCTCAAGGATAGCATTACCAGAGGTTTCAAACTTAGCAACATTGATTCTGTATGAAAGATCTTGACCACTAGAAGGTTCCCACAATTTAGCATTCTGAGATTTAAAGAATCCACCCAGAGTTGTTTGTTGTGAGATGAACGCTTCGTTAGAGTTCAATTGGTGTTCACCGACAGTTGCAACATATACGTTATAGTCCGGATCATTGTTGCCCGGTCTTAGTACGAGTGCATACTCTCCACCCGCAACAAATACCGGATGATCAAATGTAAACGTAGTAGCATTCTGCAACATTTGTTTGTTGGTAGATCCTTCTGGAACAAGAGATACTTGACTTGCAGATAATTTCTTAGTTGCAATAATCTTACTTGAAGACGGAACGCCATTCACAGTAGGTCTCAACTCACAGAATACAGGAGCAGAAGAAGACTTACTTGCAAAGTAAACATCAACAGATGTAATGAATACACCGGCAATTTGTTTAACCAAGAAGGTCTGCGCGATTGGATCGTTATATTCTAGTCTATTATTGGTATGTCTGTAAAGGGCACCAGCTTTACCCCGTCGAGTAGTTCTTTCTACTGGAGTTAGGTCGGCATCAGTCACCGCACCGCCCGGAGGAACTGTAGTGTCTGTTACATGATCTACCGGAGTGATTTGGTTGAGATAATTTACCTCAGAAGTTTCACCAACATGTTCTGTAGATGATGTGGTATCACCGACCAGAGTAGAATATGTTTCGGTAGATACTACATCTGTAGCAATTTCTGTCGAGATAACAGATTCAGTCCATACAGTTGAACTTGAAGCAATTGTTCTATCAACATCACTGGTACTGTTACCTACGATTTTAAGTACGCGAGTTACTTCGACTTCATCTTCATACTCTTCGAGAACACCTCTAGAGTGGAACATTGCTCTACCATAAGACATTGCAGCACTGAAGTCATTGACATTTACGTCAAGTAATGCAAACTCACGAGGCCCTGTGTAGAAACGCATTGCTTGGTTGTTAGGTACTTCGAACGAACCAATAATACTACCTTCTGCGTCAGATATAAGGTTGGTCTTACCAGAACTATGTTCTTGGGTAGTACGTTGAACACCTTCACCATCTTCAGTACTTTTAGATGCAAGGTAATTGCGTTGAGCCCAAGTACTGAACTTATTCTGTTCCCTACAGAAAGAAGATACGTTAGAACCATCAAAGAATGGGAAGTACTGTGTATTAGGACGCAGACCTTCAGCTTTGAATTGAATATCAATCGAACGCATGAAAGGAATGACCGATACATCGATAACCTTTTTACCAACTACGTCACGGATAGTTGATTCACTCGCAATACGGTTTACTGTATTGGAAGTTGTTGTTGTTGTTGTGGTATCCGTAGTAGACTCATACGCATTTTCAGTTTCGATTGTGCGTGTGGTTTCATAAGTAGATGTGTTAACAGTCTTAACTTTATCTCTAGTTTCGGTAGTAACAACATCCCACATATCAGTGGTAATTTGTTCGGCAGTCCAAGGGTTGTAATAACCATATGAATAAGAACCTGTTCCACCTAAGCCAAAGTAAGAACCAGACCAGTTACCAGTCCAACCACCCCAATAATTATTGTTCCACCAAGAATCTATTACTGTACGTGAGATTTCTTCTTCACGTTCACGTGATACTTCTACAGTTTCGGTATAAAGAGTTTCCACATCGGTCACATGACCGACTTCAACCCACTCACCGAGAGTTTCGGTTGTCTCGGTACCAATAAGAACAGGATCCGAACTATTGTGTGTTATCGAAGTTGATGTACCACTTACAAATGAAGTTGCAGCATCACCAGCTTCTAGGTCAGAAGGATCTACACCAAACCATTCGTTCTCGGAGTTGTTCCAGTTCAATGCGTGTTTGAGGTCAAATTCACTTGAACGACCCACAACAGTTTCACCAATCTTCTGAGTCTCTTTCCAAGAATCAGTTTCCGGAGAAAGTTCTACACTACCGACAATGGTAGGAACATAGAAAGGTGCGAGGTTTTCTGTACCAGAAGCGAGTTCTTGCGCTTCATATGCAATTTCGGTATGGTTCAACATAACGAAGTCACCGAATACACCGGTACGTAGTTGACCGACATGATCACTGTCATAGAAAAGATCTGCACAGTCTTCTACAAAAGTAGGACGTAACAGTTTACCTCTCTTGTCAATCGCAGCACGATATTCAGGAGACTTAGTTTGAGAATGAGAATGTGACTTGAAGTTGTCCACAAAGAATCCAGACTTAGCACGATCATTACCCGCAGAATCCAAAACATTCATCATTTTAGTATTCAATTCGAGAAGTGACAATGTAGTCATTTCTTCAAGACGATCAACTTTTTCTTCTAGTTTGTTGATGTCCTGCATCGTATAACCCTTACGTGGAATAAGAGTTGTTCTCAAATCCTGAGTGTGCATGGTATTAGCATTCAGTTTCAGTTTATAAAGATCAATACAATCCACAGGAACATCAGGGTATTTCGGACTCAACGAAGAAGAACCGGTGATATAACGAAGTTCACCTTGTTTAGATATTACCAGACGGTCTGCACGAGGTAAGTAGTATTCGGCATCTGTAGTGATAGTATCGGTAGGTACCGGAAGAGGACAAATTGAACCAGCAGAAAATGAACCAGAGCCATCAGTTGAAGGACGGAAGTCGATTGCATCACGTAGTGACAGAAGACCACCATCAGGCAATTTCTGGCCAGGAACTTTAAGATAATCCAATTGACCATCATAAGAGTTCACAGCATAGAACTGCCCACTTACCGAAGGTTCGAAATATTTATATCGTACAAATACGGATTGACCTGCACTATCAAAACCACCACCAGAATAGATTAATCTACTGTCATCTTGGTGAGTAGTACGGTTACCCGCATCGAATAAGAAACTGGTGAATACATCTTCACCATCAGAATCATTAAGAGATACACGTTGAATACTATAGACATCAGATTTACCGAGAGGAAGGAAATATACACCTGCGCCATCAGAGTCTAATGAAGCAGTTACCACGGTTTCGGTCAGTGTCTTTGTTTTAACACTTGCGTTAGTTTTTCTTATGAATACAATTGCTTCATATGCAACACCATTCGACAACCCACTGAACAAAATGTCTGTGTTTCCGGATTGGATATTTGATGCAACACTTGAAGGTGCAAACTCAGTTGCAGAAGCAACAAGGATATCACTTTCATTAACAAAACGTTCACCAGCATCGGTCAGTGTGATTGTGTGACTAGTACCAGAAGCCGTAAAGTTGTACTTCTTCATAAATGTCATAGTGACATCAGTGAAAGACTTGGGTCGTCTTAATGGAGTATCAAACAGTAAAGCATTTTTCTTAGGTTCATGTACAATACTTCCGCCATTACCTGTTACTTGAACAAGGTTTATGTAGTGAGTATTGGTCGAAGATTTAATAGATTTGACATCACGTAAACTATAATTATAGTTATCTCGTTGGATGTCGAATAAATGTGCCTTGTATAAAGGTGGTCTCACATAGGTGTATCCACCAGTACGAAGTCCTGTGGAACCTTCGGTCAATGCACGAATGTGTGCAGTACCGATTGCACTATCTGCACCATCAAAACCCGCATATAATGTCACCTCTTCGCAAGTATCAATATCCAACATACCAACACCACTATCGAAATAGTAGTAGTTCCCGTAGTCGATACCAATCTGTTCTTCTTCTCTTGCAATAGTGTCTCTTGCTTTAGGAATCGGTATATTGCGAGTAGCAGTAGTTGCAGCTCTATATCCATCGATATATGCTGTGCCTGGATCTACCTTCAACATCAATGTAGATGATGCGTTTGTACCATTAGGTTCTACGCGAAGTTTCCAATACTTCTGGATGAAGTCTCCATTAATCTCTCGGACACGTGTAGCAACGTGATTCCGGACTCTATTGAAACCTTCATCATCAGATTGTTGATCGACTAATCTACCACCTTCGATACGACCGAAATACACGAAGGTATCTCCGGTCACCATCTGGTCTCGTCTAGTAAGAACAAGTCGGATACGATAACGGTCTGCGCCAGGCGAAGCACGGTTAGGAGTTACATTTTGATTGTCATACAGTGCATCAGTATCGGATACTGTTATAATGTCTTGAATAACTTTAAAACCAATATCTGCTGTCTGGAAATTCTTATACTTATCAAGGAATAGACTCTGTTTAGGACAGAATACAAAGTGTCCTTGAACATAAAATTCTGATTGTCCAACTTCAACCTGAGAACCATATCCGACTGCCGGATTGGTAGATGTGTTGATTGTTTGAACTGTTAAGTTAATGTTAGACCCGTTGGAGAGTACTTCGCCAGGCGTAACAAAGGTACTAGTAGTAAGTGGTAGACTAGGACTCTGTGTATTTGGATTGTCCAAGTACTGGACAAAAAGAGTATCAGGGTCACTGTTCACAGAAGCAACTGCTTCATAGATCTTGACTTTGATACTCGAATCCGCACCAGTTAACACGACACCCTTCAATGCACTTACAGTATCAAAAGAGTTATTTTGATCGTTCTCTATTTTGATGAACGCATAATGGTTGTTAGGTGCAACACCACCAGCTTTAGTAGGAACACCATCCTTTTGGAATATGTTATCAGCAAACCTTTTAATTTCTTTTTGGATGATGGTCTGCATCTGTGTAAGTTCACGTGCTTGCAATGCACGACCGGCATTGAACAAGATACGTGAGTAATTATCACTATCCGCGTGATCATCCTTGTAGGTTGATCTGAATGTTTGTTCTGTAAATGTGTTTGGCATTTCTTAATCCTAGATAGTAATTACGATTTTCAGGTCTTCGGTTTGATCGGTGGATCGCGTTACAGCTGAACGGTTATCAATATATAGTAGATCCCCAGTGTACGGATTAAACTCACCGTCTACTTTACTGGTTATCGAACCGTTAATATTTGTGTTACCTACCACCTGAATTTCTTCTGCAACTTGGAAGGAAGTGAATCCAGTTGTTTCGTTTTGATGATACCAGATTGTATCCGAATCATTAGTGTTGTCGATGATTGCAACTGCGCCAGAAGTAACACCTTGAATCTGAGATTTTTGCACAATAGACTTGACAAATCCTGATCCATCGTGTATAATACTATTAAGTGCCAGGGCGGAAGTAGATGTAAGTAAAACACCTTCTGCACTATCAACTCTTGGATTGCGTACCAATAATACTTGACGGAATATCTCGTCACCAGTAATAAAGTCACCGTTTTCAATACCATCTGGTTTGGAGTTAAACATAACACCATTTGCCTTCAGGTCAATAACAGGATTAGATCCAACACCAGATGCTTGTCCCAATACAGGACGAACAATACAAGAGTCACCACCACCACCAGAAATTAATACGTTTGCATAGTCGTAACCACTACCAAAGTAAGAGTTGCCCGAGTTACCCGCAGAGTCGGCCTTGACCTTGATGTCTACGATAGTCTCACCCGCACGTACCGCATAAGCAATCGCACCAGTACCATTACCCACGATACTTACCGAAGGTGGAGATGTATAACCAGATCCACCATTAGTTACTTTATAACCAACGATTTGTCCTTTTACCGCAGCGTTCTGGACTAGTTGTTGTTGTAGATCTTCGGCAGGAGAATCCGAGTCGGTTGAACCAACAAATCTTACAGGCATATATGCAGATGACAAAAACTTATCTGCACGTAATGCACCGATAGAGTAAAGGAACTTCCACGTGTAACCATCCGCAGTACGGAATGGTGTACCGGTAGTGTTACCAGTAGGTTGGTTGGTAGATAACTGCGAAGAACCATCCTGTTTCTTACCCTGTTCCAAACAGATGTAAATCTCGTTATTCGAGTTGATTACATAGAAAGGATTCTCGGGGAAACCTACATCGTTATCATCATATGCAGAGTAGATAAGGTTAGCAACCCATATTCTACGTGGAATTACATATGAGGCATCTTCGATGAGTTTTGCAGATTGCAAAGAACTTCTTGCCTGTCTGACAGAACGTGAATCATTAGTAGGAACAGTCGCAAGATCAGAAGCATTCCAATCTTCGGATCTACCAATGGCCGCATAGTATCTTACAGAAGAAGAGTCTAAGTCCGTAAGAAGATCATCTAAGACCTGTTTTTTAAATTGATCGGTAATTACTGGCATTTTTTATATATTCCTACGAAGTTGTTACGTTATCAGTTTTATTTATCACAATCCACTGAGTCCCAAACCACATCAAAGTAACAGATTCGTTCTGTGGTAGTATAAGACTTGCATACGCAGCAAGATTACTTGAAGTTTCGTTAATAGTTTGCGTACCCGCACCTTTATTAACAAGATATTTAACTTCACCATTTAGTCCAGATGTACCACTTGCTAAACTGTGTGCACCGGTAGTACCATTGGTGAATAATGTTATTGGTGAATTTGCACTTACAGTACCACCACCTGTCGAAATACCCTGTGTTTTTAATACAAATTTAGAGTCAACTTTAACTCCACCATTACCCGAACCCTTGAGTGATAGTGCGGAGTTTGCTTCACCCGCAGCTTGCACTATTGCAGGTACGTTAGTGGGGGAGTTACCAATTCGAATAAAGTTTGTTGCAGAACCGGAGTCTTGGAATTGTATTAATTCGTTACCCGCACTATCAAGAATCTCTTTACCGATAACCGGAGAGTTAAGAGTAGGATTCTGAAGTGTCTTGTTCTTTAATATTGCGGTGTGGTTATTAAATACAAAAGTATCTGCCGCACCCAACAGTGGTAATGTAATTGTTCTATTCGCAGCCAACTCATTCACTGCAACCACATATCTGTGATTCGATGAAGTGTCATTAATCTGTGGGGTAGTCAAAATAGGACTTAGTAAAGTCTTGTTAGACAATGTTTGTGTTGCAGAGTCCATAACCAATGCACCAGAATAGTTCGGTATTGTAACCGTGTTATCTGCTGTTGGGTTAGCGACTTGCAAACGAGTCTCAAAATTGTTCTCGACAGATCCTTCGAATATAATACCCGAAGAGTCAAAGTCGATCAACGCCATCAGAGATGCACCATCTCCAAGTTTGCTGTAGATCTCTTGGAAGTTTTGTTCAATCTTCAACGATGCAGTACGAAGTGTATCACCCGTACCATCGTTCGCGATTGTGCCTCTGTTTAATACTTGTCTAGTCATTCTCTTTTTACCTAAAGATTATATGTTCTATTTATACTAATAATTGTTATCTATTACTTTCTATTACTTCACGGAGAGAAATTTCTCCATCAGAATCTCCGACCGGAGTCTGGAATAGATTATTATCAGAATCTATACGAGAAACCTGTGGGTTCCACGTGAAGGTTTCTTGATCTATACTTTCTGTAGATGATAAATCGAATCCAGAGTAAGTAGTTGAACCGTCACTATCATCATCCAACGTTGGGGAATCAGGCGTGAGGTATTCACCAAGACTTGAATACAGTCTATCGAGGTTATCGATTGTAAGATCTTGCACGTCATTCAGGTCATTACCCATAGGTATACCCAGATACAATTCACTTGAGTCTCTGGCCAGACCTGCACTACTACCCATATTTGTTCGGAACTTCAAAGTTCCTCCTTCATCGGTCGCACCAAAGTCGAATAGTGCGGTATGTTGTTGGAAACCAAGTGGTGATAATCCACCAATACCTTCCAATACAATCGGTGGTTTGATTGCTTCGCCCGGATCATACTGTAACTGATCTATTGATGCAGTACCTACGATTTGAGTGAGACCACCAAGGTACATACCGGCAGGATGCACCATGAGTTTATATGCATCACGCCATTGCGCAAGAGAAAGTTCTGATCTAATCTGTATTGCGTAGGTTTGATATAGTTTATTGTCAGTAAGGTACCTTGCACTCTCTGCACCAACCTTAGACTCATTCAACTTGAATATGTATTGTTTTGTGTAAACAACATCTGGTTCAATGTCAAAGAAAGTTTTAAAGAATTGTCGAATACTGTATCTAGTACCTTTGGCACGATACAGATAACTTGAGTATTTTACTGCGGTTCTTTTATCAACAAACCCTTGAAAGTAATTCTGACCTAACAGATACTCATCTTCAAAATAAGTAAGAAGATCCAAATCTGTTTGTGACACATCTCGCGTCTCGAACATGTTGTTCAAAAAACGAGTCAACGAATCTTCTTGATTCTCAAAGTCAAAGTAGGCCTTGATGAAACTTACAAACTTAGGATACTCTGCAAGGATATGCGAAGGTAAGACGGACTCGATCTGATCCGCTCTCAGATTGATGTCACGTCTTGTAGTATCTTTATGTGTTTTATCGAATATTGACATTAGTTACTCGCTGTGGTACGTAAACCTTTCGCACTTAATCTCGTATTATCATAATCTAGAATGTATTCTCTCTGTGGTACTATAGCACTTGCGTTAGCAGGAGTACATGAAAGTTTGATCAACTTCGATTCGTCCGACTTAAATCCTACAAGATTGATGATACCAGAACCGGATTCGTAGAAACCGATGTTGTCGGACTTCACGTCACCTGTACCAACATCAATGATCTGGAGTTTGTTTGTGGTCAGAAGATTTCTAATCTTACAGTTTAATGATTGTCCACCAAAGGTACGTTTGAACGTAGAAGATTCTATAATGAAGTTCACATCATCCGGATTGGCGATAGAAGAAGGAAAACTAAATTTGAAATCCTGTTCTACACCAGCCGAAGGCGTGAAACGTTGTTGCATCTTCACATCTGCGCGAGATGATAGAATAGCAGGACTCACGTCATCTATCAAAGTCAATAAGTTAGACCTACGGAATGCCTGTCCAAACTTACCGGTATTGGTCGAGAAGTAATCTAGCATTACACCTTTAACTTGTTCTTGAAGTGCATTGATCGACAAGTTAGTATAGTCCGGATTGTATTGGAAGAAGACATTGGTTTCGACAAAAGTCTCTACCGGATCAGTAAATTGTAATCCAAACGAAGCAATAGAGAGTTGATCGACCAACACTCTGATATCGTCTTTAGTGATATCTTCTAAGGATTGTGTAACGTCCCCTTTGAATTTTATTGATAAGAAAGTCTGACCATACTCGGGTTGAAGATTATCTTCTCCACCCCAAGCAATGATGTCGTCAATCAATGAACCATATGAACGTAACACCAAGTTAGCATAATCAACGTGTGTTACCATTCTGTTCTGTGTTGCATATCGGAATGGCGCATTTCGTCTAATAGAATCCAATGTTTCTTTATTAGTACCACCGACCGATCTATTGACTGTCGATACTACAGGTAATCTTTGTAGACCACTACCACTAGTCGGTTCGGTCACTTCTACCGTATTAAGGGGTTCGAATAATCGTCCACCATTTGCATTCGCACCATCTACCGAGAGATACTCAACTGTGATCTTTGCACCAGCTTTAGGTACCGCACCAAGTGTGGAACCATTACCAAAGGTTAACTCATAGTAACCATTTGGTGCTTCCTTTAGAATGTATGCAGGAGTGGTTGCAGTTATATTAGTTGCAGTTTCTAGATTAACATAAGTAGTAAAGTCATCAGAAGTTGAACTCTCATATATTCTAACTATCGCAGTTGCACGGTCAAGGTTAAGATCGGGAATGATGTACATAGTTTCTTCTGCATCTTCCCCTGCAAAGAAAGTTTTAGTCTTTGCAATACCTTCGTAAATAGGGATACTGGTAGAACCCGACAGTGTTGTGAACTGGAAGAAGTTGTTACCGTCATTAGTAGCCTGAATCAATTCCTTAGTCTGGAATGTGTAGGATGCATCATCAATAGATGCATTAAACTTATATCCAGATGCAATCTGTAAAGTCTCAGGTACATCTGCTTGGTCGATACCGATGTTGAAGGACATATTGATAGTAGCTTGTGATGCAGTTTTTGACTGAGGTACATAACCCAATGTCTCTGCGTGTGATACGACCGAAGATCTCAACTGTGCAGTATTCAAGAAAGACTCGTTCAACGCCATGTTTGCAGTTAAACCATTGATGTGCGTATTGTAAGCCAATACATCCAATAGATTAGATATACCAGACGCTTCGAAGTCATAGTCCGAAAACTCCGACTGTTGTTTTAGATATGTCTTTAGATTGTTTTTGATCGCATCAAAATCTAAAGATGAGGAATTAATAGTCGTTGCCATTATCGTAACCTATTCAGTCTGGTTGTAAATTCTACGGATTGATTAGAATTTACGATGTTAAAAATTATCGTAAGTGTAACACTGTTTCCGTTCTCATCTACTTCGGGAATTACTTGTAGAGTTTCGGAATTTATTCTTGGTTCGAAAGCACGAATGTTCTGTATAATCGCATTTTCCATCTGATTCATTGTACCTTGATCCATCAACTCAAAGAGGTAACTCTGGAGGTTTGCACCAAAGTATGGAGCAAAGGGTTTCTCGGTTCGGTTTGTCATCAATAAGTTTTTTAAAGATTGCATGACAGATGATACCGCAGTTTTCTTATACACGTCACCGGCACCCTTCGCTGCAAACGAAAGGTCAATATCGATATACTCACTGTTCGATGTCGCTTTGATAGTGGAGAATTGTTGTAATCCACCGTCTTCTATAGAAAATGCTCTAGCCATTTGTCTTTCCTAAAATATTATAATTCTATTTATACGTCTTCGAGAACTTCTACTAACTCATTCTTTGCAAAAAGTGTCCCGTTGTATCTTGTTTCTAATTGTTTTTTATAATACACTCTCCAAGTAATACCATCGACTTTCGGCATTACAACGGTCACTTGCGCATTGAGTTTTCCTGTTGGATCCCACTTATCATACTCTAGAATAAGTTTCTCGTAACCAACATAGTCCTTGATATACTCAGCAAGATCAAATGTTCTTTCGTAATCTATCTGACCCTGTTCATCCACAACTTTGTAACTTACCATTTGTCCGTCTTGTTTTAGAAGATTTTCTCCTGCAACTGTTTCAAGAGGGCCACCACGGTAAACCCCCTCCGAGACAATAAGACGTACATCTTTGAACATGTCAATGTTACCATTGATTCTACGGAACAACTCTGCGTGTAAATAAAGATTGAACGCGAGTTGTTGTCTTTCATACGGACTATTTTGGTATTTGTCTATGGTCGATAAACTACACGGGTTTCCTTTACTACCAAGAAACTTCGAGAGTGATACTCCAGGCGAGAGTTTAGTAAAAGAGGTAATGTCCTTCGCGTCAACCAAAGCTGGATTGTATTTTTGATCCGGTACAATTGTTATCATTTGAATCTCTTACCTCTATTTTTCACTGAGTTACCAAGTGGAGTATAACCAAATCTTGGAGATGTCTGTTTTTTGGCAATACGTCCCACCTTCGGAGGCAAAGGATTTGTCCAGTCAGAGGCAATCATACCATTCTTTATCAGTGCGTCAGGGAATGATATACCCTTCTCGTTGAGGATGGTTCGGTTGGCTTCGTCTCGCATTGTAGATCGGATTTCATTTATAGTGGGTTCCTTTTCAAATAGACCCGCATAGTCATCACGTAACAATACATGATTTCGTATAGCATCCTTACTATCAATTGATATTGCACGTATAGACAAGTGTCCATCGGACAAAAGACCTGCAACGGCATCTGTCTTAGGTATTGGTTTCAGTGGAGATAATGATTCCATATTAGTAGGAACATCAGGCGCACCACCACTTGGTTGTCCACCCTTTTCCTTGGATGCTAGTTGCGCAGTCTTAGCGTTCTCTGCTTTATGTGCAAACTTAGACTTTATCGCTTCGAGCGCCTGGCCATGGAAAGAACCATAGAATGATGCTCCCGAAGTAAATGGTACCGCACCTTGAGGCCCCATATAAACTGGGCCAGTAAACTCGACTTGTTCACCCCCAATCGCACCTTTCATACCAAGTACCGAGATTTCAGTTGCAGAAATATTACCCTGTAATGCTGTCATTACAAATTCTTCTTCGGCAGACACATGGAAACGATTACCGGTGAACATTTCAATCTCGGCACCTACGTTGTTCTTCCAGTGACCTTTGATTGTACCATAACAGTTACCCAAAACAATATCAGATTTGTGTTCGATTGTTTTGTTTACCGCAGTACCTTTGGTTGTGTAGTCGGTGTTCAGTCCTACCGTTGTGGTATTGTTCTTACGTATTTCGGTATTAGTATTACCATCAACGTTGACATTGTAATCGCCACCAACACTGACATTATAGTCACCCGTCACTTCTAAGTTTAGGTTACCATTATACACCAACTTACCGTTACCTTCAACAATAACAGTATGGTCACCACCAGTAACCTCAACCTTGTTATTGACCGCAGAGATGACTACAGACCCGTCTGCACGTACTTCTACACCTGCACCCTTACGATGTTTGATAAGAATACGTTCTCCGCCAGGCGTGTCATCATAGGAGATGATATGTCCCGATGCAGTTTCCTTTACTTGGTTGAAGGGGAATCGAGAAGGTTCTTGGTCTTCGAGATCCAAGTCAGTTCCTTCGGTACCACCCCCAAGATAAAGATTCTCTACCTTGAGACCACGTGCAGATCTGTTTAATGACGACCCGTAATGATATTCCCTCTTGGGGAATTCTCCTGTAGGATCTTGGAAACCATCAATTGGAACACCTTCGGTATTTTCAATTGCAGGATTATCACCTATCGTTTTTTTATTCGTTATAGTTGTCATACGGCCTTCTTCAGTTTCAGACCATTTCGGTCTAATGATGTTTCTGTCAACGGATCTGAGTATACTGTCTTCTTACCAAACTTATTCTCAACAAAAGATATAACATCGAAGTATGGATCTTGAGATGAGATATCAATATCATTGTGACCCAGTACTTGACCGCCCGGAACGGTTTGGTAAAACAGTTCAAGGAGTGTTTCTAATGTCTTCATCTGAGATATAGTGAACGAACTCGCAGATAGATTCAGTAGTGGGTTGTCAGCTTCAGAGGGAACGTTCACACCACCGACCAGACATACGTCAATACAGTTGAACTTGTGTCTGTTAATGTCGCTTGCTTGTGCAACATTATCTACAGGTAACCCGCGTTGCATAGTACCATCACGTCTAATTACAAAGTGATACTGGATACCAAGATGACCCGCATCATTATGTCTTAGTTGAATTTCTTCTGCACCAATGTTCGCATTAGTATAAGTTTCACTTGCGTGAATAATAACTTCAGATACCTCTCTGGTCATTCTAACAAATTCTAGACCAAGTTCTTCTTTAGAATCTACATAACTAAATTCTCTAATGTATCCGGCAGAGTATCGTTTAGAAAGTTCTAGTAGATCCAGATCTTCTGTGTAGAATTCACCTGCTTCAGATACAACACTTCCTGCTATTGTGGTGTCCACTAGACTAAGTGCATTCTCAATCTTAGTGGTCTGATTGTTAAAGTTTTGTAATTCAGACTCGGATATTCCCGCAGCTCTTGCTTTACTGTTTATCGTTTGATTGAATTCTTCGACACTACCAGCTTCAGTTTCCTGAATGACCTTCCGCATCTCTGGCGACAAAGACTTATCCTTCAAGGTAAGTGCTTTCATTGCTTTACTTAAATTGATGTCTCCCCCAGACATAACATCGTTCATTATACCCGAGAGAAAATCTTTATCGAGAGATTCTCCCGCACCGAACAATCCAGTAAGAGCACTACCAACCGAACCGGTCAAATCTTCGAACAGGTCTTGTGCAGTACCAAATCCTAAATTTATATCCGAAGAAACTCCGCTAACAAGATCCGTTACCGCACTTCCTATACTACTCGTAATAGAACCGAATCCATCCGAGATTATACTCTTTGCTTCATCGAGTCCAGTCGTTAATGCAGAAGTAAGTGTTCCGGTAACAGATGCGGCCGCAGAGGCAATAGAATTACCCACACCCTCGACTGCGGATACTGCACTTGCAACTTCAGTCAGTAAACTACCACTCTTTGCCTTATCGGCAACTTCATCTAATTTACTCTGTACATTTCCTATACCTTCGGTTATAGAATCACCTAGTGCATCACCACCGGCTTTAGATGCGGATGCGGTTGCCTTGATAGAACTTAATAACGTACCTTTTCTTTCGGATGCATCTTCGATTGCACCGGCAAGTTCATCGAGTGCGGAACCTCCTAATGAAACAATAGTAATACTTTCGACGGGTGGTACAATACCTGTCAAAGATTTTGTAATCTCAGGAATTGTACTCGGTAAATTTTCTCCGGTCTGTACTACAGTAGGTACTAATGCGCCATCGACTAGTTGGGTAATAGGGTTACCCGAGGAGTCTTCGGTGGGTAATCCCGATCCGTCTAAAACAAATTCTGTTATTTGTGTTGCTACATTTGTCACTGCGACACTAGGAACACCAACATCAGTTATCATCTTGGATGGATCTGTTTTGGGGTATACTCCCGCAGTAGGAAGTATTTGCGACAGTGAACTTGTTGTATCACCCTTAGAGTTGTTGTCTAAACTCTTGAATCCGTTCACATCAACTTCCACATTCTTACCGAGTACAGTAGAAGAATTTAGTATGTTAGCGTCCTGAGACTTTACGACTTGCGCATTGAGGACATCCAAGTTTGCAGTTGATACGACCTTTGCCTTGAGACCATCATTAAGTTTTTGGAGATTAGACATTTCTATACCTTCTTATTCGCATATATTTCATATACTCTTTTTACTTCACTGTTGTAATCATCTTGAATAGGAGCATAATGACGACCTATAATTTTACCCAGAGATCTTGGTTTTGACTTGTCAATAATATCTGAATTCAAAATGCGAATGTTTGCATCTACGTGAGTAGTATTTAGTTCATATGATATGAATGCTAATTGTGTACTGAAATGCCACCATTCATTACTGAAGGCCTTCAGACGAGTAAACCTAACGTCACTCCAACCCATCAGACCGGTACCACCCACATTTGTGTATGTGGTATCAAAACTACTGTTAGTACGTGAGATTGCACCTACTATCGCACAAGCTTGTTTGATACTGTATCCGGTAGAAAGGAAGAACTTAACAGCAACATCTCTGCGCAACTTCGAAGTGAACTCGTCGATAGGGAAGTTTCTGACTTCATTCTTCAATGCTTTCGAGGACTCATCGATAGAACCTGTTGATTGGTTATAGAACTCTTGGTCTGGACTTATTCTCTCAAGTAAACTATCGAATGCAACTTGTTTTTGAATCGAAGTTGGATATTCTGTACGGGGTAATGATCCTATCACGATAGGAACCTGAGACTCAGTACCATCCATAAACATACCAAAAACAAAAGAACCTGCCTCAAGTCTTGGAGTAGAACCCAATCCAGACACACCACCCTCGGTGGTAGGTAATACTACCTGCGCCCACGGGAGATCATTCTGTCTCACTTCACGAGTAGATGGGTTATGGATACCATGGATACGCAGACGTACACGACCCTCCAAACCATAAGGAGGGGATGTGTCGATTACGTCAGCAACAAACCAACGAACCTTATCACCGTAATAATTAATCAATGTTTGGCCCCTTCTCTAGTTTGAATACTGTCATTGCAACATCATGTCGAGTATCTCTAAAGGTATGTCTTGTATTGTAAATAAGAAAGTCACCACTCTTTAATGCATCGAGTTGATCCGGACTCTCGGGATTATTATCATCGTTCAAAACATTAATGCGGATCTTGTCACCTACCGAACCACCCGAAGCAATGAAACCTGGCCCCGGCACCGTAACATCCATCATGTTTTTGAATATGGCGTTTCGGAATGCAAGGTTCTCAATCTTCTTGAGGAACATAGAAGGACTCACTTCGTCATGAATACTTTTCTTGTCATGGTAAACACCCCGAGATACTACACTATGGAATATCTTTGCATTGGTATTATGTAGGTGATCCCCTTCGATGTTCACATTAACGAAATCCGGTGTTTTATACGATGCATCATAAACATTTTGTTTTGCATAGTTTATAAACCCTTGTTCACTAGACTTCAATAATAGTGATTCTAGACTAAAGTGTTGTGCGGTTGTACGACCATTACTAATATCGGTCACAGTATATAATGAACCTATACCACCAGACATAAGTTGATTGAGTGTGTTTTGTAACTTACTAGTCTTCATCGACTGGACTTGAAAATATTGATGACTTATACTTCCGATCTCTTCTTGTGCCTGTGTGTTAGCAGGAGAGAAGATGAAAGGAATCTGTTTATTCCATGCGGGTTCTGACAACATACGATCCAGACTTGCGAGTCTTAGATCTTGATCATGGATAGACGCATATAGAAAGAATGGCATACCCAAAGATGTGGTTGCCTTGTTAGTCAACCAAGTTGCAGCCTCAAGGGGGTGCATATATGGAATGATACCTTTGAAGTTACTCTGAACAGATTCTCCTGCATAAGAAATATCCACATTCTTACCACATTCGTTCTGACACAGTTTTATTATTTCAGTGCTCAAGTCATCTCGTATTGCACGTGAAATGTTTTTGGTCTTACTCACGAATGCGTGTTCGTCCATAAAACTAAATACGTATAGAGAAGAATTGCCTGAGTTAGAGGACTTGACGATGTTGTCGATACCGGTCAATAAGAAAGAACGATCCATAACAACTTCTTCGGATTCGGTCTTACTCATTTCACTTAACATTTTAATATGCAGTCTGTCGGTTCCACTGAATCCTAAACTGTCAAATATTCCTTGGTCATCAGATATTATGACTTGACCACTGATATATGGTTTGTCTAGATTCTCAAAGAACACCAATTCTACGATCAGAGAACGAACATCGACAATGAAATCCGGTAACCTGTCCGAAGTTATCTCGGCGACTTTATATTTAAACTGTGATTGTCTTTCCATTATTGACCCATCAGTGCAGAGAACTCATTCACAATACCCTTTATAGAATTGGGTTTAATGAGTTTGATTTGACGGAGACTCTCGTTCACATTCGACAGATAGTCTTTCATGGTCACTTCGACAGCACCCACCGGTTTGACTTGGGTCAGTGGATTAATATCTATCCAGTTACCATCAACATCTTCGTAGTGATGCGTCCCCAAATACTGAGGTTGTTCACCATATACCAACATTGATGTCACAGTGCCCGCAGGATTGGTATATGACAACTCTTCTCCGGTTTGAAAAGATCCGTCAGTCAAGTTCTTGGTATTAATATAATACGTCAACTTATATTCTGAAGTAGGATCGAATGCGACATTGGTGATGGTTGCTTTTCTCTCGAAAGGATCTAATGTTGTTTCATACGAAGATACTTGTAAACCATCTTTCAATAACACCCATGTAAGGGGTTGAGTAAAGGTTTCTGCCCCTAATGCATCTGTCCTCTCTAGGTTTATAATACCATTAGAGTCCGGAGTCACAACCTCTTCACTTACTTCCGAAGTCAATACAACATTGATAGTATCGATAATAAACGTTCCGAGTGATAGATCTCTTTTGATGATCCGTCCTCTGGTACCGGATACGTTACCCGTTACGATAGCACCAACTTCAAATTGATCAGGTGCGGTACCTATAATTTTAGTACGATAGATTGGTTGGTTGTCATCATCATAGTAATCAATAACATCTTCTTGTTGCAACTGTACCGTTACCATTCGGTGTGGGTATCTTTTCTGTGCAGCACTATGAACCTCTAACAAGGTCAGTGGCCAACCACCCTCTCGGATATGATCGTTCATGAGAAAGAATGTCCAATAATAATCCGTAGTTCCGTAAAAACGAAATGATGTTTGGTCAGGTCTTTCGTTGGCAGGTATAGTATAGTCGGTAACAAGTAAATCACGTGACTTTATCTGGTCAATAGCATCGACATATTGTGTTAGATTGGTCGCGACAGAAAGAGAAGTCTCGTCACCAAACCGATAAAGTGTTGGTCTGAAGTTATAGAAATATGACATTAGAAACCTCCTTCAGATACGTCTTTGCGTACTAGTGCTTTCGTCTCTTGGAAACTCAAGGTCATGTCAACTTCCATGAAGTTACCATCCTCGTGCATTGCCATTTGAGATGCGTTAAATGTTGTAGATACATCACGAAGATAACACGGTTTGATCTTGGCAAGGCCAGGAATCTTATCACCGTCATATTCGAATGCTATGTTAAATTTGTTAGGGAACTTATAACCTAATGATATTGAAGCATCACCAACATTCGCAGTAATCTCATCCGGATACAATTCGGTTCGCAACAGTTTGATGATTTCATTAATCTCTCTTGCTTCTTTTTTAGACTTTGCAATCATCTTAAATGCGAATGTAAACTCACGAATGTTCGGTTGTTTGAACAATATGCGTGAATTGGGGTTCAGTGTAACACCACCGGCAAGTTTCGAAGCTGCTTGTGCCTCTGCACCATACGACCCAAACTGAGATGCAAGTTGAACACCTGCGAGTTTTGCAAGATCTCCATTATCTCCACTAGTAAGTTGACTTACAAATGAACCCAATCCTTTGACCATAGATTCTGCGAAACCTAATCCAGCTTCCATAGATGCACCTGCGGCACCCAGATCAAAGTTCTCATATGTCACATTATCACGGAAGGCAAGACCCAAAGGGAGGTATAAACTAATTGAACTAGTAGTTATGGGAATACTTTGTCTGGTAGAATTTGACTGTTTCTCAAGTCCTTCATATGATCTTATTTGTTCGGTGAGTTTTTTTGATTCATCGATAATTTTCTCAAGTTCTTCTTCATCACCTTCGGCTGCAATCTCGTTAGCTCTTTTCTTCAGAACTTCCAAATCACCTTTCAACTTTTTGGTCTGCGAGGCGAAGACGTTGTTACTATTTGCGCCGGTGGGTTTATCTTCATTTAAACTGAAAATTACCCGTGCCTTGTAATCAGTATCTTCTAGTGGGTACTTGAGTTGTCTAATAGAACTCTCACCGCCCACAGGTACTCCGACAGGTACTGCCCGTGGTTTTTGTTTTCCACCTCGTGCAACTGCTAGTTGAATCTGTTCCGGAGTGAGTTTATCTCCGACCTTTACGTCATATATATTATCAGGCATTTATCCGATCCATAAATAGGTTAAAATCTTTAAAACTTTAAAACTATTTATATGAAAACTTACAAAGGAAAATACAAAATCCGGAATGAATCCAAGTATCTTGGTGATCCCAAGAATGTGGTGTATCGTTCGGGATGGGAAAAGGCTGTCATGATATGGTGTGACGACAATCCCAATGTGGTTGGTTGGGTAAGTGAAGAAGTTATTATACCATATATTTGCGAGACTGACAAGCGTCCCCATCGTTATTTCATGGACTTTATGGTCAAGTACAAGGATGGACGCACTGTACTGATCGAAGTCAAACCGCATAAAGAGACAATCAAACCCAAGACCGGACAAGGAAGACCTCGAAGACAAGTACTTAGTGAAACATTGACATATATTAAAAACATAAGTAAGTGGACAGCGACCGAGAAGTATGTTGCTGATAGAGGATGGCACTTTGAAATATGGGATGAACACAAACTAAGGGCTATGGGGATACTACCCAAACCATTAGGAAAGAAACCAATTAAACCATTGAAGAAAATGAAACCGTATAAGAGAAAGAAGTGATTGACAAGAAAGTATATTTTATAGGAATGAACAAGATTGCAACCACGTCATTCCACGAGTTATTTAAAGCATCAGGATACCGGTCATGGCATTATTCCTGCATGGACGAAGTTACTATGGAACCGTTGGTACTCGCACAACAGATGGGACAGAATGTTGATGAAAATAAATATGTGATGAAAAGTATTGATCATGCACAGGTCTATAGTGATTTGTTTTTCCATCGTGATTATGCGTGGGTAGATGGCGTCAAGTGGTTCGACAAACTCTACAATAATAATCCAAATGCTTATTTTATATTACAGACTCGTGATATGGAAGACTGGTTGGACAGTAAACGTAGACACAAGGACGGTGATTATATGAGACGTTGTTGTGAATATCATGACCTAGAGCCAGATGAGATGTTGGAGTGGTTTCGCAATGATCGAGAAGAACATGAAGATAATGTTCGTTCTTTTTTTACAAACAAGAAGTATGCAAATTTCCTTGAATGGAACCTCAGTACCGACCACATATCGAAGTTGATCAATTTCGTCAAACCAGACTTTATACTCAAAGAAAAAGATTGGGGGCGTCATGGCAAACTATATAAATAAAGACATGGATTTTAACAGGAAGACACATGTCTGACATATTCAATAGATTAGAACGACAGGCATTCCGTGCGGGTATTACACCTCGGACGAAGGAAAGTCGTGCGTGGTTTCTGAAGAAAGCACAGAATATGCGGGGTATCAATCGAGAGTCTTTGATGAAGGAAGAACCCATCAAGGCAAGATCTAAACAGATCATTGGTGGTATGTTCATGTTTACCTATGATCCTAAACATAAAGACAAACTACCATACTATGATGCATTTCCATTGGTGATTGTTCTTGGGCCTGCGAAGGGTGGATTCTTAGGATTGAATCTACACTATCTGCCACCCAAGTTGAGGATGCAGTTCTTTGCGAACATCATGGATATCCAAGGTAGTAAGTTGAGTGAAGATGATAAGTTTTCTTTGACATATAGAATGTTAAAGAAATCTTCGAATCTGAGATACTTCAAACCATGTGTTAAACATTATTTGAATTCTCAGGTTACCAGTCGTTTTGCGGAAGTACCTGCACCAGAATGGGAGATTGCAATCTTTCTGCCAACCGCACAGTTCCGCAAACGAAACAGTTATAAGGTTCATTACGATAGTAGGCAGATGATACGATGAGTTCAGGATTTTCAATCGAAGACCTAAAGGGTCAAATAGGTGGTTCAGGTGGACTTGCCAAGGGTAATCAGTTCATGGTCACCCTACCCCAAATAGAAAGTTTCAAAATGGACGCACGAGAGTTGAATCTATTTTGTACTGTTGCAACGTTGCCGGGTAGACAGATAATGTCTATAGATCATGCGATTGGTACGACCAACCGAAAGTTCGCAAATGGATATGCTACCACAGATATGACAATGACGTTTTTGGTTGCAAACAATCATCTGGTTCGTCAGTACTTCGAGAACTGGCAGAACGAAGCGCATAATCAATTGAATCGTACAGTAGGGTACTTCGATGATTATACATATCCTGTAACAATAACTACTATGGAAAGAGGTCTGAGACTTTCTATAATCAAGAAACAGTTAGGGTTTACGGATAAGATCCCATCCTTCCTGAAAAACAGATTACCGAAAGTAGGGCCTATAGATCTCGCACAAGGAGAACTTGATGCAGGTGCTTCTTTTCAAATGAAGAAAACATATCAATGTACTTTGTTGGAGTGTTATCCAACATCGTTGACTGATCAACAATTAGGTAATGGTGAAGAAGGTGTATTGGAATTGAGTGTACAACTATCATTTACTGATTGGGAAAGTGAAGTCGGAGACTACACAAAAGACGGAGAGAACATCGCTCGTGGAGCGATCGGTGGAATCTTCTCAAAATTATTTGGTTAAATAAATTATTAAAAACACTGGAGAATATAATGGCATTACCTAAGTTAAATACATCACCGCAGTATTCATGTAAGATTCCTTCTACTAAAGAAGTTGTTTCTTATAGACCTTACTTGGTCAAAGAAGAAAAGGTATTGATGATCGCATTTGAAACTGGCGATCAAAAAGAAGCACTGAATGCAATTGTCAACACATTAGACGCTTGTATTCAAAATGAAATCGATGTTAATGCATTGACAACATTCGATATTGAATATCTGTTTACTCAGATACGATCGAAGTCTGTGGGCGAATCCGCGACAGTGTTGTTGAAATGTTCTAGTTGTGATCATAAGAACGAAAGATCTATCGATATTGGTTCAATTGATGTGTCTACTAGTGAACTCAGTAACGTCATAGAATTGACAGACAGTGTTAGTGTTGAAATGAAATATCCATCGTATGTTGATATCCAGTCAAGTGATTTGACCGGAGATGAACTTACAGTAGGTTTTAACTTGGTTGCCACATGTATCAATGCAATCTTGACCGAAGAAGAAAGAGTCTCTTCCAGTGACACATCGAAGGAAGAACTAATGGATTTCATCGAGTCTATGACCCAAGGACAATTCAGGAAGTTAGGTGAATTTCTTGAAGCAATGCCCGCAATGATACACACCGAGACATTTGCGTGTGAAGGTTGTGGGGAACAGAACAGTGTGACTTTGAAAGGTATGCAGGATTTTTTATCCTAAACCTTTCTCATGATAGTCTAGTGAATTATTATAAAACTAATTTTTCACTGATACAACATCATAGTTATAGTTTGACTGAAATTGAAATGATGTTGCCGTGGGAGAGGGAGATCTACGTTGCTATGTTAGTTGAATATGTTAAAGAAGAAAACGATCGTATTAAACAAGAACAGATGAGAAACTAAAATGGCAGATGCTTTACTACAAACCTCGATTCAACTTCTAAGAGAAGAGAATGCGAAACAATCTGATCAGGTCATCAAGAACACTGCAACAACAAGTGAAGGTGTTGATGACCTAAAGAAAACTATGAAGGATCTTCTGGGCGAGTTCAGAGGTCAGGCTGGTGACAGAGAAGAGGCCCGTCGAGATTCTGGTAGAACATCTCCTACAGGTGGAGGAACCGGGCCCGAACGTCCAGATCTCGATAAGAAGACTGGCGGTATCTTAGATTTACTCATCGGTATTCCTACCATGGTTCTTGGTTTTGCTAAAGGTCTTGCGATAGGATGGATGAAGGCTATTACAGACACCGCAAAACTTATAAAGAATGTTATATCAGGAACCTTCAAGACTATTCTGTCGGGTGTCAAGTTTCTATTACGTCCTATTACAAACTTCTTCGCTCCATTAGGAAAAAAAATTTCCGATCTTGTTAAACTTGCAAGTGGTAATATCGTGAAGAAATTGAAGGATGTTTTCAAACCGGTTACCGACTTTGCTTCTAGTGTGGTCAAGGTCTTTAAAGACTTGGGTACTGGCATCAAATCACTTGTCACTGATATTAAGATAGGGGTGAAGTTATATGTTGATGGTTTTAAGAATTTTGTAAAACCTATCACTAACGCCTTCAGTAATATATCTAATGCATTCAAAGCAGGTATGAATGGTGTCAAGGGACTATCACAATCTGTAACCGGTACTTTCCGTTCTCTGAATATGTTCGAAAAGACATTCAGAGGTATGGGTAAAATCTTTACCGATTCTGTAAAGTTCGTCAAGAGTGTCGGTACATCTATCACAACTGGATTCCAGACAGTTATTGGAGCATTCAGATCAGCAGGTCAATCATTTGCTAGTGTGGGTAAATTCGCAGGAGGTATCAAAGATTCCTTTAGTAAGATAGTAAAACCAATGAAGGATGTCGTCGCGTACATGCGAGGAATTGCGCCTAATATCTTCAAAGTGTTTGGTGCACTAGGTAGATTCTTTGGTTGGCCACTCACAATCGCTATTGGTTTGTACGAAGGTATTAAAGCATCTCTGAGTAAATTCAAGTCAGGTGATATCATCGGTGGCGTATACGCATTCATGACCGGTGCGATCAATGGTGCAGTATTGAGTTTAGTAGATCTCCTAAAAGACGGTATCTCTTGGATATCAGGTATGTTGGGTTTCGAAAACTTCTCTACTTTCTTGGACAGTTTCTCGTTCTCAGAGATGTTCAGTGAAGTTATGATGAATATGGAGTC
>Ga0208643_1000068_pt1 | contig 61767 bp, 81 predicted proteins | sample VirMetDEL_Nov_12_FD_184516 | JGI IMG/M metagenome (GOLD analysis project Ga0208643, IMG submission 184516) | Aqueous microbial communities from the Delaware River and Bay under freshwater to marine salinity gradient to study organic matter... | ecosystem: Environmental > Aquatic > Marine >...
TGATGGTGATGGTCGTATTGAATCAAGTACAGCAGAATATATGGGTTCAAGAGATAAAGCTATTAAGCAAAGTAAAAAATTGCGTGGTGGCGGTGCTGCAATTAGAGGCAACAATTTTAAAGGTATTTTTTAGGAGGCTAAATGGCAACCTCAGGCACAACTACATTCGATCTTGATATCGATGACATCATTGAAGAAGCTTACGAACGTTGTGCTGTTAGGACTAATAGTGGCCGTGATCTTAAGTCTGCTCGTCGTAGCCTTAATATTTTGTTTTCTGAGTGGGGCAATCGTGGCGTGCACTTGTGGAAAGTGGCGTTAAAAACACAAGAACTTACTTCAGGCACAGCAACTTACACCGCACCCTCAAACACCAGTGATATTCTTGAAGCATATATCAGTAGTTCAAGTGGTACTACTACTTCAACCACTGATGTGTCTTTGACCAAAATATCAAGAAGTGATTACGCGTCAAAAAATAATAAAGGCGCTACTGGGCAACCGTCAGAATATTATGTAGATCGTCAAACTACACCAACCATTACTTTGTATCAAACACCTAATGCCAGTACATATACTCATTTAAAATATTATTTTATGGAACGCATTGAAGATGCTGGAGCTTATACTAATCAAGCAGATGTAGCATTTAGATTTATACCTTGTATGGTAGCGGGACTTGCTTACTATTTATCGATGAAAATAAATCCTTCAATAGTTCAGCAAAATAAAATGATTTACGAAGATGAACTTAAACGTGCACTAGATGAAGATGGACAAAGAACTTCGGTGTATATAGCACCACAAAGTTATTATCCATCAGGGAGTTAGTAATGAGTGTAGTAAATTTAGCTAAATTTGGATTGCGTTTTGGGAAACGAGGTATAAAAAAAATACTTGAAATACATAAAAAAAGTCAACAGAACAGCTATATTAAAAAAAATTTTGATAAAGGTTCTGAAACAGATAAAGCAAATATGACTAATAAGCTTCTTAAAAATGAAACAGATTTAAAAAAATTAGTGAAGGATAAAGATGTTAAAAAAACTGTTAAAGCATTAGACAAAAGAAATAAAAGTGGTAAAAAAGAAAAGGGTAGCTACATACAAAAAAAACTAAAAGCGGAAGAAACATCAAAGTTTAAAAAAGGAAAGTTTGTTCAAGTAAAAACAAAATTAGGTAGAAATAAACCAACTAAATTGTACTAGAGGTAATTATGCCATACGCAAAAGGAAAATATGCAAAAGCAATATCTGATAGATCAGGTATGGCGTTTCCTTACAAAGAAATGGTCAAAGAATGGAATGGTGCATTTGTGCATAAATCTGAGTATGAAGCAAAACATCCTCAGATAAGAAGAAAACATCATCAATCAGATGCTGTTGCTTTACAGAACCCAAGACCAAGACCTAAAGAAGATAATGATGCTTTTGTTTTATATGTTAACAATGGTTTTAATAGTTCAAGTATGCAACCTAACGCAAGTAATAATATACTAGGTACATCATTAGAATCGTTTGAAATGACAGCTAGCACTGGAGAGGTAACCATAACTATATCATGAGTATTACACACGCAAATTTTTTAACACAAGTAAGAAACTATACCGAAGTAGATTCTAATGTATTGTCGGATACTTTAATTGATCAATTTATTCGTAATACAGAATTAGATATTGCTGGTAAAGTTGATTATGATGATTTAAGAGCTTACAAAACATCTTCATGTGTGGCATCACAAAGATATCTCAGTATGCCAGAGGAGATGATGTATTTAAGGTCAGTTCAAGTAACAAGTGGTAGCGATCGTATATTTTTAGAAAAACGAGATACTAGTTTTATCTCAGAGTTTAACCCAACAGATGCTACAGGTGTACCAAAGTATTATGCAAACTGGGATGACAGTGCTATTGTTATCGCTCCTGTACCCGCAAGTGCTTTGACTGTACAGATCAACTATGTCATAGATCCACCACATTTTAATAGCTCAACCACGACTTTTTTGTCAATTAATCAAGAATCAATGCTATTACATGGTGTGCTAACTGAGTGTTTTAGCTACTTAAAAGGCCCTGCTGATATGTACAACTTATACAAAGGGAAGTACAATGAAGAGGTACAGCAGTTTGCTATGCAACAGATGGGACACAAAAAACGTGGGCAATATACAGATGGTGAACCAAGAATACCCGTTCCATCAATTTCACCAAATGTTAAAGGAGCAGGATAATGGCAATAACAACCAATGCAATATGTAATTCATTTAAAAAAGAATTATTAGAAGGCACACATAACTTTAAAGCAAGTGGTGGCAATAGCTTTAAACTGTCGCTTTACACTAGTGATGCTACTTTAGGTAAATCAACTACATCGTTTACGTCTGATAACCAAGTATCAAATACAGGTCAATATGCTTCAGGTGGAAGTGCGTTAACTAATGGCGGTACTTCAATATCTTCTGACACAGCACTAGTTGATTTTGCCGATTTATCATTTACAGGAGTAACGTTAACTGCAAGAGGGGCATTGATTTATAATGATACTGTATCAGGTGATCCAGCAGTATGTGTCTTAAATTTTGGTGGCGATAAGACAGCTACCTCGGGAACATTTACTATTCAGTTTCCAGCTTTTTCATCCTCTGCAGCAATTATACGAATAGCATAGGAGTAACACATGGCTTTAGTTCTCAATGACCGTGTAAAAGAAAGCACTACTACCACTGGTACTGGCACAGTTGCTTTAGGTGGTGCGGTACAAGGTTTTGAAACTTTTGCAGCAGGTATTGGTAATAGCAACACTACTTACTACTGTATTCAATTAGGTTCTGAGTTTGAAGTGGGTCTTGGAACTTTATCAGGTGATAGCTCAACGTTAGCCAGGACAACAATAATATCTAGTTCAAACAGCGATAGTGCTGTTAACTTCTCAGCAGGTACAAAGTTTGTTTTTTGTACGATGCCTGCAAGTAAATCTTTAGTTTTAGATGCAAGTAATAATATAACTTTACCTGCAAAATTAATTATGCCAGATGTAACGTCTGGTAAAATATTGGTAGGTGATGGCACCAGTTACGAAGAAGTAGCGGTAAGCGGAGACATTGGTTTAGCGTCTAGTGGAGCTATGACCATACAAAGTGATGCAGTAGAACAGTCCATGATAGCCGATGACGCTGTTGGTGCTGACCAATTAGCAGCTAGTGCAGTGGTAACTGCATCTATAGTCGATGACAATGTAACTCAAGCTAAAATTGCAGATGACGCTGTAGGAGCAGATCAATTAGCTGCGAACGCTGTCGTAAATGCAAGTGTAGCCTCAGGTGCTGCAATTGCTGACACTAAATTAGATACTATATCTACTGCTAACAAGGTTGGAATTGCTTCTTTAGATATTGATGGTGGTTCTGATATAGGTGCAGGATTAGCAGACGCAGATTTAATCATTGTAGACGATGGTGCTGGTGGCACCAATAGAAAATCTGCTATGACTAGGGTTAAAACCTACATAGCTGATGTTACTTTAACCACAGCGGCACAAACCAATATAACATCACTAGGTACACTCACTACACTTACTGTCGATAACATTATTATCAATGGCACTAATATTGGCCATACCAGTGATACTGATTCGATAGCGATAGCTTCAGATGGAGTAGTTACTTTTTCTCAAGCTCCTGTTTTTCCAGATGGCTCTCTTGCTTTAGCAGATTTAGATATCGATGGAGCATCAGATATAGGTGCAGGATTAGCAGATGCTGATTTAATTATTGTTGATGATGGTGCTGGTGGCACTAATAGAAAATGTGAAGCTTCAAGAATAAAAACTTATATAGCTGATGTAACTTTAACTACAGCAGCTCAAACAAATATTACCTCGTTAGGAACTTTAACAACATTAACAGTTGATAATATTATTATAAATGGCACAAACATAGGGCATACCAGTGACACTGATGCCATATCAATTGGTTCGGATGGCGACGTAACTTTAACACAAGATTTAGAATTACAACACGATGGTGCGATTCTGTCGTTTGGTGCGAATGATGAGATTAGTTTAACTCATGTGCACGATACTGGTCTTCTGTTAGAGGATGCTGGTGGAACGCCTACTTTACAATTACATGATGCAAACGAAAGTATAGCGTCAGATGGTAGTAAAATAATTATGACTTCTGGTGGTACAGCATTTAATATGCCAACTGCAGACGGATCGGCGAATCATGTTTTAAAAACAGATGGTAGTGGTACATTATCATTTGCAGCGGAAACTGCTACAGCATTGGATGATATTAGCACTGGTGATGCGGCCTCTACTTTAGCAACATCAGCTGGAAATATTACGATTGACGCTCAAGGTAATGATACTGATATAATATTGAAAGGAACTGATGGCGGTGCAGACACTACATTCTTAACTGTTGATGGTTCAGATGGTGGTAAATTACTGCCCAATAATGGTATGGATTTAAACGGCAAAGAGCTTATACTTGATGCTGATGCCGATACCTCAATTACTGCTGATACAGATGATCAGATAGACTTTAGAATTGGTGGTGCCGATGTAATGGAAATGAACGCAACTGCTTTTAGTGGTGGTGCGATATATGAGAACGCTGACGATATTACGGCTAACTATTCAATCACAGCAGGTAAAAATGCTTTAAGTGTGGGGCCAATAACCATAGCAAGTGGAATAACAGTAACCGTCCCTAGTGGACAAAGATGGGTAATCTTATGACATGTAAAATTAATGCAGATACAACTAATGGTTTAAAGTTAATATCGGATACTAGTGGTGCGGTAGATATACAATCTAATGGTACAACTAAAGTAACTATAGATGCTAATGGAAATATTAATACTGTAGGACAAGTTTCTACAACAGACAATGGCACAATAGTTACTAGACCAAATGTAAAACCACTTATTATTAATGGTGATATGGCAGTAGCTCAAAGAGGTACAAGCACAACAGGAATCACAGGTGGTGGATATCATACTATTGATAGAATGAAAGTTGATTTAAGTGATAATGGTACTTGGACACACACACAAGATACAGATGTTCCAACAGGTCAAGGCTTTGCCAATTCTTGGAAATTAGATTGCACAACAGCAGATACTTCTGTTGCGTCAGGAACTTTTCATTTAGCAAGATATCTTTTTGAAGGACAAGATTTACAGTTGCTTAAAAAAGGAACATCTAATGCTGAAAAAGTAACCATATCTTTTTGGATAAAAGCAACAGTAACAGGAACATATATTGCTGAATTATTTGATACTGATAACTCAAGGCAAATATCACAATCTTATACAGTCAGTAGCTCTAACACTTGGGAAAGGAAAGTATTAAGTTTTGCTGGAGATACATCAGGTACTTTAAATAATGATAATGGCAGTAGTTTTGCTATAAATTTATGGTTAGGTGCTGGTAGTGATTTTTCAGGTGGTACATTAAATACATCTTGGGCGAGTTCAACCAATGCAAACAGAGCAGTAGGGCAAGTAAATAGTGGAAGTAGTACAAGTAACAATGTTTATTTTACAGGATTACAAATGGAAGTAGGCGAGTATGATTCAACCACTATACCAGCATTTCAACACGAATCGTATAGTGATAACTTACAAAGATGTAAGCGTTATTGTCAAAGTACATTTTCACAAGGCACAGCTATTGGCTCTGCGACAGCAGTAGGGATAATTGTAACGTGTGCAACAGGTACAGGAATAGGCAGAACATCAACAGGACATCAATTCCCTGTTAGTTTTAGAGCACCACCAACTATTGTGATACATAATCAAACAGGTGGCACAACAGGTAGCGGTCGAAATGGCGACACAGGCGGATTAATAGCTATGTCTGCTGGTCTTGCTTCAACAGATTCTGCTCATTTTGAAAATTCAGCCGCTATGGGAAATGATGGTGCTCAATTACAATTTCAATTTTCAGCAACATCAGAGTTATAGGATATTTTATGAAACAATTAACTAAAGAAATAATAAGTACAGTAAAAAAAGTAAGTTTATGTGGAGAAATCAGTACTTACAAAGTTATTGATGATGATAATGATGTGTATTTTGTTCCGATAGCAGAAGGCAACACAGACTATCAAGCAATCCAAGAGTGGGCGGCAATAGACGGTAACACTATAGCGGAGGCAGACTAATGGCATTAACATTACATGGCACAGTAGCAGATAACACAGCAGTCTTAGATAGAAGAAGTGCTAAACCACTTATCATTAATGGTGATATGCAAGTTGCTCAAAGGGCTACAAGTGTTACAGGTAGTACTACTGGTGGCTACACTACAGTTGATAGAATGTCACTTAGTATAGGTACATTAGGTACATGGACAATAGCTCAAACTGCTTCTGCACCTGACAATACTGGTTTAACAAATTCGTACAGATTAGATTGTACTACCGCAGATGCAAGTCCAGCAGCAGGTGATTATGCTATTTTTAATACAAGATTAGAAGGACAAGATGTGCAACTATTTAAAAAAGGTACAAGTTATGCAGAAAAAATGACTGTATCTTTTTGGGTTAAGTCTAACAAGACTGGAACATACATTATGGAACTAGATGATAATGATAATACCAGAAATATAAATCAAGCGTATACAATCTCAAGTGCAAACACATGGGAAAAGAAAGTATTATCATTTGCTGGAGATACCACAGGTGCTTTTGACAATGACAATGGTGATTCGTTAAGATTATTGTGGTGGCTAGGTAGTGGTAGTGATTTTTCATCAGGCAGTTTACAAACTGCATGGGCATCAACAACTAATGCAAACAGAGCAGTAGGCAATGTAAACCTAGCCGACAGTACAGATAATGACTGGTCTATTACAGGCATACAGTTAGAAGTAGGCGAGTTTGATGCTAACAGCATAGCTCCCTTCCAACATGAATCGTTTGGTGATAACTTGGCAAGATGTCAGAGGTATTATTTTATGTTAGTCAATGAGAACAGTAAAAACTTTGCAGCAGGTGGATATTACAATGCTAATTTATTTGCTACGAATATACCTTTCCCTGTAACCATGAGGTCAGCACCATCAGTAGATAAAGAAGTAGGAAGTAATTTTTATAATATACTTGCAAACAATACTGCTGATGCTTGTGATGACTTTGCATTAGTAAGAGCAAGTACAACTTGTGCAGGATTAGACTTTACAACAAATGTGTCAGGCACACAAGGTCATGGTGGAGTTATAGCAACAGGAAGTGCATCGGCTCAAATAGCATTTGAATCGGAGTTATAATGGAAATTACATCAGCAAAATATTATAAAGATATAGCAACAGACACTAACATATCTATTGAAGTTGTTATTGATGGAAAAACTTGGTCAGTTCCAATAGATACAGCGAACAGACACTACCAAGCAATTCAAGATTGGGTAGCAGAAGGTAACACCATAGCGGAGGCAGACTAATGAGTAGCATTAAATTAAAAGGTAGCACTTCAGGTGATGTAACGATTACCGTACCAGCAGTTGCTGGAACTAATACAGTAACCATACCAGCAGCATCAGGTAACTTACCGCTATCTAATCTAGACCATGTAACTAATAGACCAAATGTAAAACCAATTATTTATAATGGTGATATGGCAGTAGCTCAAAGAGGAACTTCAAGTTCAGGACATAGTTCAGGTGGTGGGTATTTAACTGTGGACAGAATGAGTCATTCATTTGGTATAGGAACTTGGACTGTATCACAAGAAACAGACGCACCAACTGGAAGTGGTTTTGCAAATTCTTTAAAAATGGATTGTACAACAGCAGGAGCAAGTCCATCAGCAGGTGCTGTTTTAATTGTAGTCCAAAAATTAGAGGGACAAGACTTACAGCTATTTAAAAAAGGTACAGCTAATGCAGAAAAAATGACTATATCTTTTTGGGTAAAGTCAGCTAAAACTGGAACATACATTATGGAATTAGATGATAATGATAATAACAGAACTATAAGTCAAGCATATACTATCTCAAGTGCCAACACGTGGGAGAAAAAAGTATTAACTTTTGATGGTGATACTACAGGAGCATTTGACAATGATAATGGTGAGTCATTAAGAATAAATTGGTGGTTAGCTGCTGGAAGTAATTTTACAAGTGGTACTTTAGCAACATCTTGGGTAACAACAGTTAATGCGAATAGAGTAGTTGGTAATGTAAACTTAGCAGACAGTACAAGTAATGACTGGTATTTAACAGGAGTTCAACTAGAAGTAGGCGAGTATGATTCAACAACCATACCACCATTTCAAAACGAATCGTTTGGTGATAACTTAGCAAGATGCCAAAGGTATCATTTTACAACAGGAGATAGGTCAGGATATATGTTTGGCAGAGGTTGGAATAATAGTACAACAGAAGTATTTAGATGGGGATTTATGTTGCCTGTAGAAATGAGAGCAGCACCAACAAATGCTATATCTGGAACAGTTGGTTTATGGAATGGAGCTGTTGCTGGAAGTGCTAGTTTAGGCACATCATATAATACACCTCACGCAGTACAAATAGACTTAGGGTCAGGTGGTACTTTAAATAATATACCTGGTGGTATAGGTATGATGTATTTAAACACAGGTAGATTTTCTGCAACAGCAGAATTATAGGAGTTATAAATGATAGATTTCAGTTATATTCAAAATGTACAGAAAATGAAATGTAGTATTACAGACGAAGTTGTAAGTTATAATATAACTACGCAAGATAATACTATTTTATCTGTACCCAAAGACACAGCAAATACAGACTATCAAGCAATACAAGAATGGGTGGCAGCAGGTAACACCATAGCGGAAGCGGATTAGGAGATAATATATGTATTTTGGTGCAACCACATTTGCTGAAGATTGTTTTGGAGCACAAGGTGTACCTAATACTATAGTAGAAGTTTCTGGTATTGCTTTAGCCTTAAATCAAACCGATGTAGTTACTGTAGCAGACGCAAACGTTAGTCTTACTGGATCTGCGATGGCTTTTTCTATCAACAGCGTTGTTACTGTTGCTGATGCTAATGTAGCTACAACCGCAGCTGGATTGACCAGTAGTATTGGTTTAGCCAACGGTATTGGTTGGGCAACTGTCAGCACAGGCACAGGACAAAGTTATTCTGCGGTGAGCACAGGATCTAGTCAAACATGGACTTCTGTAAGTAAAGGCACAGGTCAAACATGGGTTGTTGTGGATGAGGTTGAAAAGGTTGCATAACGACCTTATAATGAATATAAACATACAAAGTAGGTAATTATGGCATCATCGTACTCAAGTGATTTAAAATTCGAGCTACAAGTAACTGGAGAAAACCCTGGAACATGGGGTGATAAAACCAATAATAATTTTAACGTTGTTCAACAAGCGATAGCTGGATACGAAGAAGTTAACGTTGCCTCTGGCGATGTTACTCTAGTAATGTCTAATGCAGCAGTATCTAATGCAAGAAACATGAGCATTAAATTTACAGGTACCCTAGCAGCGAATCGAACCGTTAATATGCCTGCAAGTATTGAAAAGTTTTTTAACATTATCGATGGTACCGATCATGCAGGTTACACCCTTACTTTTAAAGTAACCAGTCAAACAGGTTTTTTATTATGTGAAGGCAATCATTATGTTTGTCATTCAAACGGCACCGACATTGTTAAAGATCAAGAAACTAGATATTGGCGTGTTGTCAATGCAGCCGAAACAGTACAAGCGGGAGCACAACTATTAGTTGATACTTCTGGTGGAGCTAGAACAATCACCTTACCTGCCTCACCTGCCGCAGGTGATGAAGTAACTTTTTTAGATTCAGAAAATACTTTTGATACTAATAATTTAACTGTAGGTCGTAACAGTTCTAATATAAATGGTGCCGCTTCTGACCTTGTAGTAGCAAATGAAAGAGCAGCATTTACTTTAGTTTATTCTGGAGATGCTACCGTAGGATGGCAATTTAAAAATAGAGATCAATCGTTACATAGTGGTTCTGATATGCTTTTAGATTCTGCTGGCGATATTATTTTAGATGCAGATGGTGCAGATATTATTTTTAAAGATGCTGGCACAGAAATAGGTCGATTTACTAATAGCTCAACTGATTTTATAATGCAGTCAGCTACCAGTGACAAAGACATTATTTTTAAAGGTAATGACGGTGGTTCTACTATTACAGCATTAACCCTTGATATGTCAGCAGCAGGTGCTGCAACCTTTAACAATGATGTAACAGCTTTTTCTGATGAAAGACTAAAAGACAATATAGAAACTATTGATAATGCTTTAGATAAAGTTACTGATATGCGTGGCGTTACCTTTGATAGAGATGGTAGAAGAGGAACTGGTGTAATTGCTCAAGAAATGCAAAAAGTAATGCCAGAAGTAGTACATGATGAAGGCGAGTATATGTCAGTTGCTTACGGCAACCTTGTTGGTGTTCTTATTGAAGCAATAAAAGAATTAAAAGCTGAAATAGAGGAACTCAAACATGACCATAAAGAGTAGCGGTTCTAGTTTAGCAATATCCGAAATAGCGGCAGAATTTGGTGGTAGCACCCCACATTCTTTATCTGAATATTATCGTGGTGGTAGTTTAGTGCCGACAGCTTCAAGCACTTCTGGCATTGCCTCATCAGGTGCAATTACCATGTCAAGTTTTTACGGCACTTCTAATCGTGTTGCAATTACTTTAACCATTTCAGGTGATACTTCTAATTACAATATTTACAATAACAGAGGCGGCACCTATGTTGCAGGCCTAAGTGATGTAACCTTAGTCAATAATGCAACTATTTCTTCAACCTCAACTGGCACAGCAGCCCTAGATACAGGCACAGGATGGACTAGTGGTGATGTGATTACAATTGATAATAATTCAACCATTATCGGTGATGGTGGCGACGGTGGTGCTGGTGGTGCTTCAAACAATGGTGCAGGAGTCGCAGGTGGTGCAGCAGGGCACGCTATTAATATGCAATTTGACACTACTATTGATAATACTGGCGGAACTATTTCTGGCGGTGGCGGCGGTGGCGGCGGCGGTAAAGGTGTTATAACAGCCGTAGCAGTTAAAGGTGGCACAAGAAATGATACAGCTTCTGGAAGTGGTGGCGGAGGTGGCTTTGGTGGAGGTGCTGGTGGAGCAGCTGGAAGTATTGTGAGTCAAGGTGGTAACAATGTTTCAGGTAATGCAGGCTCGGCAGGTTCTGTAAGTGCGGCAGGATCTGGTGGAGCAGCTGCATCTAATGGTAGTGCTGGAGGAGACGGTGGAGGTGTAGGAGCAGCTGGATCTCAAGGTGAAAATTCTGGTGGAGCAGGTGGGGCAGCTGGTAAGGCTGTAAACTTAAACGGAAATACTGTAACATTTACAGCTACAGGTACAAGAAATGGAGCAACCTCATAATGATTTTATTTAGAGCATTTATCAACAATAAAGCAGTTACCAATAGAGTCTATTGGGCTGGTAGTGAAGATTCAGAAACTGTAGCGATTAAAAAAGAAGTTACCGATGTGTTTACTTCTGAAACTTTTCCTTATCCTGTAAATATTTGGGGTGTCGATATGAACGCTAATGTTATTACATTCCATCAATGCTCAGTAGAACAAGATTACAAAGATAGTAGTAAGATGCAAAATAGTCTTTTAATTGATAAAGACTTTATGAGATATATTTATAATTTGGATACTAAAACTAAGACTATAGAAATATTTTACAAACCAGATCAAGCAATACCTGTAGTATCTTTGGGTTCTGGTGTGTCGGTATATCGAATCTCTGATATGTGTGATGCTGATTTTAATTTACAAAAAACTCAAGCTATCTATGCGCAAGGTACAAATGCAGATATATTTGCATGGGCTAAATCTTTAAAATCAGATATTGTGATGCCTATATCAGAAAGTAAAAAACTACATGCCGATGATTCTTACAAGTTCCAATTCAATGCAGCAGGTGAATTACAATCGGTTGAGTTATTCGCACATTTAGACAGAGTTATGGTGTATGGCGTTGGTGATAGTTTGTATACTGAATATACTGCTGACTTTGCTGATGAATTATCTAATTTAGCGGATACTGAAATTGTCGTACCAAAGTTTGATAATAATGGTAATCGTGTGGCGCAAGAAGTTAATAAAGAAAATATAAAAGAATATGTAATGGTACCTAAATCAGATGGAAGTGGTGGATATGATAAAGTTCTTGCAAAAGATTTATAAAGACTCTGGTATTGGTTCTACTCATGTAATAACCAGAACAGGTAATAAAGTTTTAAAAAGATGGGGTGTATGGACTCCTTTTTTTACAATTTTAATATCTAAAATATATCCAGTAAAACAAGTAGCACATAATCATGAGGGTTCTTTTATATCTTTTTTATTGTGGGGTAAATATCAAGAAACTGTATTTGACTCAGCTAAAAGCCTTATACAAGTAAATGATAAAAAATGGTTTAATCGATTAAGTCACGACAAATATCATATGATTAAAGCAGAACAACCAGTCTATACAATTATGTTTATGGGCAGACGAATAAATGAAATTACATCAAGTTTAGTAAATAATAAAATTGTTCCATCAAGAAAAATTATAAGAGGATACCGATAATGCCGTTAGTTAAAGTGCCATTTAAACCAGGGTTTAATAAACAGATGACACAATCAGCTGCCGAATACACATGGACGGATGGTGACTTTGTACGTTTTAGATATGGCGAACCAGAAAAAATAGGTGGTTGGCAAAAACTTACCTCTAATACAATACCAGGAGTAGCAAGAGATTTACACAATTGGGCTGATCTAGACGGTAACAAATATTTAGCCATTGCGACAAACAAATGTATTATTATTTATTTTGGTGGTGCTTACTATGATATTACGCCATTAGATACAGCAATTACATCTTGTACTTACACAACAACTAATGGTTCAGCAACACTTACAGTAAACAAAGCAGGACATGGTTTAGCTGCAGGTGATCTATTTACTTTTAGCAATATGACTATTCCTGGTAGTGGCACTGGTTTCGTTGCTGCTGATTTTACCACTAATACGTTTCAAATTGTTACCAGAGCAACCGATACATTTACCGTAACTATGGGTAAGGTAGAATCTGGTGCTGGTGTGACAGGTGCAACAGGTTGTAATGTAAACCCATACATAAAACCTGGACCAGCAGTAGCAACACCTGCTTATGGTTATGGGGTAGCTCAATGGGGTGGTGAAACTATATCTTTAACTAAAAATGATTTGGATGGTGCGTTAGGTGATAATACCGCAGGTACAGGTGGTTCGGGTACAGCAGTAACATTAACTTCTACTTCTGGATTTAGTAGCTCTGGACACATATTGGTGGGTTCAGAATTAATTACTTACACAGGCATTTCTAGTAATGATTTAACAGGTATTACTAGAGCAGCTTTAGGTTCAACCAGAGCAGCACATGATGACGCAGCAGTGGTGACTGATGCTACTAACTTTGTTGCATGGGGTAATGCAGCAGCAACTACTGACGTAACTTTAACCCCTGCTAACTGGGCTTTAGATAATTTTGGTACAATTCTAATAGCAACCCTCAAAGACGGTAAGACTTTTGAATGGAATCCAACCAGTGGTACAAGTACACGAGGAACAGCCTCAGCTACAAACCCAACTAAAAGTGTTATGTCATTAGTCTCTGGTCGAGACAGACATTTAATACATTTAGGTACAGAAACAACAATAGGTAACAATACAACGCAAGATAAAATGTTTATTCGTTTTAGTGACCAAGAAGATCGAACAGACTACGCTCCAGTATCTACTAATACAGCAGGAACATTTAGATTAGACTCTGGTAACAAAATTGTTGGAGCTTTACGAGCAAAAGATTATATTTTTATATTAACCGATACTTCTGCTTATACAATGCAGTTTGTAGGCCCACCTTTTACTTTCAACATACAACAAGTTGGATCTAACTGTGGTTTGATTGGACAGCACGGAGCAGTGTATGTAGACGGTGCGGTATACTGGATGGGTGAGTCTGGTGGTTTCTTTGTGTTTGATGGTACGGTCAAACGATTACCTTGTTCAGTGGAAGACTTTGTATTTACTAATGTAGATAGTGATGATTTAGGTTTAAACTATGACGCTGGTGAATTAGTTTATGCGAATTACAATTCTCTATTTACTGAGATAAACTGGTTTTATGCTAAAGCGGGGTCTACTAGCATTGATCGATGTGTAACTTTAAATTATCGAGAAGGAGCATGGACTACCAGTTCCTTAGCACGAACCACTTACATTGACCAATATTTATTTGACAGTCCTATAGCATCAGAATTTGCTTCTACTGGCACTCCTACTTTCCCAACGATACAAGGGGCAACTTCAGCATTAGGGGCTACTACTTTGTATGAACATGAAAAAGGTGTGAATGAATCAGACCAAAACGGTAATGCTACTGCAAGTATTGATGCCTTCATTGAATCAGGTGATTTTACTTTGGATGATCAAGGTGGACAAGGAGAAAACTTTATTAAAATTAGACGTTTCTTACCAGATTTTAAAATACTAAGCGGTAATGCAACAGTCACTATACAACTTAAAGACTTTCCTGCTGAAACAGAAGCTAGTTCATTACTAGGGCCGTTTACGGTAACCTCATCAACTAAAAAAATAGACACCAGAGCAAGAGGTCGTTTTGCATCATTAAAAATAGAAAACACTGCTACAGATGAGAACTGGCGATTTGGTTCGTTCAGAGCAGATGTGCAACCAGACGGGAGAAGATAATGGCTAAAATAATTGTTACTATTCCAGAACCTAAAGCTGATTACGACCAATCTAATCAAAGACAGATATTAGAAGCTTTAAATACATTAAAGAATCAACTTAATTTTTCGTTTCAAACAGATTTTAAAAACGAACAAGATACTTTTAACTGGTTTATCTCATGACAATACAATACAAAAATCAAGGATTTACTTTAGCCAATACCGATGAAACTTCTGTATTAACTGCCCCTAGTGATGCAAGATTGTTAATTAAACAAATACAAGCCGTCAATATACACAGTAGTGCAGTCACTTTGACCACAAAGCTGACCGATACCTCTGCGTCAGCCACACACACCTTTGGCAACCAAGACATTGCTGCCGTTAGCACTGCTGATATTATAACGAACACACTTGTATTAGAAGAAGGTGATATTCTTAAAATGACCGCAGAAACAGCAGCTAAGATATCAGGTGTCATCTCATACGCTCAATTAGACAGATCGCAAGAAAATGGTTAGAATACAGTCATGACGATTACTATTGATTGCGAAGCACAAACAAAGATATCTAATAAAAAGACGGGTGTCGAGTACGAGTCTGAAGAAGTAGCACAAGCTGATGTAGCAGATGCTGGTACTTCTACCAAAGAAGAAGATATCCAACGTGATGTGACTATTATTGTTCCTAAACTTGATCTCTTTGGGGAGACGAATGAGTGAGCCAAGAGGCGGCACAGAATTACAGCATGAGTTTTTAACGGCAAGAGTAGACGAGTATCTACTTAGTCACTTTCAAATCTGCACTTCTATACCAGGCAAAGTACCTATAGATGAAAGCAAGATTAACATCTTATGGCAAAAAAACAGCTACGACCAACCTAACATCAAACCCTTTTTTGCAGATAAAAGTAATCATCGTTTATACGATTGGTATGTCTTTAATTCACATTGGAACTATGAGAAGTTTCGTATGATGTATGATATACCAACTGAAAAATGTCATGTGATTAAAAATGGCGTTACTAGTTTTCCAGAAAGAAAACCGTACAAACAAGGTGATACACTTAGATTAGTCTTTCAGCCAACACCTTGGCGTGGTTTAAATGTATTGTTATTAGCCATGCAATACTTGCAAGATGAGAATATAATATTAGATGTTTACAGCAGCTGTGAGGTGTATGGTGAAGAATTTGCTAAAAGTAATAATGCAGACTGGGAAAGACTATTTGATCAAGCAAGAACATTACCTAACGTTAACTATATTGGCTATCAGCCTAATACTTTTATTTTAAATAAGATGAAAGATTACCACATGTTTGCTTACCCTTGTATCTGGGAAGAGACCTCATGTATCTCGGCTCTCGAAGCTATGGCTGCTGGTCTATATTGTGTAACTACCAACTATGGCGCTTTATATGAGACTTGTGCTGAATTTCCAATCTATGTTAACTACACTGATAATTACAAAAAGTTAGCAGAAAATTTTGCTTATGCTATAAAAACAGGTATGGGTCATTTACACTATGACTATATACATGAGCATCTTTTACTACAACAAGATTACACAAAACGATTTTATAATTGGACAAAAAAATCTATTGAGTGGACTAGATTTTTAGAAGGAGCTTTAAATGCCAGATCCAAGTAAACCTTTATGGTTAAACAAAAAGAGAGAACTAGGTATCTATGTAGCTACACCAGTGCACTCAGATGTATCTATTCATTACACGCAAAGCTTACTAGAGTTTCAAAAAGCCTGTATGGAAAAAGGTATCAAAGTCATGTTTGAAATGATAAAATCATCACTGGTAACACAGGGCAGAAATTTATGTACTGCCTCTTTTTTAAAAAGCGAAATGTCACACATGCTTTTTATTGATTCAGATATAGCGTTTTCCTCGGACAGCATATGGAGTATGCTTGAGGCTGACAAGGACGTCATTTCTGTACCCTACCCTTTAAAAGATATTAAGTTCGACCGACTCATTCAGAAGATACTACACGGTGATGTGACCACGGCTCACGAAGCACATGTCAATTGTAATACTTACCCTCTGCGATTAGAAGATAGTGAAGCGATAGAGGTAGAGGGTGAAGGTGTGATTGAAGTTACTCATGCACCTACTGGATGTATGCTTATCAAACGAGAAGTGTTTGATACTTTAATTGAATCTTATCCAGATATGGAGATACATCAAGAGAGTCTAATTGATGGCAGATTACAGAAAAAACCTTATCTGTATAACTTCTTTGACACTTATTATGACAAAGAAAACAAACGTTTTCTTGGTGAAGACTTTGCTTTTTGTAAGCTGTGGCGTGATATAGGCGGTAAATGCTATTGCTATATAATGGACTATATAACGCATGTGGGTGAGTTCCAATATACAGGTCGTTTGTGGGACGAAATGAAGCCTAGTAGTGTTGATAGCACTGAAGAATAAGGGTAAACTTATCTTAATAAGATTAGGAGATTATTTTAATGGCCCCAATGTTAGCAACAGCCCTAATGGCCGGTGGTATAACTTTTGCATTAGCTAAATTGTCCGGTGCATCAACTGGTGATTCATTAAAATCAGGGTTTTTATCAGGTATCGGTGCATATGCGACAGGTGCTTTAGGTGCTGGTTTAAGTAAAGCATCTTCCGATGCAGTTTTAACAGAAACTATTAAATCAGGAGGAACTGACCTCTTAGCTAAAGGTGTATCAACAAGTGTTCCTACAGGAGCACCCATTGCAGCTGGTCAAGGTGTATACGGCGCAGCAAATTATGTGAATGCAGCAGCAAATCCTAGTTTTACAACATCATTGATGTCTAAAGCTGGTAATTATTTGTCGGATCCAAGCAAACAGTTTGGTGCTGGGGTTGCTTTTGGTTCACAAAAAGTTCTTGCAGATATGAATAAACCTGGACCTCAAGTAAATACAACAGATCCTTATAATCTAACTCCAGAAGAGAGAAAAAAAATATACGATAAGCAATATGCTAATTTAAGTGGCTTACGACAAATTTATGACTATTCTAATGACACACCTACTACACCAAGTTTTATGAATAGCACTCCTACTTTTGTAAATACACAAAATATGTTTACTGCAAAAGAAGGGGCTTTTGTTGAAGGTATAGCACAATATGCTACAGGTGGAGTAAACTATCTACCTAGTAAAATAGAAAGAGATGAAAATGATGTAAATAATTATGTCAGAGCAACTGGATATGTCGAAGACGGATCTGGTGTTGGTGACAAAGATGAAGATACCATGTTAGCACAACTTGCCGACGGTGAGTTTGTGTCTCGTGCAGATGCCATTCTAGGAGCGGGCATCATGGCAGGTGCAAATCCTGAGGACTTTAAAGATATGCGTAAAAAGGGAGCTGCATTTTTTTACAATCAACAAGATCAACTAAAGAGGATATACGATCTGGTAAGCTCGTAAATGCAAACAAAATTTATTAAGTTTACAAAGTTTGAAGTAGAAAAAGTTTGGCCTTTAGCAAAAGATTTAGTCCAATTGGCTTGTGAGACAAACGGAGCATTTGATGTAAATGACATCAAAGACATGTGCAAACAAGGAGCCATGCAACTCTGGTTGGTTATTGACGAAACCGATGAAGTTCTTGCAACCGTTGTAACTGAATTAAGAAGCTACCCTAATTATAGAGTTTGTGATGCACGAATCGTGACTGGCAAACAAATGAAAAGGTGGCATCACCATGTAAAAGATTTAGAAGCATGGGCTAAAGAACAAGGTTGTAAAAAAATGGAGTTATTTGCAAGACCAGGATGGGAAAAAATTATGAAACCAAAGGGATATGTGAAAACACATGTACAAATAGAGAAAGACTTATGAGAGCAGACATTAAAAAACTTACTATAAAAGAAAAAATAGAGTTATTTGAAGAACTTTATTTTGATATTGCAAAGCACGGTAAAAACGGTGATGTGCATTTAGCTCATGTTAATGAGTACGAAAGAAAGTTACTTATTGCTCATGGTGGTTGTGGTACCGTAAACGATGAAACAAATTTAATTCAATACTTTGGTGGCGGTGGCGGTGGATCAACACCTGCTGAAACACAAACAACCTTTAGCAGAGAAGCACCTGAAATTGAAGCGCGTAAGTTGGCGTTATATGATACAGCTGCTGAAGTTACCAATAGACCGATTAATATTCCTGAATATCAAGTTGCAGGACCCTCGGCTCTTGAACAACAAGCTTATCAAACTGCGGCAACAGGCACTGGTACAGGCACAGCGGCAGTTAACCAAGGCATTGCTTCCGCGTTAGGTGCACAAACCAAAGCTGCTGCATTACCCGATGTTAATGCTTTTTTAAACCCTTATAACCAGTTTGTTATTGATGAAATTAATAGACAATCAGCTATGCAAGGTAATCAGATAGGAGCACAAGCTGTACAATCAGGCGCGTTTGGTGGTGGTCGTGAAGGTGTGCAACAAGCGGAACTTATGGGTGCGACACAACGAGCTGTTGGTCAAGCTCAAGCACAGAACTATGGTCAAGCTTTACAAGCGGCACAACAGCAACAAGGCTTAGGTGTGCAGACTGACATGAATGTAGCCTCACAATTAGGTGCTTTTGGCGCCCAACAACAAGCTATGCAAGCACAAGATTTACAAACACAGATGGCTGTGGGTCAATCACAAAGAAACTTGGCACAACAAGCACTATCAGCACAACGTCAAACTGATATAGCACGAGCTTATGAGCCGTATCAACGTTTAGAATTCCAAAAAGGTATTATGACAGCGCTGCCAACTGCAGCGAGTCAGGTAACATCATCCACGGCTCCTGGAACTAATCCGTTAGCTCAAGCAACAGGTTTAGCTACTGCAGCTGGTAAAGCTTACAGTATATTTGGTGGCACAGGTATAGGAGGCGCGTAATGGCACAAGGTTTTCCAGATATGGGAAGAAAGTCAGTTATTCAACAAACGATTGAACAAGAAAGATTAGCTGGTTTAAGAGATCCAGAAGGACAAGCAGCTTTTAAAAGAGGTGTAGGAACTGGTTCTTATTTTATTCCAGGTACAGCACAAGTTAAAGCAGGAGTGGGTATTTTAGGTAAATTAGCTCCCGCGGCTAATCAAGTTTATCGTGCAATCACAGGAAGAAAATCTTTTAAAAAAGATTTTGCTCCAGTTGTTGAAGCTTACGACAGTCCTACTGCAAATATTTTAGGCTTAGGGTTTATTGGAATGACTGCTCCTGATAAGGTAGCCGAAATACCTGAAGCGCTTGAAAAAAATCAAGTTGGCAGAGCCTTAGCTAATACAGGTTATTTAGGATTAGAAAGTTTAGCTTTACCATCTTTTTTAAAAAAATCATCTAAAGCAAAATTTTTGCCTGTAGGAGTTGGTAATTTTATTAATAAAAGTGGTGATATGGTTGGAAAAGTTACTAGACCGAGCAAAGCTATAGTGCCTAAAGTCGTTGGTATAGGTTCATCTATAATAGGAGGTGAAACACTAGCAGCTACACTTGATCCAGACACTACATTACGCGATCAAGGTGTTAAAAAAGATGATGCTACTGTTAAAACACAAACACCAAAATCTGATGATGATATTTTAAAAGCTGCAATTGATGCAGATAGAAATGTTGATACGATACCGTTAGATCAACAAGTAAAATCTAATGTTGTAAATCAAGATCTAATACCCGATGTGGATATGAGCGACTTTAAAAAAGGTACTGCTGGTGATGCGGGACCAACAGGCACTGATGCTGAATCTATGAATATGAGTTTAGCAAAACTTACTGATGATAAAGATGATTCTCCAGCAACGGAATATATAGCACCTGAAAATGATCGTGAAATAGTTAAAACTGAAATAGATAATGCTTTGTATAGCAACAGTCTAAGTTTAGCGTCTGTAAGAGATACTATGAAAAAAATGCCTCCAAGTAATTTTCATGCTATAAAAAGTACAATCGATGAAAATTTTGATGCTACAGAAGAAAAAATAGCACAGATGAAAGAAAGACTTGATGAAACAGAAATTAAAACATTTGAAGAATTTAGAAATGAATTTAAAGAGATGTCAGGCTACGATGGTAATCAAAAACAATTAGATTATATTATTTTAAAAATGGGCTTAGATATGTTGTCCGGAAGATCTTATGAACAAGGGCTGTCTGGATTTTTAGATATATTAGGAAGAGCCGGAGGCACAGCTGTAGACTCAGCCATGGAAATTTTAGAAAGCGAAAAAGCATTAAATGAAGGCTTAGCATTAAAGTACATGGAATATGAGCAAGACATGGATAAATATTTATTAGAAGAAGATAAAGAAATTTTAAATGCACAAATTGGAAACTTACAAAACAAAAACAAAAGCACATTAGAAGCATACCAAACAATGTATGATGCGGAATTTGCTTTAGATGAAGCATATTATAAAATGTTATTAAATAAAACAGAAAAAGAAACTGGTGTTGATTTAAGTTTACTTGATAAAACTTTAAATGTTCAAGTTAGAAATGATAGTTTTTACAGAGGGGTGCAAAACTTTGTCGGTAAAAGACAAAAAGGCACTGGCATTTTATTTGTAGAGCATAAAGGTCAATTTGTTCCATTTAATAATTTATTTGGCAAAGATATTTCCTACGAAGAATTTGATATTGATAAAACTGCTAGAACAAAAGCGCAAACCAAAATGGATTACGCATATGCAGGTATTGAATTGACTCAAGATTTTTTTGCGTTAAATCAAAATTTAAAAAGTGGACCTCAAACAGCTATAGCAAAAGGTATAAGCGGTGGTGTTGGTATTGAACTAGCTATTAAAAGCATGTTGGGGGTAGATCTTACTGAAAAAGAAAGGAAAGGAAAAGGCACTTCTTACGTACAAAATTTACAAAAATTAATGAATAACGATATTTATTATGGAGCAGATATCGAGGAACTTCTTATTGCAAATGCAGATCCTGAAGACAAAGATAATATTTTAGAGGATTATCGTGCGGAGATGAATAAAGCCAGACAAGCAAAAGGTGGTTCATTTATTGCTAATTTATACGCCTCAGTTTATGGAGGAAATAAAAACGACACAGATTATGATGAGAAAATAGCTAGAGTAAAAGATGCTCTCTCTAGATATGAAATAATTCAAGTTAAAATGAAATATATTATTGCTAATGCCAACAAAGCCGAAGATAGATTAACACAAAAAGATATTGAAGAAGCGGGTAAACTAACTGAAATTTCAAAATTTTTGGAAGATCCAACTATAATTGAAAGAAAATATAAACAATTAGGGCTTGAATTAAATCAGAAATTTAACAATGCAATGGATGTTTTACTAGAAAACGGCACTGGTGACCAAATTGCAAAATTTGTAGCAAGATATCCAAAAGCTAGATCAATCATAAAATATAAACTTAAAATAAAAGAGTTGCAAAAACAAGAAAAAACCAATGATCCAAATATATCGTTAGATGTTCTTAAATCAATTACAGGGTTATAGTATGAGTGAACAACAAGAATTAGTAAGAATACAAAAATTATTAGACAATAAAGAGTTAAACCCTAATACATTAAATAAACAACAGGTTGATGTGCTGGACTCATATTTTAGAAGTGGCAAGCTTAAAGGCTATGATAATGTTATGGGTATTGCTCAAGAAAGAGAAACAGCACAAGAAGAAATTATTACAGCTGCTGAACAAAAAAGAAACCCAAGTGGTTCATCAAATTTTGGTTATGTAATTGCAGGTGATTTATTAGGAACCGCAACAGTTTATACAACGGATAGAAATAAGTTAATTGCAGCAGCAAAAAACGCAAAAGAAGCGGATAATTTTAAAGTCTCACAATCTAAATTTGGTAGGGTTTTAAGTAACATTACTGAAAAAACTCTTGGTAAAAGATTAAAACCATTAAGAAAATTATTTAAAAACACCTCTGATTTTTTTTCAACAAACGCAGACAAGGTAAGAAGGTTTGCCATTAGCCAAGGTGGTAGGACTGAAGCAAAAGCAATAGGCGCTAGTTCATTAGGAGCTGGTGGTGGTGCCGCAGTATACGAATACGAGCAGTATACAAAAGGTTTAGCATCAAATGTTTTATATGACTTAGGTGACATATCTGATAGAGAAATTGATAAAATGAGCCCTTTAGAAAGAGGCCAGACAGCTGTATTAGCAGAAATGACCAATGCGTTAATATGGAATACAGCAGGCACTGCCATAAGTCCAATTGTGGGTAAAATGTTAAAAGCTACAGGACGAACTGTTTTTGGGTTAAGAGGAGCAGAGACAAAGGCAGCAGCTAAAGAAGCCAATGAAAGAGGTCTACCTTTAAACGCTGTTGAATTAACAGGTAATAAAAACGATGCTTTTGCTAAATTAACAAACAGTTACCCAAAAGTCATAGGGCAAATACCTATTATAAGTTCTTCTATTGCTAAACAACGTGCCATACAAGCAACAGCTATGACAGAACAAGTTTTTAAAAATTTAACAAGAGATTTTGGGCCAATATTTCATACTCATCTCTTTGGAAGTGAAATTTACGCAACTGTTAAAAAAAATCACGGGTTATTTAGAAACACTATAAATGCTAACTATGAACAATTACTTAGAAAAAGCGACATGCTGGGTAACCCAGCTATAATACCTACAAATAGTGTAAAAAAAGTAGTTAAAGATATTTTAGATAAAAGACAATCAATGAGCCTGCCGGGTGTAAAAAAAGTTGATTCTGATGATCCTATTGTAGGATTATTAAATCAATTAGACGAACTTGGAAGATACCAAAAAGAACAATCGTATTTAACACCTAGACAATACTTAGGTTTTCAAGAAGATTTACATGGAATAATTGGTTTGTCGGCTCAACTTAGTAAAAATAATAAATTAGTAGCATATTTACCTGCTTTAAGAAAAGCCATGGAAGAAGATTTTGGAAGAGTAGCAAACAAAAACTATTCACAAGAATTTATGACTAAAAATAAAAAACTAAATGATGATTTTTTAGCGATAAAACAAGCGGACGGTGATGCTGCTGCTCAAAAGTTTTTAGAAAAAACTCAAACACAGTTGACAGAATTTGGTGGAGATTTAGCAAAAGCTAACAAATTTTTTGCAGATGTTATTGGAAATTTAGAAGGCGTGTCAGGATTAAAAACTGCATTAAGAATGTACGATAGTGAACTTTTAAGTTTAAATTCTCTCGCTGGTCTTATTGGAGACGAGTCTCAAGTTTTAAGTAAAATGTTTGGAGACATCTCTAATAGAGTTGTTAAAAATGGTTCTGTGGAAGAAGTATTAGAGTTTAAATTTTTATTAGGTTTAGATGATAAATTAGCACAAGGGCAAAAATTTATTAAGACAGGGTTTAAAGATTTAGCGGGAAAATCTGTTAGGGAAAAAGCGGGTCAAAAATTTACCGCTGCTGGTTTAAAAGAAGGGGCTAAAGAAGTCGCAGGAGAGTCCGATACTTTATTTAAAAGGTTTACTGGTAGAGCAGTCACTGATGCTTTTATAAATTCTTTTGAAAGAGTAAACAGAGACAAGTTTAGTGTTTTAAAATCAAAGCTAACGATAAATCAAATTACAGAAGAAAACAGAGATAAAATGATTAAAAAAGTCTATGATAACGATTTCATAGATAAACATTTACCCACTGTTCCAGGAACTTCAGCTTTTGGACCAACACAAAAAAGAGCCTTAAAAGTAGGACAGGCTTTTGATCAAGCGGGTGGAGAAGCTGCGGAAAACTTAATGATAAAAGATGCTTCAGCTGCTAGAACTGGTGTTTTTAATTATCAAGCTTTTGATGATGCGTTAGGTTTTAGTAAACCTGGTGCAAAAGACAGATTTATTGAATTGTTTGGAGGTGGCGCAAAAGGTAGAGCACATTATAAAGATTTTGATGGTGTTATGAGAGTCTTACAAGCCAAAGGTGAAGCCTCTTACGGTGATATCAGTACCTTCTTACAAAGAAGATTACAATTAGGTGGTATAACTGCTATTACTGGTGGCGGTATGTTAGCTGGTGGTTTTGGAGCTATGAGTTTACCTGTTGCAGCGGGTCTTTTATTTAGCGGAGTACTTATTGGTAGAGCCGTTATGAGCCCAAAAGTTGCTAATAGTTTATTAGAGGTCTTGACACCCGCTCAAAAAGCAGCAGCAATAGCTAACAAAAATAAAATGAATATTCCTTTTGGAATAACTTTTGGTATGACCACACCTAAAAAACGACAAGCTTTAATTAGTTTAGTAAATCAAATATCAAACGATGATCCTACTGCATTTGAAGGAAAGTATGTGCCTGATGTAACCGAAGAGATGGTTATAAATTACTTAACCAGCGGTAAAATGATTGTGCCAAACACTGATAATGTAAAACCGTCTGACATAAATTCAAAGTATAAAGAAAGTTTTATGCCAAAAACAACTGCTTTTGAAAAAGCACCTATTGAAGAAAAAAACAATTTAGCAGGTTTACATCAGGGTATTAAAGACGGTGTAGAAAGAACGTACGCTAATAGAACTTTATTAGAACAACAAGAAGTTAATGCCGCAAAAGAAAATGGTGAAGTCATTCCAGAACAAATAGCCGAAGCGCCTGAAGCTAATCCAGTACAAATTGGAAGTAACGAGCCACAGGCAGTAGTACCTCAAGCTCAAACTCAAGCAAAACCACCAGAAATACCTACTTTAAATTATCAAAGTATCTTTCCAAACGATCCACTTGGGGAAATGATAGCTAAAAGAAACGAATTACGAAACAGGCAGACTTAAATGAACATTGAACCTAAAAACATTATATACATTATTTCACCTTTTGTTTTAATAGGTATAGCCTGGGGCACATCTACCGCAACAATAAATGATTTAAAAAAAGAACAAGAATTGATTAAAGCTAAAGTAGATAAAGTTCAGGTAATGGAAGTAGAGGTTAAATACATTAAGGATCAAGTAAATAAAAACTCTAATAAACTTGATACAATTTTAGAGAAAATAAAATGAAAGACTGGACAGAAACAATATTCATACACTTATTAATGATCATGTTTTTATTTAGTCTGCATACAAATTTACAAGCTGCGGACTCAAATATATATTATAAAGACCAGCCTCCAGCAACAGCTATCTCACCTTCTATTTCAATTGGTGGTGGTTCTGACGTATGTGTGGTGGTAAGATCAGGTGCAATTGGTACTGGTTTATTTAACGCATCAGCTGGTATTCATGTCGTTGATAAGACGTGTGAGCGCATCAAGCTTTCAAGGGCTCTTGCGCAGATTGGATTACGTGTGAGTGCGACCAGTATTTTGTGCCAAGACCCACGAGTCTGGCAGGCCATGTGGGACTCAAACTCTCCGTGTCCTATAGATGGTAAGATAGGAGATGAAGCAAAAAAATTATACATCGAAAGAGGAATGGTAGTATTAGATGAAGACAATAATCTTGTGGGCACTCCTGGTGTCATGCACATCAATATTAGTAAGTCACGCCGACCAAACAACTACGGGCAACCTACTCAATAACCCAGATTTTACCACTGATACTAGTGGTTGGGAACTTTCAGATAATAACCAAGATAAGGTTAAAAGAGACCCTGCGACTTATTCTGATTCTGCATCTAAGAGTGTGAGGTTTAGATATCAAGGCGGTAGTATTAGTCAAGATGTAGACATATCAGGCGTGTCTGAAAATCATTTAATAAAAGAAATTAATATGAATTTTGATTCTATAGGCTGTGGTAATAGTGGCAGTCAATGGTGTAATGCTGGAGCTGATGATACAGTGGTGTCAACCATTACCTTGTCGACTGAATCAACATCAGAGGTATTATCAGAAACCGTAGCTGTGCCATACGAAGATGGATGGGAGAGTTATTCTTTTACTAAAGATGTAATAGGTGATTTTAACACGGACGATGCGTCATTAAATTTAACGATTACAGGTAATGATACTGGCAACTCTAGTAATTGGTACGGTCCTATTATTGATAATTTAAGTTTAACTTTAACTACAGAACAATATGTAGCTCCTGTAGTAATTGAGCCAATAGTTGAGCCTTTAGTAGTTAAACCTATAGTTGAGCTTGTCGTAATTGAACCTATAGTTGAACCTATAGTTGAGCCTGTAATAGAACCTATTGTTGAGTCTGTAATAGAACCTATTGTGGTTATTGAAGAGACACTTATTGAGGGCATTAGTTTGGATATGTCAATTACCAACGATATAATTTTAGATCAACCTATAGCTGAAATAACACCTATTGAAATGACAGTTCCTGATATAAATATTGACATGGCTACTGACCCTGATGTGCCTTCAATTGAAACTAAAATACCACAACAAATTGAAATTAGCGTTGCACCTATTACAAGTATTTCTGTATCTAATGTTGAAAATTTAGCTCCAATAAATGAAGTTGAAGAGATTCAAGAAATAGTCGAAATAGAGTTGCCTGAGGTTGTTGAGGTTGAGGTTGATGCAGAAATGGAGTTAGAGCAACCTGAAGAATTAAAAGAAATTAATATGGAAGAAGATCTTGCTGAAATAAGCGATGAGGAGAATAATAATGAGCCAGAAGAGACAGCATCAAATGATGGAAATGATGAAAAAAGCGAACTATCAGAATCAGACGTACAAGAATCCAGTTCTAAAGAAGTCAACGAAAGTAAAGTCGTTAAAAAAGATAAACCTAAAGACGATAAAAAAAGTAAAAAAAATGACTCTAAAAAAACCACCGTTGAAAAACAAAACTCTACAACAAAGAGTAAAACAGTGGTACAAAAATCTAAACAAAAAAATCAAAAAAATACTGTAAGTGTAGAAACATTAGGCCAAATAATATTACCAAACGCTTATTTGCAAGTTTTGCAAGATACGATTAAAATAACTGAAACATTGTCAATACAACAGGAGATGATTTATGGACAAAACGCTTACGATCTCGTCGGGTTTACTTTTGAGTCTAGTTTTGGGGGCGATAGTCCCGATAGGTTCGACAGTCTATTGGGTGTCCAATCTCGCTACCAGAGTCCAACATACCGAAGAAGCGGTAAGTAACTTCAAAGAAACTGATACTTCGATATTACAAGAAAGGCTAGTTACCGTAGAAGAACGAGTACAATTTAATAATGATTCTATTAAAGAAGTTTATACAGGTATGGACAAATTAGATACTGAAATGAAAGATGTGGAAGATAAGTTAGCGGGTTGGATGGAAAATGAAATGGCTAAAATTTATGATATTTTAAATAACAAGGGTAATCCTTTAGGACAATAATGAGAATAGCCATTGCTGGTTATGGTTTCGTAGGCAGAGCCTATGCTGCCATTTTACAAAATTATCACGAGACAGAGATAATAGATCCAAAACATTACGACAGAAAAATTAGTCAAGATGTCGACGCTGTTATTGTATGTGTACCTACACCAAGCGGTATAGAAGGCGCATGTAATATAATACATATTAAAGAAGTATTACAAGATTGTCCTGATGTACCTATTCTAATTAAAAGCACTATATCTTTAGAAGGCTGGAATTATATACAATCAAGATTTGATAAAAACATTTGTTTTTCTCCAGAATTTTTGAGAGCTGAAAAATCTTTAGAAGATCTTCGTCAACAAGAATACATAATGATAGGAGGCAAAGAAACAACTTTCTGGGTGAATTTATTTAAGAAAATTTTTCCTAGCTGTCCACATATTATTGAAGCGGATCCAAGAGAACTTATAGCAATTAAATATTTTAAAAACGCTTACCTAGCCACAAAAGTTGCATTTTTTAATCAAGTATATGATTTTTGTAACGTGTCTGGTATTGATTTTAATCATGTAAGAAAGGGTATAATTTTAGATCGTAGAATAGGGCAAAGCCACAGTCAAGTAACAAAAGAACGTGGTTTTGATGGACACTGCTTACCTAAAGATGCTAAAGCAATAACACACTCTGCTTTGTATTATGGTTTAGATTTAAGCATAATAAAAGAAGTAATAGAATATAATGACAGAGTGCGAGATGAAACTAATAAAAAATCAAAATAGTTTTACAGTTACCGGTTTCAAAAGAACTTACCCATACGATTATAAAAACTATACCCGTAACGATAACGACGGACCACGAACCTATAATGTTCAAGACAAAAAAGTTCCTAGTGTGACCACAATTTTATCCGGCACTCAATCTGAAGATAAAAAAAAATCATTAGAAGCCTGGAGGAATCGTGTAGGACATGAAGAAGCTGCACGGATCACGAACCAAGCTGCTACTCGTGGCACAGAAATGCACTATGTGTTAGAACAATACATGAATGGTGTAGGTTATTTTAATTTAAGAAAAGACGGTCATTTACCAAGAATGATGGCACACACGATTGTTAAAAACTTAAACGATTTATCTGAGGTTTATGGCACAGAAATAAATTTAGCCTATGATGATCGTTGGGCAGGCTCTACAGATTTAGTATGTAATTACAAAGATAAACCTACCATAGGTGATTTTAAACAATCTAATAAACCAAAAAGAGAAGAATGGATTGAAGATTATTATTATCAAATTGCAGCTTATAGTTTAGCTCACAAAAAACAATATGGTGATATTGAACAAGGAGTTATTCTTGTTTGTACTAAAGATTTACTTTTCCAAGAATTTATTATGGATAAAAATAAGTTAAATGAATATGAAGAGCGCTGGCTAGAAAGAGTTGATAAATTCCACAAAATGACTAATTTTTAAGTATTTTGCTAAAAAAACGAGCTCCTGAGAGGCTCATATAGGCGTTTTAAAAGACTACCTGACCCATTGGTAACCCCCAAATTTTGCTATATATAAGCTAAAACATCTTCACCTAAAGTTTCAGCGCTAAGTTTTATTTTTTGATTTAATGCTCTGATTACAGATTCATCTACTGTTTTTTCTGCTACTAAATCTATATATAAAACTTTATTTTCTTGACCAATACGATGTGCTCTATCTTCACTTTGTTGTCTTTGTTCAAGATCATAGTTATTGCTAAAATATATAACAGTATTAGCTTCTGTTAATGTCAAACCATAACCACCTGTTTGTGGATTGCTAATAAAAAATCTTGTTTTATCATCTTTTTGAAATTTGTCTACGGCGTCTTCTCTTTCTTGACTTGGTATAGCACCATAAATAGCAACAACACTTTCATCACCATATTTTTTCTTTAGCTCTTTAATAATCATTTGAAGACTATGTACCCAGTTAGCCCAAATAATAACTTTACCTTCGGTCTCTTCAAGTACATTTAGTAATTCTTTCATTTTTGCACTTTCAAACTCTTCAATGTCACCTTCTTCGGTTTTAATAAAACCAGCAGTAACTTGTAATAATTTTATAATCTCTGTAATTTTAGTATTGTATTCAACTTTTTTATCTTCAATAATAATTCTAGCGTTTTCTTTTAAGTCATCGTATATTTTTTTTTGTTTTGGACTTAAAGGTATGACTCTTTTTTGATAAACTTTATCTGGTAAATCTAAACAGTCTTTTTTTCTGACCCTAAACGAAAAAGATTTTACTATTTTTTCTAATCTTCCTAAGTCTTTAAAACCCACAGCTAAATTAAAAGCTCTACCAACAGAATTAGTAATTTTTCTCAAGATACAATATGTAGATTGAAATACATAAAAGTTGTCTGAGCATTTTAATAAATCATTACCTAAAAAGCCTGCTTGGCTAAATAAATCTAATGGACTTTTGGTTACAGGTGAACCAGTAAGTATTCTTCTATATTTTGCTTTACGACCTAAGGCAATAATATTTTTTGTTCTGATAGCTGTTCTATTTTTAATAGTGGTAGATTCATCAATAACCATACAACCTTTAGAACCATAAGATCCTAATAGCATGTTAGCAAGAGTCTTGCCTGATTTATGACTAAATGCTTCTACATTCATAAGAAATATGTTCATTTTATTTTTATCAAACGCAAAGTTTTTGATTTTATCTACTTTATAAGTAAATACTGATGTACTTATAGGGCAATGTATGTCTAATTCTCTTTTCCAATTTTGATAAACTGTATTAGGGGCTACCACTAAAGCAAAATTAATTTTATTACAATGATATAAGTAAGCTAAATTATCGATAGTTACTTTTGTTTTACCAGTACCCATTTCCATAAAATAAGCGTAATGTAAGCGATCTTTACCTTCATTAAAAGCTTCTAGCTGATATTTGTAAGGTTTTGTTTTGAACTTATAATTTTTTTGCATTTGTATCTCCATAATTATCCCATATAATATGATTTTTTAGTTGACATTACAAGTAACAATTATTATTCTGTAATTTCATTAATTAAATGGAGAGTTCTATGGCTATAGATTTAGAGAAAGACTCCGTAAATATTAGTATAGATGTAGACCCATCAAAAACTAATACAATCGGACAACTTTGTCACAAGCTATCAGATACTCAGAAAAAAATACAAGGATTGGAAGAAGAAACAAAGGAACTGAAAAAACTTGAAAGAGAACTTTCTGAGATATCAATACCTGAGGCAATGGAAGCGGCTGGAATGGAAGACTTTAAATGTTCAGAAGAGTACGGTGGTGCTCGTGTTAAAGTCACTGATTTTATAACAGCCAGAATCAAAGCATCTAATCAAGAAGAGGCGTTAGATTGGCTTCGTGATAACGGTGCTGGACACATGATTAAAAATACAGTTTCTGTAGATTTTGATACTAACGAGGATACTGAAGCACAAAACCTTGTTGAAGATTTACAAACTAGAAATTTTGACTGTAAACAAAAGCAAGGTGTTAATACACAAACATTGAGTGCTTATGTACGAGAAGAATTTCGTAATGGGCGTTCAGTGGATCTTGATCTTTTAGGTGTTTATCAATGTAAGAAAACTAAATTAATATTATCGGAGAAATAACCATGAGTAAAATAGCAAAGAAAGACGAAACAAAAGTAAGTACAAATGTCATCAATCTTGAAGATGATGCTGGAGCTGGATTAGAAGAAATAAAAAATTCTGATCTTAAAGTTCCTTACATGAAATTACTACAAAGTAGTAGTGACGAAACTAAAAAAGGTTCTGAAAAGTATATTCCAAACGCAGAACCTGGCGATTTGTATATTGAATCTACAGGTCAAGTATTTAAAGGCGAGGATGGTGTTAAAGCTATTCAAGTCTATTATGCAAATACTTGGAATGAATGGAGCACTAGAGAAGCTCCAGCAGAATCTAAACTACCTGCGCCGATTGTGCACACTGAAAATATTATGCACCTTACTGTAAAACAAGGTACAAAAGATATTTTAAAATCGGATCAATATCGCGTAATTGAAGATACTGGTAATCATTTTATTATGCTACTAGATAACGATTACAATCTTGTAGGAAAAGCTATAATTCCTATGGCAATATCTAAGAAAAAAGTATCTAAATTTTGGAACACTTGTATTAAAAACCAGAAGCAACCTAAAGCAGATGGTTCTGGAACATATACACCAGCAAGTTTTGGTCAAATATACAATTTAGGTTCAAAAGCAGAAAAATCAAAAGCCGGTGATCTATACTTTAATTTTTCTGTTGACTTTGATCGTGTGATTGATTCAAAAAACCCAAAAGAAGTTGAAATTTATATGACTGGTAAAAAAGCATATGAAGATTTTCAAAATTGGGACATGACTTCAAGCAACCCTGAAGGCACAGCGGTAGCTTTAATTGAAGATAAAGAAACAGACGTTTTTTAAGTCATGCACAAAAAATTGTTTACACTTTTTGCGGGTGACAACACCCGTTACCTCAAGTCCTTGCTTACCGGCAAGGACGATGAGAGGGGTAAGAAAGGTACAGACTATCAAACGGTCCACGAACCACTGACACCTGAATTATGGCAAGAGCATCTAGACGGCAAGATCCGCATAGGCTTAAAACCAGAGTTAGATGGTAAGTGCGTTTGGGGCTGTATTGATGTTGATCCTCACAGTTATACATCTTTTTCAGCTAAAAAATATGTAGACATTATAAAGAAATTTAATCTACCTTTGATTGCAGTAAAGTCAAAGTCAGGTGGATTACATATTTTTGTATTTTTTACAGAATGGGCGGATGCAAAAAAAGTTTCAAAAGTTTTATCTAAAATAAACAATGAATATTTTCAAGCACAAGAAGTATTTCCATGTAACAAAATGCTTAACATGCCTTACAACGATCAAGAAGCAACAATGGAACACGCTTATGATGACAATAATAGAGCACTATTAGTTGGTCGTTTTTTAAAATTTGCTGAAGAGAAAAAGATAGCCCCTGAAGATTTTTACAACTATAAAGTACAGGAATATGATGTTGAATCAGAGTGGCGACATTACCCGCCATGTGCTCAAAAACTCATTCAAGAAGGTTGGGCAGGCAACAATAGAAATAATTATTTATTTAACATTTTAGTTTTAGAAGGTAAGAAGAACCCTTCTTTAAATGTACAACAGATTCAAGACATTGGCATACAAAGAAACAGTCAGATATTTAATAAACCTTTAGGTCAAAACGAGGTTATTAATTTATGTAAGTCTGTACATAAAGGTAATTACGATTACCAATGTCCACCGAAACATCCAGAACTACAACCAATATGTAATAAAGAACTGTGCCAACAAAGAAGATTAGGTATTGGTGAAGCAGTGCCAGAAATAATAGACGACTTTGATGAAGTTACTTTTGTCAAAGGCATTAAAACTATGGAATACAATTTTAAATTTAGAGGTAAAGACATTACAGTTACACCTGAAGATATAAAAGATCAAAAATCATTTAAAGTTAGGCTTGCCTATGAACAAATATATTGGATGGAACTCAAGCCATCAAGAAAAGGTCCAAACCCATTTGACTTATTAATGCAAAGATTAGTAGAAAGCGCAGTAGAAGATAAAAGACATCTGTATCAAGATACTGTAGAAGAAAAGAAATATGGTTTACTCAAAGATTTCTTTGAGGCACATATAGAGCAAGATAAATTCGATAAGTTAAAGGATAACTATGTTGTTATAGATTCTAAAACTAATATGTGCTATTTCAAAAAAGAAACATTAGAAAAGTTTTTAGCTAAAAAGAACAATGGTCTATTCAAGAGTGCATCACAAGCATTAAAGATGTTAGGTTGTTCTCATTCTGATTATTTAACTGGACATACTGATGTACCTAAGTCAGATAAAAGAAATATATGGTCGGTAGAGATGCCTGAGTTTGTAAGTTACAGAAAAGCAAAACCAATGATTAAAGACACTATTAGTGAAATGGACGAAGAATATCATGACAAATTTAGAAAGCCAGAAAACAAAAAATCTACATAGAAAAACTATTAAGATCTTTGGCCCTCCAGGGACTGGTAAAACTTATACTTTAATAGAGAGAGTATTAAAGGGTTATCTTAATAAAGGTGTTCACCCCAGTGACATAGCTTTTATATCTTTTACGAACAAAGCTGTAAACACAGCAGTAGAAAGAGCGATCAAGGCTTTTCCAAATTTTAATGTAGAAGATTTTGCTAGGTTTAAAACATTACATAAGTATTGTCGTCAATATTTTGATGAAGAAGTGTTTGATCCTAAAAACTGTATGTTGGATTATGCTTTGAACGCTAACATTATAAAAAGTTCTGATGAAAGATTAGCTGATGACAACTACATGTATAAAGATTGGTCACTAGGTGTGTACGATAAAGCACGCAACATGATGCTTGACCCAGAATTAGTTTGGAAGTTAGAGTCTTATCAAAAAGATTCGTTAGATGTTTATTTTAGAAAAATTGCAACATATGAACATTACAAGAAAAATTCTTTTATAGATTTTACTGACATGATTATGAGGGCGATTGATGAAGTCAACTTTCCACCATTAAAAGTATTAATATTAGATGAAGCACAAGACTTTACACCATTGCAGTGGTCAGTCATTTATAAAATAGTTGATAATGTAGATCGTATTTATTTAGCTGGTGATGATGATCAAGGTATCTATCGTTGGAACGGGGCAGATCCAAAATACTTTACAACATATTTTCCAGGTCGAAAAGTTATTTTAAGAAAGACTAGAAGGTTTGGTAAAGAAATACATGATTTTTCACAAGTTATTAGAAATGGTATACTAGATAGCGTTGAAAAAGAATACGATCACGAAGATAAAGACGGGATTGTAAAAAGATATTTAAACTTTAATGAGATACCAATTGGAGAAATACCAGGCACATGGTACATACTTGGAAGAGTTAACACAGTGGTGAATGAGTTAAGAGGTTTTGCTAAAAATTCAGGTTTATATTACTCCGATAACAAAGGCAATAAGTCTTTTGATAAACGACAATGGAACGCAATTAAAACTTGGACTAAGTTAAGTAATAAAAAAACTATTACGAATAAAGAAGCAGAACATATGTACAAATATATAAGAGAATTAAAAGATGCTGATTTTCGCACACAAAAGTTTTGGTTGAAAACTGATAGTTACACAGAATTATCTTTTGAGGATCTTGTAGATTTTTGTGGTCTTGATTTAAAACCAGAAGAACAGTTTCTACCTTGGTTTGATATTTTAAAAAGAAATTTTAAAGAACCACAAGTTTTATATTTTAAAAGAATTTTACAGCGTTATGGTCAATCATCTTTAGATGCTGAACCTGACATCATCATAGACACAATACATTCTGTTAAAGGAGGCGAAGCAAACAATGTGTTGTTATGTTCAAAAGGAAATTATCCGTCATCGTATGCTCATAAAAACATAGAAGAGCAGTCTGATGAGAAGAGAGTTTTTTATACAGGAGTTACGAGGGCAAGAGATACTTTGCATATTTTATCATCGGATTACAGATATAATTATCCCATTGGGGAAGATTATTTTGTCTATATACAGGAGAAAGAGGATGTCTAACTTACAAATGACTTTTAGTTTTAAGAAGAATATTTGGTCTGCACCAAGTGGATACAAGGATCTATCACAATACGACGAGATAGCAATAGATTTAGAAACTAGAGACGAAGGCATTAATGCAGGTCTAGGTGCGGGTTGGGCCACGAACCACGGTGAGGTTATTGGATTCGCTGTTGCGGTTGAAGGGTGGCAAGGCTATTTTCCTTTTGCTCACTTTGGCGGTGGTAATTTGATAAAAGAACAGGTTATTAAGTACATGAAAGATGTGTGTTCGTTACCTGCTACTAAAATATTTCATAATGCGCAATACGATGTCGGTTGGTTAGGAGCTATGGGTATAGAAGTAAAAGGTGAGATTGTAGACACTATGGTCATCGGTGCGCTGTTAGATGAAAATCGTTTTAGTCAAAGTTTAAATGCTTTATCTAAAGAATATTTAGGCGAGCTCAAAGCAGAAACAGAACTGGTTGAAGCTGCACAACAGCACGGAGTAGATCCTAAAGGTGAAATGTGGAAGTTACCGGCAGAACATGTAGGGTTTTATGCAGAACAAGATGCACGACTTACTTTCCAATTGTATCAAAGATTCAAGCCAGAACTATACAACCAGAACTTAGAAACAATTTGGCAATTGGAGAAAGAATTATTACCTATAACAATTAAGATGAGAGCCAGAGGTATTCGTGTGGATACAGAAAAATGTGCAATCTTGCAAACAGATTTTAAGAAGCAAGAAAAAGCATTGTTAAACAAGATTAAAAAATTAGTGGGTAAAGATATTGATATTTGGGCAGCAAGGCAAATTGGTCATGCGTTTGATAAATTAGGGATTGACTATCCACGAACCAAGACCGACGAACCAAGTTTTACGCAAAACTGGTTGATAAACAGTAAAGAAGAAATCAGTAAGTACATTGTCCAGGCAAGAGAGATCAACAAGTTTCATAATACTTTTTTAAACTCAATTATGAAATTTGAACATAAGGGTCGTATTCATGCAGAGATTAGACAGATCAAGAACGACCGAGGTGGCACGATAAGTGGTCGGCTATCCATGTCTCATCCGAACTTACAGCAACTGCCAGCTAGATCAAAAGAATTTGGTCCTTTGATTAGGGGTTTATTTTTACCAGAAGAGGGTCACCAGTGGGGTAGCTTTGACTATTCGCAACAAGAACCACGACTCGTGGTGCACTATGCTGCATCTATCGGGGAAGGTTACGAAGGATCTCAAGAATTGGTTGAAGCGTATGCTAATGCTGATGCTGACTTTCATCAAACAGTAGCAGATTTGATTGGTATAGAGCGTAAACAAGCTAAAACTATTGGTTTAGGGCTCATGTATGGCATGGGTAAGAATAAATTAGGCACTATGTTAGGGGTAGATCCTGATGAAGCAAGCAATTTAATCGGTAAATACAACACTAAAGCTCCATTTGTGAAAGCTTTATCAGATAAATGTATGAAGAAAGCGTCTTCAGAGGGCGTAATTCGCACAAAATTAGGCAGAAAATGTCGTTTTGATATGTGGGAGCCTAAAGACTTTGGAATACACACAGCAGAGCGATTTGATAATGCCTCAGCTAAATATGGCGCTGACAACATAAAACGAGCTTTTACTTACAAAGCACTTAATCGTCTTATTCAAGGTAGTGCTGCTGATCAAACCAAACAAGCTGTAGTTGATTGTTACAAAGAAGGGTATCTGCCTATGCTACAAATACATGATGAATTATGTTTTAGCATTAAAGATGATAATGACGTCAAAATTATTAAAGATAAAATGGAAAACTGCATTAAATTAAAAGTTCCTAGTTTAGTAGATGTAGCATTAGGAAAAGATTTTGGAGAAGCTTTATGAACCATCTTGATATGTGTTCAGGTATTGGTGGTTGGGCATTAGCTTTTCGTGAGCTTGGTATTAACACGGTAGCTTTTTGTGAAATAGACAAATATCCGCAACAAGTATTGCAAAAAAATTTTCCAAACATACCAATATTTAATGACTTGAAGGAGTTAACTTATGAAGATATCAAAGAAACAACAGGAGTTGATGACATTGACCTCATCACTTGTTCCTACCCCTGTCAACCTTTTAGTGTCGCAGGCAAACAAAAAGGCGAAGAAGATCCAAGACACCTCTGGCCAGACACTTTTAGAATTGTCCAAGAGTGCAAGCCCACTTGGTTTGTTGGAGAAAACGTTAGTGGACACATTAAACTTGGTCTTGACACCGTACTCGAGGACTTGGCGAGTGAAGGTTACGACACAAGGACATTTATTATTCCAGCTTCATCCGTTGGTGCGTGGCACAAAAGGGAAAGGCTCTGGATTATTGGCTACTCCGAACACAATGGATCACTTGCCACCAAGAAGTCCAGAAAGCAAGGGCAGAACCAAGCCGAGCAATCTCAGAGAGCAAGTAGACCCAGAAACCATGAGAATGTATCCGACACCGAGAGCCTGCGATCTGGAAGGGGGAGTGGTCAAGAATGTCGAACTCCACAATGGCAGTTTCTCCAGGAAGAACAAGAAGGGCGTGAGGTATGGCGTGAAGCTGAAGGATGCAGTGCATCATCTGGAGAAGATGTATCCAACACCAGCAGCGAGGGATTACAAGGACTCAACGCTAAGTCCAGCATCAATGAGTCGCAACTCGGACAGTCTACCGACCATGATGATGAGACAGGAACAGTATCCGACACCTCAAGCAGCAGATTGGAAGAACATGGATACAGCGAAGCAGAAGATGCTTTCCAATTCACTGCCGAAGAAAACTGGTGGCAAGCTCAATCCGAACTTTGTGGAGTTCCTGATGGGATTTCCTATGAACTGGACAAAGGTAGAGTTGGAAGAATCAAAGGACTAGGTAACGCCATTGTACCACAGATAGCGTGGTTTATAGGACACGCAATTATTTCTGTTGACATCTCCCATAAAACATCAGATAATGGATAATACTTGATGAGCGTGGATTTGAATTCCGCTAATTAAAGTAAATTATATAAGGTAGTGAGTGAAAGCGTATAAACGGATCCGCGACTCACCTAAGCTGAAAATGCGAAAAACGAGGCCTTATATTTATTAATTAAAATAATTGGAGACTTATAATGTCAAAAGAAATATTTTTATGTCTTAAAATGGTTACTGAGAACGAAGCATTTGATGAAAATGATATAGAAGTTCAACGCATTTTAAACAAAGCAATGTCAAATTTAAAATTTGACAAGTCTATTAAAAATAGATTGTTAGATATAAACGGTAATTATGTAGGCAAGTTAGAGCTTTTTGTAAGCGAGGAAAACTTTGATGCTTGAGCCAGAAAAGACAAGGATTTGGAAACTAGTTGACGACTTGTACTGGGAGCTTGAACGTATGAGTGCAAGTGGTCAACAAACTTTAAATGAACTTTCTGATGAACTAGAACTTCATGAAGATGCTATTTGGGCACATCAAGAACTACTAGATCAACAACAACAAGAGGAAGAAGATGATGGATGATATAAATATAGGTGAAGAATTTAAAAAAGCCACTAAAGAAAATCCTTTGTTTTTAAAGTATTTTTCTAACTTGGAATTAATGCTTGAGTGGTATCATGCTTTTTATAAAGAATCTATGACAAGAAATAAAAGTCATCATGAATATCTTGCTATAACTATAGCCAGACGACAAAGTGTGTCTATAGAAGAATTAATTAAAGAAACAAAAGCTATCAGGGATAGGTTAGAAAATGCAGATTAATTTAAAAAGTAAATCTGTTTTGTTTTTAGACATGATAGAGCACGTTGATAAAATTTTATCAAGAACGACTGAAGAAACAAGAGATGATGCTATGTGTCTAATAAAAAATTTAGAATATTCTTTTGATAAATACGATAGCACGGAAATAGTTAGATCTTTGATTGATGATGAATTAGAGAAACGCTAATCATGTGGATATTGTACCTATTAGGTGGCGCTGTCCTCATGCTTATTGTTTTTCCTAAACTATCAATGGTGGTAATAGGTTTAGTTTTTTATAATTTTTTTTACTAAAACAAAAAAATAGAATCACGGAAGACGAATAACAATTATTAATTAATTTAACATAGTGGAGATTGTTATTATGGATACAACTAAATGGAAAAGCGTAGCGATACGCTTAGATGTATACGAAAAGTATAAAAAATATTGTAAGAAAGAAAAAAGATCCCCTAGTGATCAACTAGATATTTTAATATCAGAAGCCATTGCAGCAAAGAGGGCGGAGAAAAAAGAAATTGCAGAATTAAAAGCAGCCAGTAACGATAGGGTGGTTTTATGAGTACACCAGAGAAAGTTTATGTTCTTTGTCCTGAGTGCAGAGGCAATGGATATTTTACACCAGAAAAAGACAGATTTGTCGGCAACGATAAATTATTAAACATATGTAAATATTGTGAAGGTACCGGTCATGTTGGTTGGAAACATACTTTTGAAGGATCTTACGGTGATAAAAATGAATGATTTAAAATACCTATTAATATATTTAAGCGTAACTTGTAAAAACCAAAAAGAATATTTACTTTATGTCAATACTTTAGCTAAACTTTTGATGGGCGATAAATTTGGTTATGACGCTGGGTCTGACCATGCGGATGTTTATGACTTCAAAGCAGATGCAAAACAGATTTTTAAAGATGTGAAAACAAGTACAACTTTAAAACCTTTAAAAGCAGAAAAACAAACATTAAAAGTCTTACAAGGCGGTAAGAAGGTAGACCAATGATAATTTTACCAATACAATTAAAGTATGGGTATAAAATTAGAAAAAGTAGATTTAAACTGGGAAGAAATCTTAGATATGGATTTTGCCAGATTTTCTTTAGCGGATGTAGATAAGATGTCTTGTGAAGATAAACACGAGTTTATTGCTGGTATTGTTGGAGATTATAACTTTCAAAAGGAAATAAAGTGTGATAAAAGTGTCCTCAAGGTATATGAAAAAATTATAGGTTACTTAATTAGGGCATACGGACATTAGTGAAAGCATCAACCGATCTATTAAGAGCCATTGGCATTAACCTGGCTCGTAACATATTAGAACAGGACGAATTATCACCTGAAGCGAAACTTTGGCGCTGTGTTATTCTTAATGCTTTTGAAGATACTTTTGTTAAACATTCGGATCGTAAGAACTCACTTAAAAAATTAAGAGCACATAACTGGATTATCTCGATGTGTGATGACTTTATCAATGTTTGTATCTGCGCGGAACTCGAACCAGACATAGTTAAAGAAGCTTATGTCAAAGCGTTAAAAGAAAAAAATGTACGTTTTACCAAGCGTCAGTTAATGTGGTTAAAGTATGACAAACTTTATAATCGCATGAAAAATCTGCCTGATAAAGAAAAACAACGCATGACTAGGAAAAGAGTCAACACGTTAAGAGAAGAAGTTTTTTTAACATCAACGGAATATGTCAGCACTGTTTTTTTATCAGTATTGGCATAGGGTGCGAGATTATTTTTTTTTTTAACTGAATGAAAGTACGCTAATTTTGCACCTTGTTGATTTTGTTAGAGTATTCAAGTAGCTTGGTAGTAAGGAGAATGTGTTATGGTTCGAAAAACTACTAAAGATTTGACTGTTTTAGTGACGGAAGAATTTTTAAACAATTGGCAACCTGATTTTTTAAAAGTAAAATATATTTATGTGCGTGATGCTTTGACTAAAAATTTACTGGTCAGTGCATCAAAGAAAGGTACGCATAGTTTTATATTTGATTACGGATACAATAAAGTACATAAATCAAAGGTCATAGGTTACTGGCCTATTATGACGATTGAAGAAGCACGAACCAGGGTCAAGGAGTGTGATGTTTTAGTGAAAGAAGGTAAAAGCTACGAGGATCTGTTTGAGGTGGAGAGAACACCGGCAACCATATATTTTCTAGAAAATGAACAAGGGTACATAAAGATTGGTAGGAGCAAGGAATGGGTACATCGGATCAAGGACCAGGTGCTATCGGTTACCGGCGTACGGCTCATCGGCGTACGACCAGAGACAGAGGAGATCTCCGAAACAAAGCTACACAACCTATATGCACAATACAGACAGCCGAATACAGAGTATTTTGATGACAAAAAGGGATTAATAAAACAATTGATAACTCAAGCAATTGTTTATAATGTTACCGATGAGCAATTAACTGACATGATGACGAGACAAAAGGATATAATTTACACCTAAGCACTTCTATACAAAAAAAATAAAAAATATTATTTGTATAGAGCTAGGAATTAAGGAAAGTATGGAAAACACTGTATGAATAGGATTATAGACAATAGCTTACTAGGAATATTCCTTAAAAACTATGGAAAACAGAGGAGGCGACTATGGAAATTTTATTTAAAATATTATTTGTAAGGAGGTGCATAGGTGCCAAGTAAACCAAAAACAATGAAAACATTTGATGATTTAACTGAAAAACAAGTAGCGTTTGTTAACGCTTTAGTTGCTGACTGGGGTATAATCTCCAAGAAAGATGCTGTTATTAAAGCAGGCTATAGTTCAAAAAGTGAAAATTCAGCTATGGTCTTAGGTAGTAGACTTACAAATCCTGAAATAAATCCACATGTGTGTAGATTCCTAGAAAGAAGATTAAGCGAGGAACAGGCTAAATACGAGAAAGATAAGTTAAGAAGATATAAAATACTGGATAGGTTACGCGACGGTAGTGAAAAGAAAGGTCAATATACCGCCGCTATAAATGCTGAATTCAGATCAGGCCAGTTAGCTGGTCAGTACATTGATAAGAAGGAAATAACTCACAATACTTTAGAGGGCATGAGTAGAGAACAATTAGAAAACAGACTAAAAGAACTTGAAGATAAAATTGGAGCTAATACTATAATTGTTCAGGGCAACGATTAATCAAGTATTTCTAATTCGAACATCTCCACAATACAAGATTTTAAAATAAGATCTAATCCACCCCAACCACCATCAGAGGTGTAAGTATTACATAATTTTACACATTCTTTATCTTCAGATAATAGATAGCCAATACTGTAGGCTATTATGTATTTTTCTTTGTGAATTTCTTCAACACTCTGCCAAGAAGCATTACCAGTATGGTCTTTCCATATTACGATATATAGTGGATATTTTGGTTTATTCGTTTTCATCTTCAAACACATCAGTAGCTAAAATTTTTTTAATAATTTCTATATTTTTTATGATGTCTTGTGGGTGGACTTCAATATGTGTCACACCATTTTCTTCATGGTGAATTATGTCTGGATTATCTCTGTCTAATAATTTTTTGGTGTATGCAACATAAAAAGCATTTTCAATAATTTTTTTTATTGGTCTATCTAACGCTAAATAAAAATAAATAAATTTAGCGTCATCTTGTTGATCTAAAATATCAAAAAGTGATATAGTTAAATTTCCGTATTTGTCCATTTTTTGTTCCATGATATAATCGTATAATAAATTAACTTATAAAGATATAGCACCCTGTATGGCTACCAAAGAAGCTAAATTGTGGAAAAGAATTAACCAGCTTCAGAAAGGTCGTAAGAACTGGCATTTAACTCGTATAGAATCCTCTACAATCAACGGAATTCCTGACGTTTATGGCTGTATTGAAGGCCGTTCGTTTTGGCTAGAATTGAAAGCAACAAATGCTAAGAATTGTGGGCTGTCTAAGTTTCAGGTTAACTGGCATTTAAATCATCAGCAGGCGGGTGGTATCGTCCGTATTCTTAATGTGCATGCCTCGCAGACCGAGCTGGAACTTCTCGAGATCCGTGAGCCAGGCGTCGCAGTATCGCTGTCCCGTCCCGCGCCGTCCCGTCCTGCCGTCGATAACTTATATAATATATTGATCCAGGCATCCCATCCCCAGGATCCGACGCCTCCTTCCTGAAGCTCGTCCCGCCGTCCCGTTGCCCCGTCCCGTCCCGTTGCTCTTTATATATAAAAGCCCTGGCATCCAGGATCCGTGAACCAGGACGCCTCCGTGCTGGAGAAGCCTGTGGCTCACGCCCCGCCGTCCCGCCGTCCCGACGGATCTTGGTCTGTTATATATAAGGATAGGATACCCCGGTTTTTTCCGGGCCTCCTTCAGATGCTTCAAGCATAAAGGTAATTTGTTTACAGATAATGTCTTTACATTCTTGTTATCTTTGATATCATGGGAGATGTAAGTAAACAAAAAAGAGAGGATATGATTATGGGTTTTGATGTATATGGATTGAATCCAACAATACGAGAAGATAGCGTAAAGCCTGAGATTGATTGGGACACTAATCCATCAGGCGAGGAAAAAAAAGCATACTTTGAGCAATCTGAGAAATATGAAGATGCCAACAAAGGTGTGTACTTTCGCAATAATGTTTGGTGGTGGCGAAGACTAGCTCAATATGTGTATGAGAATACTGATCAGATTTCTGAAGATGAGTACGGTCGTTGGCATGAGAATAGTGGTCATCAAGTTGATGAAGATACAGCTATTAGAATTGCCAACACTTTAGAAGCTTTAATCAAGCAAGGACACACTGCTGAATATCAGATGATAGTTGAAAAGTCTATGGCAGAAGCTGAAGAGTTCAACAAAGGCATTGAAGAAAAAATGAGTGCTTTGCGTGAAAGTGTAATCAAGCTGACTGGTAACAAAGATATAGCTCCAACTAATTATCCAGAAATACAAAATAAAGAGTGGGAGAATCTTTATAGCCAAAAGTCGTGGGACGACAGTTATCCGTTTAGTGTTGAGAATGTTCAAGACTTTGCAGATTTTTGTAGACAGTCAGGGGGCTTTGAGATATGTTAAAGGTAACTTAGGACTGAAAAGGACTTCATTGGGAGACAACACCCCCGTCTCCCGTCTCGAAGGGGTTGATTATCGGTTAAGTTAATACAACCTCACTTTTTCCCCTGAGCTTCGGCTCGGGGGTTTTTTTTGTCTGCTCCCGCCGTCCCGTTTTGGGAAGCGATCCAGTTTGTCTTTATATATAAAGGATAGCATCACCAGGTCCTGAGAAAGTTGCTCATGGTTGTAATAATGTTGACATGTATGGGGATACATGGGACACTGATGATCTAAACAACAACAAAGGAGAAACAGATGCTTACAACATTTATTATAGGGTTTGCCTTCGGTGCCATGGCCGTGGCCCTCGTGTTGCTGATCATTCTAGATTGGCAAGATAAAAAAGATCTCAAGAACCGTGAAGGGAGGTACAAATGTTAATTGATACACTGCTACAATTGAATCCCAACGCCGTTGTGACTGAGCGTGATGGTTTCGTGGTCATAGAGATACCGGAGCACCAAGATCCGGTGCCAGAGTCTGATGCTAAGGGTGAGGCTGATACCGAAGCTCGTCCCGACGCCGATGTGTGATGGGCATACTCATGTTTCTCGCTTGCGTCTTCCTGGTCCTGGCGTTCTGGATGCCAGGACTCTTCTTGCTTGGTCTGATCTTCACCGCTGCACATTTCTTTTGAAGCCCCCGCCGTCCCGCCGTGGCGTGCTCTCGATTTCTGATCTTTATATATAAAGCCGAAGGTTACCGGGGCACACACCAGCTTCGTCCATAGCTCGTCTTTCCATACTCTGTTCCCCGTCCCGCCGTTGCGTGGTCGGGGGTTGGGGGATCTTATATATACATACGGAAGCTTCCTGCAGAGAAATTCCTGCTACATCTGCATAAAATTAATTTCACTTATTTGCTATATATAGGTAGACATGGGAGATAATAGGAGTAATATATAAGAGTAAGTTTTTTATTAATAACCAATAGGAGTAAAAATATGAATTTACAAAATCTTAACCAAAAATTTGTAGTTACTAAAACTGCATTACTTAAAAAACATGAAAGAGAATATTTGCAATCTTTCATAGATTTTAAAACTCAACATGATAGTGATAAAGCATTATATAAAGATAGTAGAAAAAATGTTTTAGCTATTATTGAAAAATCAAAAGGCAATACGATTGCAATCAATGTTGATGATGTTGCAATTAATTTCTACCTTACACCTAAATGCAGAAATACTGTTGATTACAAAAATGTAATTGAGACTATAAAAAGCATGGGTGTTATTGCTAACAGTACAATAGACGAATTGTTAATAGGTAATACTACTATTACATCTTATAATGAGCTAACTATTAAAGGAGAAGAATAATGCCTAACTTTGACTTAGTACAATTTGTTAATAATCAAGTAGCAGAAGTTAACGAATCGCAAGTAGCAGAATTCATGGAAGATAATAAAGTTAACTATGTTGTATTTTCTGCATTACTTGAAAAAGTAATTATGGATAGCCTATTAAAATATCAAGGCACAGCTCAATCGCAAGACATGTTGAATGATATTGCTGTAGGTGTCTCACCATTAATGAAAAAAATAGTAGGAGATAGAGAATAGACTAGTCTTAAAACTTGCTAGAAGTTTAATGCGACAAGGAAGTCGCATTTTTTTTGCCTATGATTTACAAGGCTCAATCCAAGATGCAATATGCTTTGATGCTCTTTATCACACGCCACGCACAAGCCCCAGCTTACAGCAAAAACCTCTTATATATCCTATTTCATAGATGCACATACTAGCAAAAAGTCTAGATATGGTTATAATTAGCTTATGCAGACAGACCTAATGACCACAGAACAAATGAGGCTCGAAGTAGAAAAGCTTTGGATACAGCATGTAAAGCTTTGTCAGGATAATTTTTTAGCTTTTGTTCAAGAAGTCTGGCCCGATTTTATTTGTAGAAAATCAAAAGATCCAAGCCAGTGGGGCCATCATCAGATTATAGCTAAAGAATTTACTGATATCGCAGACCAAAGAAAAGGGAGGCTCTTAATTAATATGCCACCTAGACATACTAAATCTGAATTTGCATCTGTTTACTACCCTGCTTGGATTATTGGTAAGTATCCAAAATTAAAAATTATGCAGGTTTCTCACAATACAGAACTTGCCGCAAGGTTCGGAGCTAAGGTTCGTAACATTATTGACTCACCAGAGTACAAACAAATCTTTGGTGATGTGAAACTGCGTGAGGACTCCAAAGCCAAAGGTAGATGGGAAACTAATCAAGGTGGTGAATACTATGCTGCTGGAGTTGGTTCGTCCATCACGGGCCGTGGTGCGGATTTATTGATTATTGATGACCCCCACACGGAGCAAGATTCTATGTCGGACACTGCCATGGAACGTGCGTACGACTGGTACACTTCAGGACCCAGACAACGTTTACAACCAGGAGGCTCGATCCTAGTTGTTATGACCCGATGGGCCGAGGACGATTTAACGGGAAGGCTCTTGAAGGCTCAAACCGAACCCAAAGCAGATTCATGGAAACAAGTTTCGTTTCCAGCGATCCTCGACTCAGGGAACCCAGTGTGGCCAGAATATTGGGAGCTAGAAGAGCTAGAAAAAATCAAAGCATCTATTCCAATTAGAAACTGGTCAGCACAATACATGCAAGAACCAACCTCAGAAGAAGGCGCTATTATCAAACGCGACTGGTGGCAGCCGTGGGAACAAGATACTTTACCTATGTTACAACATGTTATTCAAAGTTATGATACGGCGTTCTCGAAAAAAGAAACCGCTGACTATTCTGCAATTACCACTTGGGGAGTATTTTTTCCAGAAGAAGGTGGGGCACCGAATATTATTTTACTCGATGCCATTCGCGGTAAGTATGACTTTCCAGAACTTAAAGCCGTGGCTCTCGATGCACAAAAGTATTGGGAACCTGAAACCATTATTGTCGAACAAAAAGCGTCTGGCGAACCACTGACCCAGGAGTTTAGAAGAATGGGTATTCCAGTGGTACCATTCACGCCTACCAGAGGAAATGACAAACATACGAGAGTTAACAGTTGTGCACCCGTCTTTGAAAGTGGAGCCGTGTGGTATCCGTATGGTGAAAAATTTGCAGAAGATGTGATTGACGAATGTGCCGCCTTTCCGCATGGCGCCAATGATGACTATGTTGATTCCACGACTCAGGCAATACTACGATACAGACAAGGAAACTTTGTTGAGTTATACTCAGATTATAAAGATGATGAAGATCGTCCTGAGAAAACCTATAACTACTACTAGAGCGTATGGCAGAGCAAGAGAAAACAATTCAAGAACAGAATCGTGAAAATCTAGGTGCACTTGGTATCGGTGCGGGTATCATTACCGGCATCGCAGCAAAAACCCCTATTGGTCGTGCAGGTAAAAAAATCTATTCAGGCATTAAAGGTTTAATGAAACCAAAAAATGAGATTTCTGATCTGCCCGCAACCAAAGGAAATGAATTATCCAACGCTAGAATTATTCCAGAAGATGAAACGTTAACGGCGTTACAGAAAAGGCAAAAAGAGGCTCGTGAACAAATGGATTACGATGTCAATGTTGTCGATGATATTAAACAAAGAGTGGCAGATAATCCTTTAACGTTAGCAGGACGCAACACGGCTCCTGATACAGATGTCAGTGTGCACGGCTCTGCTTTGTTTGATGCCATTGCAACTTTTCCAAACATGGGTAGAAAAAAAGGTTATCAAGCACCAGCTCAAGCGTGGGCAGATTATTTTAAAAAAGGACAAGTCGGTAAGATAGGTGACGTAAAATTAAATGTAACGCGAGATGAGTTAGCGGATACCAACATAGCTTACTTTGATGAGAAAAATAATTTAATAGGTGGTTACCTTAAACTGGCACAAGATGAAAAGGTACCGGTATCGGCAAAAACATTATTAGAGATGGTAGCTAAATCTCCAGCACACAACACCGCACATATTCGCATGGGCTATAGTCAAGATTTTAAACCAGCAGCCGAAGATTTTTTTGATGAGTTTGATGATGTAATAGCAAGAGTAAAAAAACAAGTCGATGACCTAGCTAATAAAAATGATATAGCTAGGCAAAAGAATCCTAATGTACCCATCAATGCAGATGCAGTGAGGCTACAAGAAGACCTTGATGACTTAGTTGGATACTACTACTCCAAAGGTACTGATTTTAAAGCTAGGAATTTTGGTGCTAGTTCTACTCCAGGTAAAGAACTTGATAGTGAATTTTTAAACACAATGAGAGGAGCCATTAGTGGGTTAAGTGTTAAAAAAGAAAGGTTTGATGATTTGGGTATACCGTTTGATAGTACCCTTGGGCCTTTAATGAATAAATTTGACAATTTTGTTGGTGTGCTACAAAAAGAAATAGGTATGGGTAATTCGGTCAGATACAGCCAAGAGGCAAATTATCGTCTTTATGGTCCAGAAGAATATTTTGAAGATTTAATTTATTTTAAAAACCCTAAAGGTGGACCTACCGGTGAAAGTTTGTTTGGATCTCAATTTCAAAAACCTAGAAATAAACACTATGACAATATTGCAGATAATCAGTTGTATCACATTCGTTATGGTAAACGATCCTTACAGGGCAACTCTAATGAAAAAGTTTATGTATTGGATGAGCTGCAAGCAGATGTACAACAGTCAGCTAATAAAATATTAAAAAGCAATAGAGATGTAGTAGATCCAAAATACGATAAGCCAAGAATAAATCCAACTAACGCTGATTTTTTACAATCACTTTTTAAAGACAGACGTGTAGAAAAATATTATGAAATGGAAGATTTAATAGCAAATCAAACAGCGCTTACCGGTAGATTTGATACAGCGGCATCAAAAGAATATGCAAAATTATCTAAAGAGTTTGATGAAATAAGTGCAATGCAAAAAGATCCTAAAACGGGTAATATGAGCGTAGAAGATTTAAAAAGAAAATACAACGAATCTTCTGTACATTTCCAACCTATGTTGGATACTGAAAGAGGTTATGGCGCGCACGGATTAAAATATTTAGTCAAACAAGCTGCACGAAATGATGTTGACTACGTAGCTATCAATCCAGCTGAAATGGTTTCTTTGAAAAAAAGACCAGACAGACAATTGGGTAGTCTATTAAACTATGGTAATGCTAGAGGTACAGCCGGTTACAAAAATTATGAACTCCAAGGTAAAAAAACTAACCCAAACCAAACAGCAACTTATCCTAAAATTTTAAAAGACTTAGCAAAACAATATAAATCTGAAGCTAAAACTATTCAAGTGGCTAAATCAGATCCAAAAAAACGATTTAAAGTAATACAGGATGGTGGTTTTGACGCTGGCGAAGAAACTTTTACTTATGCTAATACGGAGCATCTTGCTGCATTTAAGACTAGACTTGAAGCGGAAAGATTTACTAGACAAAAAAGCGGGAGAATAGTTGAAATGGACGCTGATGATCCAGAACTATATTACCCAGTATTTGGCTTAAAAATAACCCCTGAAATGAAGAGTAAACCCTTTAAGTTATATAAGAAAACAGGTGGTCTGGTAGTTGATATATTTAAGTGGTAGAATTTTAATATGACAAAAATAGACCCAAGATTAAAAGAATTATACAGCGAAAGAAAGCAGAAGAAAGCCACTGCTGGTATTAGGCAAATAGCTGCTAAAAACAAATCGCTACAAAGGTTACTTGCTAACAGCACAGCAAGGTTTAACCCGTTAAAAAAAGTAGGTGCTATCCCTACTGCTATTCCTATGAGTGCAAAAACTGGGAAATATGTGCAAGTTAAATGTAAACTAGGAAAAAACAAAAAAACAAAGGTGACTTAATCATGGCTGTTGAAGACAATATTCAAGTAACGCAAGAAGAAGTAGATGCAGTTGAACCTGTTGATGTAGAAATTACAGATGAAGCTGTTGAACCAGAGCAAGTGCAAGAAGAGGCTCAGGATTTTTATGTCAATCTTGCTGAAGGTATGGATGAAAGAATACTAGCTGGTATGGCTAATGAATTACTCGCCGATTACAAAAAAGACAAAGAATCAAGAAGTGATTGGGAAAAGTCGTACACTTCTGGTTTAGATTTACTAGGTTTTAAATACAATAATGAAAGCGGTCCTTTTCAAGGCGCTAGTTCAGTGACTCATCCAATGCTTGCTGAATCAGTGACTCAATTTCAAGCGCAAGCTTACAAAGAATTGTTACCTTCTGATGGACCGGTTAGTTCAAAAGTCGTTGGTGCTTTGACACCAGAAAAAGAAGCACAAGCACAACGTGTTGAAGAATTTATGAACTATATGATTACTGAGGAGATGGAAGAATACACTCCTGATTTTGATCAATTATTATTTTATTTACCACTTGCTGGATCTGCATTTAAAAAAGTTTATTTTGATGATGTATTACAACGAGCAATATCAAAATTTGTACCTGCGGAAGATTTAGTCGTGCCTTACTATGCTACAGACCTAAAAGACTGTGAGCGTATTACACATCTAGTTCGTATGAGCGAAAACGATATTTTAAAAAAACAACAAATAGGATTTTATCGTGATGTAGATATTCTACCTAGTCGCATGGAAGATAGTGAAGTGCAAGATAAATACAATGAGTTAAGTGGTCAAAATCGTTCAGGTGATGCCGACGGTGATTACCAATTTAATGTTTTAGAAATGCATGTTGATTTAGATTTAGTAGATCCTGAAAACAAGAGCGATGAAAAAAATATAAAGATACCTTACATTGTAACTTTAGACGAAGGTTCAAGAGAAATATTATCTATCTATCGTAACTTTGAACCTGATGATCCATTACTTAAACGCAAAGAATTTTTTGTGCATTACAAATTTTTACCTGGTTTAGGTTTCTATGGTTTTGGTTTAATACACATGATTGGTGGTTTGAGCAAGACCGCTACTGCATCGTTAAGACAATTACTAGATGCAGGTACATTAGCTAACCTACCAGCTGGTTTTAAAACTCGTGGTATGCGTATTCGTGATGATGATCAGCCCTTTCAACCAGGTGAGTTCAGAGATGTTGATATTGTTGGTGGAAGAATACAAGATTCTTTCATGCAATTACCATTTAAAGAGCCAAGTCAAACTTTATTTCAACTTTTAGGCTTTGTAGTACAAGCTGGACAGCGTTTTGCAGCAATTGCAGACATGCAAGTGGGTGAAGATGGTAAAAATAGAGCAGTTGGTACGACTGTTGCTCTTTTAGAACGTGGTTCAAGGGTCATGAGTGCCATACATAAGCGTTGTTACTACGCAATGCGACAAGAATTTAGACTTTTGAACAATGTTTTTGCTTCATATCTGCCTCCAGTGTACCCATATGCGGTTTATGGTGGTGATCGAATGGTAAAACAGGCTGATTTTAGTCCAGAAGTTGATGTAATACCGGTTGCAGATCCAAATATCTTCTCAATGTCGCAAAGAGTGACTTTAGCACAGACACAATTGCAAATTGCTCAGTCAAATCCGCAAATGCACAATATACATGAAGCATATCGTCGTGTTTATGCAGCATTAGGTACAAAAGACATTAACACTTTGCTTAAAAAACAAGAAGAACCGCAACCAAAAGACCCTGCATTAGAAAATGCAGACGCTTTAGCTATGAAACCTCTTAAAGTATTTGAGTTTCAAAACCATGATGCGCATATTTTTGCTCACATGGCGTTTATGAAAACCAGAATGGTACAAATGAACCCACAAGTGTATGCTTTATTACAAGCACACATTAGTGAACACATATCTTTCAAAGCTAAGGCTCAATCTTTAATTTTAATTCAAAAAGAACAACCTGATGTAATGCAACTACAACAAACTGATCCAGAAGGGTTTAGGCAGATTTTTGATGGCGTGCATGCAGAAAGAATACAAGTATTGACAGAAGAATTAGTTGAACAAGAGCAGCCTGCTGATGATCCATTGGTTAGATTGAAGCAACAAGAGTTAGATATGCGTGCTGCTGACATGCAACGTAAGGGTGAAGAATTCTTAGTGCAAGAACAGAGAAAAGCAGATGAGTTTGACCAACGAATTGATTTAGATAAAATGGAACGTGAAGACAGTGAAGATGCTGGTAAAGAAAGAATACGAGTCGCAGATGATAAATTAGATATCATGCGTGATAAATTGAAACAGGACACTGGTAAAGATGAAAAAACTAAGTAAAACAGTACCACCTAAACGAGGACCAAACCCACAAGGTTTAAAAAACGGTGGTTGTCCATTTCGTGATGTAGGTGCAAAAAGTCCTTACAAAGGAGTTAGTGCTATTCAAGTCAAAGGTCAAAAATTTATAGGAGTCAAATAATGGTAGGTTTAATTGTATCTGGATTATCGAAGGCTGTAGGGGGCTATTTTGAACACAAGAGTAAAGAATCGGTTGCTAAAAGTAATTTAAAAATCGCAGAGATTGATGCTAAAGTTGCAGTGCAAAAAAAGGTGGCGGAAGGTAAGGTCGAATGGGAAACCGCTATGGCAAAGGCAAGTGATGATTCGTGGAAGGATGAAGCTTGGACTATTTGTTTTATTGCTATAATAATTTTTAGCTTTATACCTTATTTTCAACCCTATGTTGCTAGGGGCATAGAGTTTTTAGCTACATTTCCAGAATGGTTACAATGGTCTATAATGGCTTCCATTGGTGCCAGTTTTGGTTTAAAATCAATCGGTAAATTTAAACGTTAGGAGGCAGGCATGGCAGTAGGACCAAAAGTGAAAAAAGGATTAACACCAGCAAAACCAGCAAAACCAGCAAAACCATTAAAAGCTAGAGGCGGTAAAATGGCTAAAGGTTATGCCAAAGGCGGAGCTAAAATGATGAAAGCCATGGGTGGTAAGATGGCAAAAGGTTATGCTAAAGGCGGAGCTAAAATGTCAGTTGCCGGTTTAAGAGCAGCTGCTAGAAAAATGGGATACAAAATAACAAAGGGTTAAATTTGTCACATTTAATATCGAACATACCTTTAGTTTTAAAGGCATGGGTCAGAAAAGAATTTACACATAACCATCGTGCTTATCACGGTGAGTTTCTACACTGTTATGTTATCGCAGTTAACTGTATCCCAGATCGTTGTTTAAGTTTTCAAGTTATCTTTACTGGTTGTGAAGATGAAGAGAATCGTTTGGAAAATCCGCATGGTGGTGCAATGTGGGCGCGTATGCCAATTACTGCATTGGTCGAAGATGAACCACTAGATGAAATACCACCACCCATGCCAACACATATAGCTCAACCTTGGGATGTATCTTCTAGAGATCATTCAATTGTAATTTTTGATAGAACTAGTTCAAGTCCTTGGTTAGCTCGAATTGAAAACGAATTCTATACTGCTAAATATTATTTTACTGTAGATTACACAAACAGTGAAATAGCAGATGATCCAGCACAACATAAACAATCACATGTACTAGCATTGACTGAAGGTCCGTGGAAAGGTTGTTTTGTAGCCTTACCTAATAATCGCGTACGCGTGACTTCACCTGCTATGTGGGTGACTGGGAATGGTCCACCAGATTTTATTCCATCACAATGGACACATAAAGCAGAAGCGCACGACAGTTACATGGATTGGGAATACACATTTAATAATTTATACGCACCAGAGAAGAAAAAATAAATGCACGATCCAGATACAATTCAAAGTCTGATTCACTTTATTAGAAAAAGAGTTGATGAAACTAAAGATCATATCGTATATGGGGTAGACAACTTAGAACAATTACAATATGCTAAAGGCAAGATCGGTGCATATGAAGCACTGCTTCAGGATTTAAAAGACCTGCAAAAAAATGAGGAGAATACATGACAAGTAAGTCAAACATCATAAAACCTGACTACATTAAAGATGAAGTCAATTCACCGTCTGAAAAAGAAGTTCCAAAACCAACACAAGACTATATAAAACACATGAATCGATTACCTGACCCAGTTGGTTATCGTATTTTACTTAAAATGTGGAAAATGGCTGAAACAACTAAAGGTGGTATCGCATTATCAGAACAAACATTAGAAACTTCTGAAATGACCTCAGTAGTTGGATATGTGGTAAAAATGGGTAACATGTGCTACACAGACACAGAAAAATTTTTAACACCTTGGTGTAAAGAAGGCCAGTTTGTTGTAATCGGTAGATATGCTGGAGCAAGATTTAAAACTAGTTTTGGTGAACACAGAATTATTAATGATGATGAGATTATAGGTACAATTGAAAAACCCGAGGATATCCTCGCACTATTTTAGGAGTAAAATATGTCAGAAGCACAAGTACAAGATGTTGAATTAGATACTGATGGTATTGAAGAAAGTTCTATTGATGTGGAACAACCTTCTACAACTGAAGAATCTACCGCAACCCCTGAGGTTGATTTAGGTTACACAGATCCAATTAATAACGATAAAGCTGAAATTATCGAAGAGCCTAAAAGTGAAGATAATTTACAAGATGTATCAGAAAAAACGCAAAAAAGAATTGATAAACTAACTCGTAAAATGAGAGAAGCAGAAAGAAGAGAAAAAGCTGCTCTTGATTATGCTAAAGGTTTACAAGACAAATATAATTCAACTAAATCCACTTTAAACTCTGTTGAGGATAATCATTTAAAAGAGTTTGATGCAAGAGTTGATTCTCAAAGAGAACAAGTGAAAGCTAAACTAGCGACTGCAACAGCTGATGGCGACGTTGATAAAATGGTTGAGGCTAATGATGAGTTGACAAGACTAGCAATTGAAAAAGAAAAAGCTAGAGTTAAGTTAGCTCAAAGAGAGCAAGAAGTAAAAGAGCTTGAGGCGGAAGAAGCTGTTCCTCAAGCTCCAGCAGTAGATCCAAAAGCAGAAAATTGGATTAGTAAAAATACTTGGTTTAACAATGATACTGTTATGACGGGTGCTGCTGTTGAAAAACATAAAGAACTTGTTCAACAGGGTGTTGACCCAACCTCTGATGAATACTATGATGAAATAGATAAGACTATGAGAGAATATTTCCCTCATAAATTTGTCGAAGATAAAAAACCCGTTCAAACTGTTGCCTCGGCGGGGCGTAAACAGCAAGGACGCAGAACCGTGAAACTCACCCGTTCACAAGTAGCGATAGCTAAAAAATTAGGGGTGCCACTAGAAGAATACGCGAAATTCGTGAAGGAGTAGATTATGACTAAAAGTACAGTAAAGAAAACCTCACGCGCGAGCCAAGAGAAAAAGGATATTCGTAATAAACCTTGGGCGCCACCATCAAGTCTAGATGCACCACCTGCACCGCAAGGTTATTGTCATAGGTGGATTAGGGTAGAAAGTGTGGGTTTTATGGATTCAGGTAATGTTTCTAAAAAACTCAGAGAAGGTTGGGAATTTGTTCGAGCTGAAGAAGTTGAGAATGAAATCGGTAACCATGACTATCCAGTAATCCATGAAGGCAAACATCAGGGGTTAATCGGGGTTGGAGGCCTTGTGTTGGCAAGGATACCAGAAGAAATTGTCGAGCAACGCAAGCAGTATTTTCAAGGAATTACTGCTGACCAAGTTAAAGCAGTTGATAACGACATTCTAAAGGAACAACGACCAGAGATGCCTGTTAATATTGACAGACAATCTCGTGTAACTTTTGGTGGTAACAGAAAGTCTTAATTTTTTAGCTTTTGTAACCACATTTGTTTAACTATTTTATGGAGTTTAATTATGGCAAACCAAGATTCTGCATTTGGAATGCGTCCGGTAGGCAGAGTAGGTGGAACACCCTACACTGGAGGACAAACTCGTTATAGAATAGCTGCGAACTATGGAACAGCAATTTTCAAAGGTGATATGGTAATGCAAGTCACTGGCGGAACTGTTGAAGTACATGCCGATGGCGGTACAGTTCCAATCGTAGGTGTTTTTAACGGATGTCGCTACACAGACCCATCCACTGGAAAAGAAACTTTTTCCAACTTTTATCCTGCGAGCACAAATGCTTCTGATATAGAAGCGTTTATAATTGATGACCCAATGGTTATTTTCGAAATTCAAGCAGATGCTGCTTTCCCTATAGCTGACTTATTCGGTAACTTTGATATCGTTTACACATCAGCTGGAAGCACAACAACTGGTATATCCGGTGCTGAATTAGATGTAACTACTGGCGCAACAACTGCCGGCTTACCTATTAAAGCGATCGATGTTTCAAGAGATCCTGAAAATAGCGATGTCGGTGCTGATGCAACCAATGTGCGCGTAATCATTCAAAACCACATATTCGGCCAAAAAGGTGCCGGTCTAGCTTAGGAGGTTAACTATGGCTATTTCAAGATCCCAACTAGTCAAAGAGTTAGAGCCTGGGCTTAACGCTCTTTTTGGACTAGAGTATAACCGATACGAAAACGAACATAGTGAGATCTTTGATTCGGAAAGTTCTGATAGAGCTTTTGAAGAAGAAGTGATCCTATCCGGTTTCGGTTCGGCTCCTGTAAAATCTGAAGGTGAAGGTGTATCATTTGATACCGCACAAGAAGGTTATACATCGAGGTACACACACGAAACTATCGCAATGGCTTTTGCTATTACAGAAGAAGCAATTGAGGATAATTTATACGACAGATTAGCAGGTCGTTACACAAGAGCATTGGCTCGTTCAATGGCTAACACTAAACAAGTGAAAGCTGCTAACGTGCTTAACAATGCTTTTAACTCAAGTTTCACAGGTGGTGACGGAGTTGAACTATGTTCAGCTGTACACCCTCTAACAAACGGCGGTACATTTGCTAACGAGTTGTCAACAGCTGCTGACCTATCAGAAACATCTATTGAGCAATCTCTTATCGATATTGCTGCATTTGTTGATGAAAGAGGTCTAAAAGTTGCTTTACAAGGTGCTAAATTAATCATTCCAAAAGAACTTCAGTTCACAGCGGAAAGAATATTGAAAACACCTCAGCGTGTCGGTACATCAGATAACGATATTAATGCTATGGCTTCAATGGGCATGATCCCACAAGGCTACAGAGTTAATCATTACTTAACTGATACTGATGCTTTCTTCATTATGACTGATGCACCTAATGGACTTAAACAGTTTGTTAGAGCACCAATCAAAACTGCTATGGAAGGTGACTTCGATACAGGTAATGTAAGATTTAAAGCAAGAGAAAGATATTCATTTGGGTTCTCTGATCCTAGAGGAATATTCGGTTCTCCTGGTGCTGCGTAAGTAGTAATTTGGAGGAAAGATTAAGGGGACTTTCGAGTCCCCTTTTTTTTGGGTATAATTAAGCTACTATACAAATAAACTGAATACAGACGTGTATAGTCGATTTACCTATGAACTGTATTCATTAATTTAGGAGATGTATATGAGTAATTCAACATTTAGTGGTCCAGTCAGATCAGTCGGTGGCTTTACAGTCATTAGTGCTAAGGATGATGGGACAACACAAGCAAGTATTAGCTCAACTGGTGTAGCATCATTAGATGCAAATACAATGTCAGTAGAAGCTGGTACAGGTATTACCACAGGTACTGGAACTGTTTACAGAAGTTCTGTTATTAGAGAAGGTGGTATTATTACAACACAAATTTTAATTGACCTTACAGGTTTAAGATCAACAGGTTCTGGCGACATCATTGGTGTTAATGGCACATCTTTAGTGTGTCACATTGGTCAAATTGTTGCGGCAACAAACGGTACTATTCTAACAGGTAGTATGGAATGTTTTGAAGCACCTGCGGGCGGTGATCCTGATATCAATGTACATTCTGCGACAGAAGGCACAGGGGTTGAAGACGGAGCCATTGGCGACTTAACTGAAACATTATTAGTTAACGCTGGTGATGCAACACTGGGCAGTAAAGTATACTTTACAGCCGTGCCTGCCGCTGATGAGTTTTTATATTTAACAACTGGTGCTGCAACAGATGCAGACTACACCGCTGGTAAATTATTAATTGAACTTAAAGGTTACGCAGCGTAATATGATTTAAGTGCCTCTTCGGAGGCACTATTTTAGTTTCTTAATTAAGGAGGGAAACATGGCAGATACAGTAACAGGACCTACAATCTTACAACAAAACGATAAGAGAGTAGTTATCAAGATAGTCAATCAATCAGATGGTACAGGTGGTACCACAGTCTTTGCAGATGTCTCTGCATTAGCAGATAACAAAAATGGACAATCCGTCACAACAGTAAGCCCACAAAGAATATGGTGGTCTTGTGCCAATGGTGATGGTGGTGATTCTTTTGCTAGATTAGACTTTGAAGATTCAGATGGCGATATTCCTATTGTCACATTAGTTGATTCAGGTTATTGGGATTTAAGAGAATTTGGTGGTATTCCTGCTAACACTTCATCTAACTCAAACCAAAGTGATGTTAACTTTGTTGTACCGGGTGCAGCTGATTCAGGTAATACTTACACAGTCATTGCAGAATTTATTAAAAACTACGATTAAAAATGGATATTAGTGTAGAACAGTATACAAATGAGTTGGTAGGCTTCTCTAAGGGAGGCATGCCTGCTCGTAATAAAAGAAATTATAGATCTACTAAATCAGGTGCCGGAATGACACAAGCTGGTGTCAAAGCGTACCGTCGTATGAATCCTGGCAGTAAATTAAAAACTGCTGTTACAGGTGATGTAAAGAAAGGTAGTAAAGCGGCAAAACGAAGAAAATCATTTTGCGCAAGAAGTGCTGGTCAAGCAAAAATGCACAATGTAAACTGTCGTAAAACACCTAACAAGCGCATATGCCAAGCGAGGAGAAGATGGAAATGTTAACAAAAATGTTTAAATATGTAGATAAACTGTGGACAAAATATAAAGACAGTTGGACTTGTGGAAGTTGTAAGATAAGAGATATAATTATAATTATTTTAATAATTTTATTTATTTTTGTATGAAGCTGACTGATAATTTTTCTCTTGCAGAATTAACTAAATCGCAAACAGCTGAACGATGTGGTTTTGATAACAATCCCGACAAGGAACACATTGATAGCTTACAAAAACTTTGCGATAATATTTTACAACCTGTAAGAGATTATTTTCAAAAGCCAGTCATGATAAGTTCTGGCTATCGTTCCCCTCAAGTAAGTATGCAAATTGGTTCTTCTTCTCGATCACAACATTGCAAAGGTGAAGCTGCAGACTTTGAAATACCTGGTGTGTCAAATAAAGAATTAGCAGATTTTATTAACGAAAATTTATCTTTTGATCAAGTTATTCTTGAATTTCACAATCCTGATGAGATTAATTCTGGTTGGGTGCATGCTTCATATGTAGGTGAAAGAAATAGAAGTGAATATTTATTAGCTGAAAAAGATGAAAACGGTAAAGTGAGGTATAGTAGATGTCAATAACAAGATCTCAAATGTCACAACAAATATCTAAACCACCTATGAAAAAGAAAAAAAAGAAGAAGAAAAAGAAGAAACAAGCAAGGTCTAGATAGCTAGAATTAAAACTGATAAACTCATATTATGGCTAAGAAAGGAAGAAAAATTTGTCCAAAAGGTAAAGCAGCAGCAAAGCGTAAATTTGATGTTTACCCATCAGCATACGCTAATATGTACGCAAGCAAAGTCTGTAAAGGTCAAATCAAAAGCGCTAAAAATGGTTCTTTTGTATCTGACTACTACGGAGATTTGATTAAGTAATGGGTGCTTTAAAAGATTGGGCTAACGAAAATTGGGTAGATATCGGTGCTCCTAAAAAGGACGGCAAATATCAACCATGTGGTCGTAAAAATGCAAAGACCTCAAAACGTAAATACCCAAAATGCGTTCCAGCTGCTAAAGCAGCAAGGATGAGTAAATCGCAGAAACGTTCTGCGGTAAAACGAAAAAGGCAGGCGGGTAATACTGGCCCAAAACCAGTTAATGTAAGAACCATAGATAAAAAATACTATGGTGGATTAATACAATTTTAGGAGGCGATCATGGCAGTAGGACCAAGTAATAAAGGAAGCGGTAAATTAAAACGAACAACAATAGATCCTCGTATAGGTGGAACTAAAGGTGATGCTGGACCAGCAGGTAAAAAAGGAATTAAAGGTCCACAATATAATCTTGCAGGTGGTGCTAGAAGCAGAACTACAATAGACCCAAGAATTGGTGGTAAAGCAGGTGATGCAGGACCAGCAGGTAAAGCAAAAGCATTAAGTGGTTTCGGTAAAGCATTTTCTGTTGCTCTAGCAAAAGGTCCAGGCACAATATTTACTTTTAAAGGTAAAAAATACAAAGCCGCTAAAAAACATGAAATGAAAGGTCCATCGGCTAGTAGAGTTGAAGATAAGTCAATTAGTGCGGCTAGTTCAATTAAAGGCAGACCTGAAGGTAAAAACCCGCCTTTAAAAACATACACTGTTGATGGTAAAAAAGTAAGTGCTTTAAACAGACAAGAGGCCCTTAAAAAAGCTGGTGCTGGTGCTGGTGCTGGTGCTGGTGCTGGTGCAAGGAAAAAGAAACCAACTAATGCTGGTGGTCAAAGATTTGGTCAGCGTAAAGCTGGCGGTATCATGAAAGCTAATACGGGTAAAATGGCAAACAAAGATTATGATGGTGATGGTCGTATTGAATCAAGTACAGCAGAATATATGGGTTCAAGAGATAAAGCCATTAAAAGTAAAAAATTGCGTGGTGGCGGTGCTGCAATTAGAGGCAACAATTTTAAAGGTATATACTAGGAGGCTAGATGGCAACCTCAGGCACAACTACATTCGATCTTGATATCGATGACATCATTGAAGAAGCTTACGAACGTTGTGCTGTCAGGACTAATAGTGGCCGTGATCTCAAGTCTGCTCGTCGTAGCCTTAATATTTTGTTTTCTGAGTGGGGCAATCGTGGCGTGCACTTGTGGAAAGTGGCGTTGCAAACGCAAGAGTTAACTTCAGGCACAGCAACTTATACTGCACCCTCAAACACCAGTGATATCCTTGAAGCATATATTAGTAGTTCAAGTGGAACCACTAGTTCAACTAGTGATATATCTTTGACTAAAATATCAAGAAGTGATTATGCGTCAAAAAATAATAAGGGCGCTACAGGCCAACCCTCTGAATATTATGTAGATCGCCAAACAATACCCACAATTACTTTGTATCAAACACCTAATGCTAGTACTTATACTCATTTAAAATATTATTTTATGGAGCGTATTGAAGATGCTGGTGCTTATACAAATCAGGCAGATATAGCATTTAGGTTTATACCTTGCATGGTAGCGGGACTTGCTTACTATTTATCGATGAAAATAAATCCTTCAATAGTTCAGCAAAATAAAATGATTTACGAAGATGAACTTAAA